>Ga0307516_10004390_pt1 | contig 17444 bp, 21 predicted proteins | sample 19_EM_MG_FD_203310 | JGI IMG/M metagenome (GOLD analysis project Ga0307516, IMG submission 203310) | Populus trichocarpa ectomycorrhiza microbial communities from riparian zone in the Pacific Northwest, United States - 19_EM | ecosystem: Host-associated > Plants > Roots > Unclassified | place...
CACATGACTTAGGGAGCAATATTGTAGCCAAGAGCATGTACTATTTACAACTCCACCAAAGCTTAGTGTCATTTTCTATGTGTTTGGCAGTGCGCTTCGCGCACTGCCATTAGGGTTAGTTATGGAATGGGTTTTTGGAGTCACTGTAATACCCACTAAACTCCTGCAGGGGTGGGGTTTGAACCAGGGACCCCTGAGAGACACACAGCTTGCACACTTCACCACTAGGCCATCTCCCCCCCTGCTATTCCCACCCCCTTCTGAATCAGAGCCAGCCAGCCTGACACATGCAGCTAATTTTCAAGCAATGCACTTTGCCTAATTGAAAATAGCTGAGTAGTTCTATGCACAAAGAGACAAATGTACTGTACCTCTCTATTCCAGCAGCTACCACAACTGATGACTGTATTGTACGGAGCTGATGCACATGTTACAGTCGCTATGAAGAATGTCAAGGGGCAGGATCTTTTCAAAAGTAAGCAGTTATTGAATGACAGGTTCAGAAACAACTTTCAGCTTCTGGCCAAGTCACGCTCCTGGAGGTAGCTTGAGCCACTTCCACGAGCCAACCCAATCATACTGAAAGAGTTCATCAGATGGAGTGCATCACAAAAATCCCCCAGTTCATACATGGTAATACATGGTAATATATAGTGGTGTTTAGGCTATCGAGGGTATCCATACTGTCTGGTGGCCACCCATGAATATATTGCCATGTACGAAAATGCTAAATCAGACTACAGACAGCCATGTGCAGTAGTGAAGGTGTATACAATGTTTTTAAGATAGTTCATATATTTTTATATATTCCCAAGTATTCCCATATATTCCCAATGATAACATTTTGATACATGACAGTACATATTGCTGGCTAAAATGACTGACAACAATAAATGGAACATGTGCAACAGGAAACCAAACGATGAATGTGATGAACAAACAAAACAGGGCACAGAGAGACTTCATGAATGATGGACACCTGATCAAGTGGACCAGACCAAGCCAAGACGAGAAGCCAGACGAAGACTAAAGGAGTGTGACAAGAGTCAGAGTGACGTGAGGAAACAATGTGGCGAGAATGGTTCCAACGCCAATAAGACTTGGCATGACAATGCAACAGAGGATAGAGAAGTCAGATGGGATGAGGATGCAATGAAGAACACAACAGAGAACCCACCAAGATGGAATGTCCCAGACAAGCCAAAGAGTGCCTACATGAACAAGTTGCTCACTGCCAGCCTGAACCAGAACAGGGCTTGACCAAATGAATAGTGTACTCCAAGTTCAACACACACAGACAGTGCTGAAACTAGTGTTGTACACCCCAAATACTTATGAACCGACTATGGACAAAAGGAGTACACAGCCACGATTGTGACCAGTGCAGGTAGTACTTGAACACACCCAGATGTCTCTACCTTCAATTCCGAGTGCAGAATTGGCATATACACATTTAGGCAAGTTTGGAGGGAACAGTTGCAGGCCACATTTTATGTCCGACACAGATTGGGTGCACATATAGTGGGTACTTCATCAGTATCTCTATCAGATGTAAGTGAGGACGCCCATGAGAGGAAATTAGATGTACCTTGGAAGCAGTGGGCTTTGATGGCGAAGGTGATCACATGATACATGTCTCGTATGACTTGCAAATACGGTTCATACTCATGGAGAGAAAGTGCCAAGTCACGAGTGTGAGTATGGTATAAGAATAGTCAGACAGTAGAACTCACATTGTATGCTTCCTCCGCCACTACACAAGCAAGCACATGCATGGAGTGTTGTATCACTGAAATCAGAACTCTAGCTGTCGAGTTAGGAGGAAACTACTTACTCAGTTGGCTGGCCAGTAGAGGACATACAGATGATGTCAGAACCGGTTCCTCTGACGAACTCCAACACAGGCAGAGATAAGTGCGAAAGGTTGTCGACGACAAGCAGAGGAGATGTGGAGGTGTTGAGGACTTGGCTTCAGCATATGTGCTGCGCCCTTGTGATACCTGTGTCCTCTTATTTTGGAGGACTTAAGGACAGAGCGATGGAGGTCCGACGAAGGTCGGAGTTGCCAGAAGGCAGAGGAGACAGAGGAGAACAGAGGGGAGTTTGCAGGAAGTATTCAAGATGATATTTGAACTGAGGGACAATCCCCTCAGCATGCGGAGTACTTATATGTTACATCAGATATGTATAGTAACTGAGAAGCGGAGGAGAGACACAGTGGAGACATAGCTAAGAGTCTGCAGATGACAAACGGATGAGTAACATACACGGAACAGAGATCAGTGATAAGCGTAATGGATCAAAAGGTTAATGGGACACAGCTATGAGTAATCAGATCTAATCTAAAATGGGAACAAGGGAAACAGGAACGGAAGCAGAACAGAAGCATACAATAACCAGAGGCATAGGCGCGGAACTATATACTAAAAGGAGACAGAGCGTTAATTGTCAGAGTGAAGATGGATATGTAGCGTTGGAGGTGTCTGATTGTGATTGGACTTGAGTCTACAACAGTCTAGAGGCCTTGCAGAGTCACAAGGTGTCACGCGGTCATGACAGATGATAAAGGATTGGGGCCTAATTGAAGAAGTGAGGAATGAGGGGACTAATGAGTGAGATAATAACCTAGGTATCCTTGGAACCGTGTCGAAAACAGGCATGATAACTTGTGGATTGAGCGCATATATGCTGCAATTTAATCACATGCACCTTGTGGCAATGACTGTGTCATACCTCTGAAATTTGACTTGTCATGCTGGGACCATTGCCTGTGCATCATACTTGGCTATGTTCAGCAAGGGTAGTAGGGGGAAGTATGAATGCTGGTGGGTAACAGTGGTTGCGATGCCCAAGGTAGTAGATGGTCATGGAAGTAGGAGCGATGCACTTGTGGCATGACATATTCTGGGAAACTCTGGCATTCGTGCTCCACCTCTAAACCTTCATGACAATGGCTGGTCAGCGGCTGGAGGTTGGTGATAAGATGGCTTTGACCTTCCTTGTGAAACCATTTTCTGACATACTTTGTTTCAATCAATGATAAGCTACATTGTGTTCAATGAAAGGTTCTGTGTGACGCCAAATACTTGCTATTTTTAGACCAGTAATTGCTGTTACTCAGCACGCCAGGAATGCTTGCATGATTGACACTCTTGCAGCAACACTCAGGGATGGGATGTTGGAATGTAACATAATATATACACCACATACATGGAAATATATAGTCACTGCATACAAAACATATGTGTATATACATGCTGTCAGGTTAACAACTTGTAGATACAGTGTATGCTATGCAAACACGTCGTGTGCACGATGCAGCTGTCAGGATGATTATCAAATACTTGCCATTTTTGGAATGTGTACACTGCCACGTATGTTTGGCCATATCTCAGTGTGGGGATTTTTGTGATGTGTAGTTACCTGCGCCAGGTTGACAGTGATGCAAATTTGCGTCTCCACACGCAATTTCGTTCCAGATTTTGGAATATTAGAGGTCAATATGACAAGGCTGAAACAGAAAATTAATGTCCTATGAATCGTCATCTTGTATCAAATGAGTGACTTACTTGTAACAAGATTCTCTTGGAGGACAAATGGCTCGGCGAGGGGACAACATTTGAATCACATTTGCGGAGTCTTACTGCTGGAGGAGGAACAATAAGAATGCACACTAGATGAGGATGTGAAGGTACATGATACTCGGACTGTTGGGGTGAAGGCTGCGCCGACAGGTGGAAGCTGTCTGTTGGTGCTGTCGTCTTGGAGTCTGACTTGGGTGGCCTCGAGAACAAAGGAGAATATGTAGCTGCATAGGAGGGTAAACGCACTCCTCATATGCATGATCTTCAATGAGGTCATTAAGCTCAAGGCTCATCCGCTCATTGTCAGGCTTCTGCAGGTCATTGACTGGTCAACCAGCCAATTTGCAAAACAAGTGCAAGACCAGGACACAAGAGGACCCGGGTCAATCCCTATATATGTTATATCCTGGTGCAGACAGAAATGGGCAAAAAATGGGCTTGATGTTCAATTCAAATCGGATATTTCGGGGCATAAATGTGACCAATGTTCGATATTTCATGCTGACAGATTACCTTAGTCGACACCAATGTTAGATCCGGATGCGAACACAGAGGCCCACATGGACTCCCACTGTTTGTCTTAGTCGGGAGCAATGTTTGATCATGTATGCGGACAGATAGGCACATGGACTTCCACTGTTTGTCCTAAGTCGGGAGCAATGTTTGATCATGTATGCAGATGCAGACTAGCCTGGACTACTGAATGACCAGTGACAGGCCGCTATGTATGCATACACATCAGTCAATGCCAAGGGTAAATTCTATGGATGCTAATTGATCATTGTAAACGAAGTATATTTGTCTAAACGTTGGCTCTTGGCATTCTCGTGCTTGATCATAAGTTAGACTAGCAAGGACTAGTAATAGTATATTTCAATCAATTCTTATTAAATGTAACCAAACAAACCACAACACTCACCCGTCCTCAATCAAATCTCTCAAGATCGGTGCTGATCAGTGTTCTCAGACCTTCTCAGACTCAAGTCTTACTTCCATCCACCAGGTCCACCAATGCTCCAGAATGTCATGCATGGTTAGTAAGTATTTGTGCATTTTTTACTGGTGTGAATCACTCATAATACCGGAACAGTTTTCCTAGCGTTGATCAACGATCAGTGGACTGTCGCAGACTGTCATCCACTAAATTCACTGTCTTTCATGGTCTGACACATGCTTTCTTCTCACCATAGTAACCTCCCAACTAGTCAAGTATATTTTGTGTGATGTTTTCCCCCCCATTTGTTGTTTCCTGCTCTGCAAAAAATGTGTAAGTTGCTCAAATGATTTGCCATCGTTTACTGATACTTGCCATTTTAGCTTCACTCAATTTAAATCAGTCTACTGGAACCCCATGTCCAAATGATCAAAATGCGAAGATTTGGAAAGACACTGAGGACCGGCTCTCTGTGATGCCTATTCAAGTGGTCGAACTGAAGAAGACCTGTCAAACCCTCCTCAAGCAGCTTCCCTGTGCATCTTCGTTATCATTTGAGCTTCTCTCTGTGACCTGCTCCCTCTGCAGTGAGCATCTTGCTCTTTTTCTTGGGCAACAGTGGCTCTACGATGACCAGATTGATGCTGGCTTATCTCTTATCCAACAGAACTTGCCATCAAGCACACACATCACTTTTGCGGACATGCTCTTTATGGTGCAGTTGGGTCTTGCTAGAAAATGGCATGTCACATATATTCCTCATCCAGAAAAAGCTATGGATCAAGCGCTTTTGCAGGGGCGTGTTGATAAACTCGAAGTCCCTGTAAATCCTGGTGGAACACATTGGGCTGGAATTCAGGTGGACCTTCAAGCTCGCACCTTTCACTATCGGGATGGATACAATCCTGGCAAGACGGCCGATCCACAGGACTTGGAATTGCTATCGTGGTTTCTTGCCTCACTTGGTGTGAACTTTATGCCATGCTATAGGTCCACATCCATTTTGACGCCACATCAATCTGATGGAAATTCATGTGGCATCGTGTTGCTTAGTTCCCTGGCAGCTGAACATCTTTCTTGGAGGGCTTGGAGGCAGAGTGAAGCTGTACAGCATCAGATAGAGTGGTTTATCCGAATCGTTGAAGCCTGGTTGGATTCAGTGGTATGGTTACGTCACAATTATTCCTTGATGCATGTTACTGATCATAATTTAGGCCCTGCCAGGGGATTCTTTGCAAAGTTTATCTTGTGTGGAAAATGGTGTACTAGCATCTGATGCATCATCTGACCACCACAGCGCTAATTCCAATTTAGAAGTGAAGTACTTGGACTCCGTAAGATTCAATGTTCTTGATACCATGCATGTGACTTACCATAGTTCTCATTCAGGCATCAAATGACTCACCTGAGCCACACCCTGCAATGAGTCCACCTTCTGCCTCCTTCAAAAGTCATTTGCAGACATCACCCCCAATATCTCTTCCCAAGAAGCGAAGCCTATCATTTTCAGAAGATATTCTGCACAACATCCCTCCATCCAAGCCCAATCTTCGCTGCCAGGATTTAAAGCAGAAGCCACCTCGGCAGCAACCTCATACTAAAGTACCGGGCAACTCTTGGGCATACCAGAAATCCTTGCGGCAGAAGGTTGCTACAGATGATGCCAATTTTATTCCAAAAAAATGCCGTCTGCAGCGATTTCAGGAAAAGATATGCTCAGACAACCCACATGCTGAGTTTGACCCCAATAACCTGCTATGTGTCCGCTGCTCAGCTTGTGCAGAGTGGATTCAAATGTGGGTCCCATACGACTGCAAGCATTGGAAGCGACATCGCACCACCCAGAAGTGCCAACAACGGCAGTCGAGCAAACTGGTCACCAAATCTCTTCGAACATTCTACACACCATCCACCTGCCCCCCAGCCACTAGTACTCTACGTCATGTTACTGAACAGCAGTCATCCGACTCCAGCACCCTCCTTTCTTGTCCTGGTCTTCAGGCTAGCACTGATGAGGCAATACGTCACTACCTTCAGTGCTCGAGTGTGTTGGGTGGTGGAGCTCCATCTCAGGCAATTATTGCTCACAAACTCTTTCCTGATCTTCCAGATCATTCGTGGGGGGCCCTTGATGATACCCAGCAGGATATGGTACTCAATTACGAGCAAGCATTGTTCCGATGGGTCAACCGACATGGACTTGGTACCGTTTTTTCCACAGATTGCAAGACCATGTCTCCCACCACAGACGCTGGTGTTTCCACCCCATGTACAAGCTGTGTTGAACTTCGAAAACTCCATACCCTCCAGACTGTCCTCAATCGCAAGATACCCAATGAGAAGAACATGAAGTATGTTCCAAAAGGTTATCGTTGTCAAGAACTTGGGTCAATTTATCTCAAATACCATGGCATTCGTCAGCTCATTGAAGAGGTGTGTAGGCTGTAGTGTACACTTGGGTCACAACTGTGTGCTGACATTTCACACATTCACTAGGATACTGGTCAATCACCTTGGCTACACTTTGCTCAAGGGGTAGTAGATGGCTCGTACAAGGAACAGGGTGTTCTATTAGGTATGGTTGAGGCAATGGTTAAGAAGGCGGAACACCTTTCAACTGGGCATGGCCTTCAGAATATGCGCTATAATGAAGCATTTGATTCATTCTGTTCACTCTTGGCATCTACATCACCCCAGGCATATAGGACATTTCACAGTCATTTTGGAGGTAGATCTCTGTGAAGTATGCAGTATGCACTGAACAGTCCTTACATTTGAGCATCTGCTGATATGAGTACAAGTGCATTGCGGGCACAGCAACCTTCATTCCAGCCAGGACTCTCTGAAGACAATGTAAAGCGTGCAGCAGAAACCCTTTCTCATTTACGATACAATGGACCACTTGCATTGTCATGTGACGATACAGACTTGGAGAAAGCACTGGCTACATGGCAGGATGCTGATGATGCATGGCTTCTTCTTGGTGCAGCAAGGGGAACTATTCGGGTCACGTCCATGGAAGAAGTAGAGAGTGCGCTTCAAGGTGAAATTGAGATGGCAGAGAAGGTATATGCAACTCACTGTGCCTACACAACATCCCATTGACAGTTAATTTGACAGCTGCGCATCTGGGTTCTGACAATTGCTCTGCCACGAATACCACCCATCCTCATTGCTGCTGTAGCACGCTCTGGAAAGGACTCTGCGGAGGCACTTGTGGAGATGCACACGAAACTTATTGCGATGATGCAAGCTGCTGGGCTTCATCCAACATCATTCGCATCTGTCACGACCATGACATCCGATCACCCTGTACCCTATTGTCCGATCGCGTCCATGCGTTCGCCGTCTGTTTATAGTATGTACTCCCCTTTTCCGTTTCTCTCTATCTGTCTTGTAGCGCCACCAATCGGTGAGCGCGTTGTCCGGTCTGTCTCTCTGTACGATTACCTAATATGTTTCCTTTCTTGTTTCCGGTTACTATACGTTCCCGTTCCCGTTCCATTACTAATACAATGTCTATCGGTAATCCGGTTATCGCACTTACCGTACTTACTCAGCGCGCAGCGCGACTGTGCTCGTCGTTCGTCGGTAATCCCGACTCCCCGTACATCGCCTCATCCGTTCCACTTAGTATAAATACCTAGATACTCGGTCTGTTGTAGTTTCAGTTCGAATATCGAATAAGATACTTCCTATCTGTTCTCCCTTCGTACTCTCCGTCTCTGCCCTCGTACAAGCACTCGGTTGTAGACCGTTTACCCTCGGACACTCCGTATAAACCTCGGTCGGCCTTCCTATCATTCGGGAAGCGCGACTACGCTACGTAGCATCTCGGTCTTACCGCTAGACCAACCTCTGACCCCCAGACCCCTCGTAGAGATCAGATCGGTGAAGAACCGGTCTTGACAGCATCGGATGGAACAGAAACTGAACGTGCTGTCCAACAGATCATTGTCGCATCTGCAACTGCAGTCAATTTGTACAACATCAACAATGTTGTGCCTGGCTGTGCTCTCACACTTGAAATTCCACTTTTCAATGGGAGGCCAACCATCGCTATCCAAGATTCAAAGCATGGTGCGAAAATGGCCCGCAACCAACTCTTCACTGGGGCTCATATTCTTACTCTTGGCAACTTCCCCATGTTCTTTCAAATGCTCTTGGACATCATCAACCATCCATCTTCTCCTCTATTCCGTCGGGATGTAGAACGAGTTGACAAACAGGACAATCATGCAGCAGCCTGCTTACTGTCATCGGAAACCTTGGAGTTCATCCTCACGCATCATCCAGATCATGCTGGTCTGTCATGTTATCTCTTTGTCCTGGGTGAACTCATTGATGCCTGGCAACATCGTGCCCTAACACCTCTAGAGAGGGCACAGATGGTTCTACATGCTCGATTCTTTCTTATGTGTTGGCAGAGTCATATCATACAGCACCCAGGCCATGAAGTATCAATTAACTTCATCTTTTGCAAGTCATTCAATATCTTCATGATCCTGTGCGACAGCCTCCTCAAGCTCATCATCATACATCGCCACTATTACTCCACTTATCCACTCATTCCTTGGCTTCACTCTACTGAGCCTTGTGAGCACATCTTTGGCATGCTCTGACAGTTGAAAAAGGACTTCAATTTTGCCGATGTTCTTCATCTTGAACGAAAACTCTGTTCACTGATTCAGGGCGATTTTCAGATGTTAACGCCACAAGAACAAGAACGTCAAACAGCAGAAGGGTATCATCATACTTATTTTCATGTGCCAGACCTTGACATGACTGCTCTGCTCACTTGGCCTTCTGATGATGAACTCTTTCTTGCTTCAAAAATTGCATTTTCAGAGGCAAAGCAACTGCTCCAGGCTGTTGGTATCAACGCTAAGGAAATGGTTGCTTTGTACCAACCCCCACCACATCAGGAAATTGGTGAGGGAAAGATAATCCATTATAACCACCGGAGGGGGTTGACACTGGATGATAATCCTAGATAAACCATTATCTGTTATTGTCAAACCCCCTCCGGTGATTATAATGGATTATCCTTCCCTCACCAATTTCCTGATGCCACCACCAAAGACTCGTAGTAGTACTACCCCAGCCATACAGTCTCTCTGGCCACAGACGCTTCATGATCTGCTCAAGTTGTATGCTGAAACTCCACTACCATCAAAGGTTGAGGATGAAGTTGAACTTTATGAAATGGCTCTCACTTCAAATGATGCAGACAAAACACTTGCAATGTTTGCCTCCATTTCTTTTTGGCCATGCGAACTGAACTGATTCTATTTATTGTAGAATGATGTTACCGGATTCCACAGCTGACAATGAGCAGGCAATATCTGTCGAGTTGTTGTACCATCAAGATACAATCAAAAAAGCCTTTGTATGTGTTTCTCTCAGCCTTGCAGCTTGAAAGTCGGCCATTTATTTATTTGTAGGAGTTGGTGCAATCATCCCATTCTCATCAGCTGTGCTCGTTCAAGCAAATGACTCTCGTTGATGGAGTGTCTCTGTCTTTACTCGCCACTCCTCTAGTGAAGGCACGAAAAGCACATCAACCACTCTTTACATCCCGCACTGTGCGGCAAGTTGCAAATGTCTTGTCACATCTCAAACCTGTTGCACCTGTGAGAAAGTATGCTTCAGAACCATGTCTTGGTGCCACGGAAACAGAAACTTCAAGTGATCGTGATGTCTGCCAGTCACTCTTGCAGCGGCTCAGGAGCATCGTTTTGACCAGTTCCCAGTCTGCAGTCACATCAGGAGCGAATCGTCAGATATGCCACAATGGCATTTTCACAGTAAATTACAGTCAAGTTGGTGCTCGTGAAAAGTCAAAGGAAACTTTGCAATCTACCACCGGATCAGTAAGTCTTCATATGTTCTCTCAGAGAGGGTATGATGTAATCCAGCACTGGATATCAGGTATTCGCTGTTCGCCGTGCAAAAGCCTTTGTTTCCCTACAAGATATACATGAAAATATGATCACTGCAAATATTTCGGACATTCTTCCACTCCGACACGGCCACTTCATTGCTGTACTACGCCCCTACAAGAAAAATGAAAGTCCTGATATTCTACTGGGGGAAGCATCAGCAAAACAGCCTTTTTCAGCCACAGACACTACAGTTTCCATGCTTGTGTACAAGTCTGTACAGTCTGGGCAGACTTGTACACACTGTACAACAATACACATTTTCAGCATGCAATCTGTACAGCCTGGCCAACATTCTATAGTCTATCCAAGTCTACCAAAAAAAAATAACTTTTTAAGTCTGATTTAATTACTTGGCCACTACTACTAAGTCACTCAGTTTCAAAGTAAGAGATTCAAAAAAATATATTGAGTAAACTAAACAATGTAAAGTACACTAAAAAGCTAAGTACATGTGCCGCAGGGCAACTCCAGCCACAATCGTTGGGCTGGTCGTCATTATTGGGGGGCTGGGGCTGGGGTCATTGTTGTTGTCGGGCAACCCAGGGGGCTGGTGGTGATGGCCCATTTGCTGTTGTTGGATGACACTGGGGGCTGGCTGGGCGTGTTGGCGTTGATCCGCTGGGGCTGGGGGAAAGGGGGCCGATCGTCGTCATCGCAATACTGGAGCTGGGGGTGCAAAGAGAAAAAGAACTTACGTGCTGGGCGAGTTGGCGTTGATACGCTGGAGGTATGTCGCTGGTCGTTGTCGTCGTCATCGCGGCGCTGCAGTTGTAAAGAAAAAAAATCAAAGAAAAAGAAATAAACTCACTTGGTGGGTTGGCGTCGATAAGCCGGACTGAAGGGGGGCTAATTATCTTCGCCGTCGTGCGGAGCTGGGGGTGCTGGTAGCTATTGGCGGTGGCCATGTCGTCGTCGCTGCTGGGGCTGGGCGTGGGCGTCGTCATCGTCGTCATCGTCGCTGACGGCTGGTGGTGGTGATGGTGTCATTGGACAAGGCTGGGGTCGTCCATTGCGCGGGGTTGGGGCTGGTCGTCGTCGCTGACGGCTGAGGGTGGTAAAGGCTGGGGCTGGGTTCATCCGTGTTGTTGTCGTTGCGGCTGTGGTGCTGGGCACGGCGTCGTCGTCGCTGATGGCTGGGTGTGGTGGGCTGGTCGTTGTTGTCGCTGGAGGCTGTGGGTGGTGGGCACGTCGTCGTCATCGCTGGGTGGTGCTGGTGGACGTCGTCGACGTTGAGGTTGGGGTGGTGGTGCGTCGTGCATCGTTGCCATCGATGACGCTGGGGGTGAGAGCGTCAGTGGTGTCTGCACAACGGGGGGCACTCACCTGTCATGGCCGTCGTTGTCGGCCTGTTCATGTACATACCTGGGACTTAGAAAGATTTTGAAGTGCTGTGATTACAAATCACAGGATTTGTAATCACAACAACTTCAAAATTTCTTAAGTCCCAAGTCGACTCTGCAACAACAAAACGAAGGTAAGAGACTGACGTACCACACAGCATTTCCCCAGACCAGCAGCGCCTCATCTTCACTGGCAAACAGCTTGAAGACGGGCGTACCCTTTCGGACTACAACATCCAGAAGGAGTCCACCCTCCACCCTGTCCTCCGTCTCCATGGCAGTATGCAAATCTTCGTTAAGACCCTCACTGGGAAAACGATCACTCTCAAGGTCGAGTCTTCTGACTGACGCCGTATCGACAACGTGAAGGCGAAGATCCAGGACAAGGAGGTATCCCTCCTTACCAACAGCGTCTTATCTTCACCGGAAAGCAGCTCAAGGACGGCTGCATCCTTTCCGACTACAACATTCAGAAGGAGTCAGCCCTCTGTCTCGTCTTGCGTCTCTGTGGGGGGATGCAAATTTTCGTCAAGACCCTCACGGGAAAGACGATCACCCTTGAGGTCGAGTCTTCCGACACAATCAACAACGTCAAGGCGAAGATTCAAGACAAGGAGGGTATTCCACCGGACCAGCAGCGCTTGATTTTCTGTGGGAAGCAGCTCAAGGATGGAAGGGCTCTCTGACTACAATGTCCAGATGGAGTTGATGATGCGCACCATCCAGCCGCACTCGACAACAACCAGGTAAGTACCAATATCAACACAACAGCCCACTGATGCACCCCCAGTGACGACAATGACCACAATGCCCAGCCACACCGTATCGATGCCAGCATGCCAGCACTAGCAGGTATGCTTCAATTTTTTTTCTTTTTTTTCTCTCTACAGTTTTGCCTGATGACGAAGATGACAGCCCCCCCCAAGTCCCAGCTTTTCCTGACGGCGATGACGACAGCCACTCCCAGCTCCAGCCTCATCCGATGACAACCTCCCCAGCCTCAGCATCGCCCAATGACGATTGCGATGGCGGCCATCCTTTTTATTATTATCTTTAATTCTTTTTCTTTAATACGGTTCAATGACTGACAACAGCAGCCTCCTCCTAGACCCAGTTTTCCCCCTGACGGCGATGAGTGACAAGCCCCAGCCCCAGCCTTGCCCAATGACGACCAGCCCAACACCCTCAGCCCCCAGTGACAACGGCAGCCAGCCCCATCTCCAGCGTATTGACGCAAACACACCACCACTGCCAGTAAGCTTTTTTTTTCACTCTTATTCTTCTATCTTTAATGTGTCAACACCCCCTTCCACCAGCATGACAACAACCCACATGACAACAATGACTCCCACGATGACTCATATGGTGGCAGTTATCGCCATTGCACGGACAGGTAGCGAGTGGCAGGGAAACAGTTTATTATACTTTGTATATTTTCTGTACTAAATGATGATTTTCATGATCTTTTACTATTTGGATGATTAGTACTAGTAACTGGCAAGCTTGTCTAGCTTGTCCATTAGTTGTACAGTTCTGTGAATCTCTGTATTAGTGGGAACCTTTCTGTGGAATCTGGGACTCTGTACAGCTCTGTCCAAGCCCTGTACAGGGGAGGGCTGTTTTGCTGATGAGGTATGGTTCATACACATTCAGTGTTGCTCCACACTCACCGCATAGGTTTTGTACTAGTTGTAGCAATGTACACAAACTCTGGTGCTCGTGGGTCAAAGCACGAGTCAATTAATTCAGTCAGCAAAGTTGGTATTCCATCATACGTGATGGTTCAAGTTTTTTGTCCTTCCCATGGATCAGCCCATAGCTCCTTGGCTTTCCAGCCTCTCCAAGCTGTGACATTCATCCGTATTCCTGCCAGCCACATTCTATTTTCATTTGCAGGATTATCATTGACCTTTTCACGTATATCACTCGCATCTGATTGTGCTCACCCTTTCCAACTCATCACCCTTTGTTCGATGGCTTCAACAGTGATGGCCAATCTACGCGAGAAGGCAGTTCTAGTTTCGAAATGTGTCAGGGCCCAGATGTCAGAGGAACAGGGTTGATGAAAGGATTCGTATGGTACATTGTTTGTATGCATAGTAAGGCTACTGTGATACCAAGTACGCATTGCAATGTTGTATCCTGTGTGGACATAATGCGTGTCTTCCTATGTCATATCAGACAATGTGGACAATGCATGCGCTGTGATGTTGTATCAGCAGTGCGGACATTACACGCACTCTGCAATGTTGTATCAAACCATGCGGATAGATGATGGCTACCTGGTTGCCAAATTATTGAGACGGTCCTATGAGCTCGTGTTAGAATGTTGTATCCAAATGTGCGGGTACAGTTGATTATCTCATAGTGTATATCATCGGGCTGGGAAAAAATCTATGCATTGCGGCGGTTATACGAGAGTGACATGTCACACCTTGTGTGACAGTCATTACTAATACGTGACACTAAGGCTGCTGCGATCAGAAATCGGTACAATCAACTACTATTTTACTCCACCCAGAATGATTCTAACATTGTTTGCTTTGCGCTTTTCATCTCCATCCGCCTAAGAGAGCCATGGAAGCTACACAACTCTTGTGGCAAAGCAAGACCAGTCCCTGAATAACTGAACCTTCGGCATGCACCTTCAAGTTTCCCGCACACCTGGGTCACATCAGACAGAGTCAGCCCTGCAGATGCTGTTGCCGTCACCTTCCTCTTCGCTGTCATCAACATTGATGATTTCTCCGTTCGTGACCACAATGAGATTTTTGACGTGTGCAATGATTTCCACATCCCCACCCTCAAACTTGACGGTCTGCCTCCGTTTGAACCTTGCGCCCCTCCTCTAGTTCCACAAGCTCATTCACAGATGTGAACATGCTTTGGGGTCCCTTTCAAAGCTCTTTGCCATAACAAGATCTTGCTCAACCGTAAGGCAGCCGATGCTCACCAGTTGGGGCATATTGGTCATGGTTTTCGGCAGTAGATTGGCTCAGACAGGTGGTGCGATCACTGAAAATGACAAGACAACACGAAAATTTTCAGCGTGCTGTTCATTAATGAAAGATGGCTACATAGAGGAGATGGATTGGGAAGTACTAATGGATTTTAGTCATATCTGCCTTCTAAATAGTAGGAAATTACCCCATTTCATACTGTATATCAGTAGCTTTCTAGTATACAGTATTCGGTATACATATTCCACCCAAATCGCCCGTGCCCCAACTCGGGTTGACAAAAAATCCATACAGTATGACAATTATACGGATTGACTGTATACGTTATGAGATAATCAACTGTATAACGCACCAAAAGACCTAGGTCCGAGTACATATGCGGACATTTCATACCCAAAAACTCTGCGGATATAAACCCCCAAATATCGAAAAATCCGGATACAACATTTGTACGCATTGACCCGGGTCCTGACACAAGGCGGCATCCGCATCCAAATTTAGTAATCCGTTCCCATCTCACAATGCCTTGTCCTTGCGGCAACTTCAGAGTAGCTACCCTCCGTCCACCATGAAGAGAGTCGCTGAGAACCAGCTCACAAAGGACGATTATGACAACTATGAAGATGATGGCGATGACGACGTTCAGGTGTGTACTTGCTTTTGTGTCATGTCTGGCACGGAACTGACGGTCCCCAGGAAGTAAACCAACCCAGTGAGGGTTTTCAAAGGCCAGACGAGTCTGTGCTCTCAAAGAGACAGTGAGCATCCTCGCACTAGCTATTTCGTACTGTGTTCAATCTCGCCATAGAATACGCGCTCTACCTAAACGAGCCTTAGGTAGATCTGTTCCCAAGGCTGCCTCGTTCAACGGATTCACCCCCACTTCAACCACTCTTGCCTCTTCGGCAGACAAGGTAAGTAGTATATCCCCCTCTACGTTGGATTTAAAATATCAATTCATGGCTGCATCTGTCCAGGACACCCCAGGTCCTCCAAAGTTTGCAGGATTCGCGGGATTTGGAACTGGGTCTTCGGCAACTTCGAACCCATTCACTTTCAGTGTGCAGCCTCCCACGACGTCTGCGGACTCAATATCTATGTCTGGACCCGCAAGCTCTTATGGCGGATTTAAGCCTCAATCCATCTCTATACCAATCCATCCCGGTTCTAGTTTCGACGACGCCTCATCCACTCCTGATACAACCAAGCCAACTAGACGTGATGGAATGGACGCTGCTGCTTTGAAATACTACAAGTCACTCAGAGGGCTTAACGTGTCCTTCCTTTCGGCAATCTCAAAAGCAATTGAGCAGGACCCTTTCATCGATGTCGTTGGTATCTTGGAGTCTTACAAGAACCTACGAACGTCAGTTCAATCCGAGTTTGATAATGCCTCGAACCCTGGCACTGCTCCGTCGTCTACATCGGGTTCTTCGTCCATCTTTGGTTCAACCGCTACAATGGACAAAGCTACCCCAACACCCAAGTTTGCAATGCCGAAACCTCCCACAGCTTTCTCCGCTTTCTCGACAACCCCTTCTACATCCGTTAAGCCATCTTCGGCCAGCGACAGTGCGTTTACATTTGGTGCCACGCCACCTGTCAAACCCAGCAGATTTCCTCCACAGTCTTCGTCTTCCACGCTAGCACCCTTCAGTCTGGCACCAAAAACAAATGAGCCCAGCTCATCTTCGGTATTGGCCCTTGAACCGCCCAAGTCAGCCTTCAGTTTCGGGGGCTCAAGGTCTGGTGACACTAGCTCGTCAACAACATCACCCTTCTCTTTCATCGCAACTGCTTCCACCCAATCGTCTGAATCATCTGCAAATGCATCCGAAACAGTTTCGGCTACCACTGGTCCATCATCGCTGCCAGTACTAGGGTCGTCTGCTTTTGGCTCTAACTCTAGTGTCCCAAACTTCTTTATTTCATCAAAAACTTCGAACACGTCTACGGATACCCCTGTCAAAACAGCCATAGCATTTGGTACATCAAGTTCCGTCTTCGGGGGCAGTGGCGACAGTGGCAAGTTATCCCTCTTTGCTCTTCCAACAACCAGCAATGCTGTGGCGGCTGGGGATATACTGGACAGTAGTAACCAACCCGCCAGAAGTCTTGGGACGAACTTGTTTGGTGGTGATAAATCAGTGATTAGTGGTGGGAGTGCTTTCTTGGCGGAGAGGCCGTTAAGTTTGCTTGGTGCAGGTTCGCAAAAGCCGGCCGCCTTTAGCTTTGGAAAACCGGCTGGGAGCATCGGGAACCCAGTAGGATTCGTGTTTGGCGCACCGAAAGCTAGTGATAGCAGTTCTGTAGGCGTATCAGAACCCCCACCTCCTGGAGATACCCTATCTCCTCAGCCTACGGAGAAGTCAGGCGAATCTACGCCTCAACCTGAGGATATCGAGGACAGTGCTACAACAGAAGACGCGGCAAAGTTACTACCCACTGGCAGTCATGACGAGGAAGGCGAAGGTGAAGAGGAGGAGGAGACTATGCATGCCGTGAGGTGTAAGGTCTTTAAATTTACTAAAACAGGTGACAACCAAGAGTGGAAAGACCTTGGAATCGGTGGGTGGCGAACACTCATGGCTGTCACTTGTTCATGATTAGGCAGGGATGTTCCGTTTGAAGAAGCACAAAGAAACTAACATCCGGCGAGTTCTCATGCGAAACAGTAATAC
>Ga0307516_10004391_pt1 | contig 17442 bp, 12 predicted proteins | sample 19_EM_MG_FD_203310 | JGI IMG/M metagenome (GOLD analysis project Ga0307516, IMG submission 203310) | Populus trichocarpa ectomycorrhiza microbial communities from riparian zone in the Pacific Northwest, United States - 19_EM | ecosystem: Host-associated > Plants > Roots > Unclassified | place...
TGGTGTGACGTCTATGGCTCCCTTTTTGAGTAAATTTTTCCCAGATGTTTATCGTAAGGAAGCATTAGATACATCCACTAATCAATATTGCAGGTTTAACGATATGGGGCTAACCTTGTTCACATCATTAACCTCCCGTAATCAGGACCGACTAATTAAATTCAGGGAAATACAGATATCATTGGGACCCTTTGATATCATTAACTATTCTTAACCAGAATAGTTAATCAACTTTGTTTCCATTTCTCAACCATTTCATTAGATGTTTCCTTTTTTTTTTTTTTGCAACATTTATATATCCTTGATTATAAAAATAAAGTGTTATAACAAGCAAATACCTTTCTTATTTTAATTGAAGCATATTCTGCATGCTAGGTTTTTTTTTATTTTATATTAATTGTAAATGTAAATATATGCTTAGCATGCATCCTAGTATTCTATTATTATTTTTGTGTTAAAAGCATGTTTGCTATTAGTTATGTTTTTCAATGCTTAAACTTTATTATGTTTCGTATGCCTTATTATGATAAATTAAACATCGTTGCTCACTAGTCATATATATATACACACAAACTTTGTTTTACAATCTCAAGGCTCACTAGTCTAGAGTTTGGGTTCATCTTATTACATAATCTATGGTTCAAAGACCTTGTTTAGAAGCAGATCTAAATCAAGGTAGTGGGGTTTGAATTTTGGGAGGCATATTGCAAACATCTAGTTGCATAAATGAGGAACAATAAATCTTTAATGACAAATGATTCATCTTTAATAACAACAAAAAATTCATTACTTTAAAGTGCTTCAAAAAAACTTGTTTAGAAGTGCATTTAAACCAATATGGTCTTGTTAGAATCTTGAGAGGCATATTGCAAACAGCCTAATTGCACAAGTGGGGAGGAATAAAGCCTTAAAATTTTCAACCTTTTCAACACCGTACCTTCAGGAACCCATTTAGTATGCACAATTTCAAAAGCTTGAATGTTCCCATCTCTACAATATTTTGCCTCGATGAATGGTTCAACCATAGTTTTTTATCATGGAAACTATCTCCTCTGTCTTGACTATTATCAACATCTCATTCATAATATAATTCAAGCATTGGTGGAATGAGAAAGCTACTGCTCCGGTTGTATGGATCCATGGTCTTCCCAACAATATGATGTAAGATGGATGAATGTCTATCATCTTCAATGTTCATGGTCTCTATTTAATTAAACATTAGCTGTAATATGGACTTCTCAAGAAAATGTTAGAGGATATTAAAGTTTAAACCTAAATTTTATTAGATATATAAATTTATTTGTTAATGAGTTCAATATCAAATACGAGCACTATCTTCCAATTATTATTGGATGAATTGCGGTGTGATATTTTATTGAAAATTTGCTTGTTCTTCCCTTGAAATGATAACCAGATCTACTCACTTGGGTTCTTTGTATTTGGCTTGCTTGGAAATAGAGGCAGAATCGATTTCTGAAGCTTGGAAGGAGGACCCTGTCTCTTATCTTAGAAATGGCATTTTATCATATAAAATATGTTATAAAAGAAGTAAAACTTGGTAGAACGTATTTTATCTGACAGAATGCTATGGATAAGGATTCTTTGTTGCGGAATAATAAATAAAAAGAATTAAAGAAAAAAAAAGCTTTTAGAGAAAGATGTTAAGAATTGAAAGTAAAGAAAAATAAAAATGAGAATTGGAACTTTTTAATCAATTCATCAAAAACTCCATATCATTTAGAAAAGTAGGATATAAAAACTAAAACCCTAACTAGAACAAGCGATTGGGTTTATGGCCTACTAAATAAATTACCCAACAATAATTAAATCAAACCCAATAAATAAAGCCTAAGTAATAAACCTCAACTAAAAATTCATATAAATTAAACTAAAACACAAGTTAAAGCTCAATCTATTAATGGTTTAGGTTACCATTCATCATCTATAATCATCCGAGTATATAAACAATCTCTCAGGTCCGGTGTCCTCACCATTCTCGATACCATTTTGTATATGAGATAGAGAACCTAAAAATCTTAAGCAGAATAAGCAGCGGGGGATGAACGCATATAACATTGGATTGATCGACTAGTAGGCACCATAACGCAAGCCAAAAGAACGAAGGTGATATAAAGTATTGAACACGTTTCCAAGATCATTTCCAATAGCATCAAGCCAATCATTGTCACGACCCGATTCCCGGATCCATGACCGGCACATAGGCAAGGTCCCTCTCCAGGGTTCCAAACCTATGCGAACCCAAACTTACATACGAACTTATCATTTAAATAACTAAAGTAGAGTTCAATGCAATACTAATAACAAAATTAACTTCCTAATATAATTTGATTGTCTTAATACAAGAGTTAATACAAATTCATAGTTGTGGAACACAAACTAAACATAGAGGAAAATTATTAATTGCAACCAAAAGAGAAAGTTCTGAAGGTCCAACAAAAATGACTTGCTAATAAGCTATAAGCCTGAGAAAGATAAATAATGAGAGGGTGAGTTCAATAACTCAGTGAGTAGATAATGTTCAATATACATACACGAGGTACAAAAACAATGAGGAATATATATACAATTATGGCTTTATATTCTTATAGGAGAATTTCTCAAATTGGTCATAACAAGAGTATCATAAGGTAAAGCTCATTAGAAAACAAAAATGCAATGAGCATGAGGCTTTGTACTATGGGATGATAAGTCCACACAGGTTGGTTACTTCCTCGACAACCTAGGATTCAGATACGATATGCACAAAGATTAACATTACCTTGTTAGCATGGGTATTCTGACTGACATACCATAGTTTCATATGATCATAATCAAACAAACAGATTCATATCTCAAGACTCAACTTATGACATCAATCAAATAAGGAGTTATCAATTCAGAAGTCAATTCAAAAGTATATATTGGCTCATATCAAGAATTCAGATTCAACAATTGATCATGCTTTATTGTAACAAGGATAATAATTAACACGCGTGCGCGCGCACACACATATATTATCAAGAAGCATGATCCAATTCATATTAACAATCCAAATATTTATACTATTTATCATGCATATGAAAAATTATCCACTTACTTGACTCAAAATCAAATAGAACTTGAAAATACCGAAATAAATCCTACTGATGTCTCGAAGGTAGAATATCAAGATTATCTAAATACCAAAGGAGACATACTAAAAAACGACTCGAAAAGAACTTACAACCTATTTAATAAACTTAACTAACGGTCTAACTCATAACCTTATATGTTTATGAACAAAACTAGTTATTTTTCTCAAAAACCCAAAAATTAAACGGTTTTTCTTGAAATCTAATTCATAAGAAAACAAATTATAAAACTTGATAATATTTCACTAAATAACCATCAATTATTCATCAAACCAATTTGAAAAATCTAATATTACATCTAGGGAGCAATTTGGAATTTCATCATATTTTTAGGGTCGAATTTTAATTTTATCAAATTAGAGGACCAAAATAAAAATATCATAATTCATGACTATACTGAAATTTTATACATAATTCATCCTCAGTTCTGTCTGGAATCTCAAATTACGCTAGTTCTCATTCATTTATTTTTCTCTCTTTTTTTCAATTTATTCAATTAGCACAGTACCCTTTATTTATTTACTTTCTAAATCTTCAAGAACTTCGTTGCCTTTTTCTATTTTTTTTATTTTTAAAACATCACAGCCATGGCCCACCGCTAATGTAAGCAGCAAACGAACGACATTTGTTGAGGGAAGGAGAATTGGGGACAACATTCTGCTTGCCCAGTCAGAAAGCTAGGCTCCATCTCAGACGATGGGCGATATATATCTCAAGGAAAGAAGCCGCTGATTAGAAACTGCACGAGTCTAGTTTTAAAGTGGATTCGACAGGAGGAGGAGTGGGTCAGATGGGGAAGGTAAAGAGAGAGTCTACTGAGCCACTTGGCACAGGATTAGCTCTGCTGCAGAATCAGTCAGAGCTCCAATGGAGTGGGGTAGAGAGTTTCAGCCAAGTTCAGGTGGGGTTATTTTTTTCTGTTTATATTCAATGAAAATGGAGGTGCGGACAGTTTCAATATTGATGATCTAAGCTGCTTCTAAAGAAAACAAATCTAATTCGAAGATGACGTGAAAACAACTGCTTGGCAGCTAATTCAATATTGATGACCATGCTTGCTCACCACAGAAGAAAAATAATAATATCCACTTTGATTTTTTAATGGATATCACGCAAATCATTAATGTTTTTTGTAGTACAATAACGACAATTAACCACAATACTGCATTTTTCTTCAAGTTTTTTTTTTCAACTGCGGTGGTTTGCAGAACTTTTCCCCCGCATGTGCTTAGCACACTCACACATTTGAACCTCAAATATCATTTGGAGGTATTTAAGGTAATGATAATTTTTAAAAATATTTTTATTTAAAATAATATTATTTTTTAAAATTTATTTTTAATATTAATATATTAAAACAATTCATAAACACCAAAAATAATTAATTTAAAATAAAAAAATTAAAATTTAACAAAACTCCGGTTGACCCCACCCCCTAATTAATAAGCAAGTAGTTATCAACAATATTAACACAACCTGCTTACCACTTTGTCTGTCCATGTTCGCCATAATATTAATATATCCAATTTCTTGATGAACTATCAGGAATATAATTTCTTCTTTTTTTCTCAATTATTTAATTATTACAATTCAATCAAATTATGTATCTCAATCTTTCCCTCAATTATATATTTTTGTGAATATACACAACGGTAAAGAAAAAGTAATGAATCATATTTCGATAAATAAACAAATGGGATTTTATTTTAGGCTATTAGTTTCGATATCCACCGGGAAAAAAGAAAGTTTGAAGCATGGAGGGCGACATGCTACCGGTAGGCAAGTTTAATAATGGATATTTAAAAAAATTATTATGCTAACCCATAGATAAGATAAATTCATCTCAAAGGTGGTTAAGAAGTTTATTTCTTTAATGTATTTTTTAAAAAATAAGATGAATATTAAAAAAAATATTAAATTTTTTTGATACATTAAATTGATGTGAAAATGTGTTTTTAAAACTTTTTAAAAAAATAGTATTGATTAACTCGCAAATTAGCTGAAAATTCAAAAAAAAAATCAAACATAAGATGATAAGAGCGGAACATAAATAAGGCTAGTTGCAGGTGACATTTCTGAAAGTCACTTTATCTATTTAGAAGTGTGGTTGTGGTTGCTTTTTAAAGTATTTTTCGTGTCAAAATACATCAAAATATTTTTTTTTATTTTTTAAAAATTATTTTGAGATTAGCGCATCAAAATAATCTAAAATACAAAAAATAAATTAAATTTTAATAAAAAAAATTTTAAAAATATAATTTGATTTACACCGTGTTTCTATACTGTAAAGGCTTCAACCTCCATCATTAAAAGTCATAAAATTGATGGTTAATAGACTTCCACTTCTCGTTAGGCAGAGAAATAAAAGTACTCCTCGAATGCCCTTACAAAACTGTTCCAAATTAAACAGGCCCTCCTCCAGAAGTCATCGTCCATAAATGTTGCTTCCAGTTTTTCAAACTACTTTGTAACTATATGTAGAAATTGATGCTACCTTTTGAATTATTACACCATCCAAGGAAGCACTGTTCTTGACCCCATTAGCCACCTACCCTTATATGATCTGCTTTGCTCTCCACGATGCTACACTCATATCCAAGGAAAGTTTGTGCTGGGAACGTCGTCATCTTTTTTTGTGTTCCATTACAAAATATCGATTTTTTTTTTTAATTTGCAGAAGCAGCATTGCAGAGTCAAAATGTAATGTCTGTACCTTTCCTGGGTCAGTTGGCCAAAGATAATGGTGGTTTGGGAAGAAAGGGAATCGATATCTAAAATTATACGTTGACTTTTGATCTCGGACTGCATCATCATTACCAAGAATGGCAAGGAAGTTCTGGAGAGAAATAAAAGGTAATTTGATTTTGTACAAAGAGAAACAAAAGATTCGATGATGATGATGATCGATGATGATTTAATTAAAAATCCGTACACTCGTATAGCAAAAATAAAAGTTGGTAAACTCAAATAGGAAAAATAAAAATAAAAAATTTCAACGATATTTTTATATCTTCATAAAATATTTATAATATATTTAAGAAAATAAATTCAGATTTGACTAAAAAAAAAATAAAGAAGTTTCTTGATGGCACTATCTCCTTTTGTCTGGGACTCTGGGGAGGCCTAATGCCTATGATCAATCAATGCAGAGGTTATCGAACCGCCAAATGTCATGAAAATGGTAGTGCCGTCTTTGATCTTTCGTTTCTGTTGTTTTACCAAAACTTCGTTCAAGCACTTCTGGTTCTTCTGTCTGCTCTCTCTGTCTCTCTTTCCTCCATTGTCTATTCCTTATCCTCCACTCCAAACTCTGCTCCACAAATCATCCTTGCCTTATCCTTGACTGCTAATTTAGGAAACAAAACCAAATATGGAACAAGATCCCATTTATCAGTTCCTTATTTGAGTTCCTGTTGTCTTTATAGCGAGCAGATTGTGCACTCCTGCAGCCACAAATTTCAATCATAAACAAAACCCGCTATTTCTTTTTCCTTTCTTTTGTCTCCCAATCAATCTGCAATGGAGAAATCTGGTTATGGTCGTGATGGTATTTACAGGTCACTAAGACCAAAACTTGTCCTTCCTAAGGATCCTAACCTTTCTTTGGTCTCGTTTCTTTTTAGAAACTCCAATTCTTACCCTCATAAACCGGCTCTTATTGATGCGGATTTGTCTATAACCTTATCTTTTTCAGAGCTCAAATCCATTGTCATCAAGGTCGCTCATGGATTACTCAACCTGGGCATCTCCAAAAATGATGTTGTTCTTATCTTTGCTCCCAATTCTTACCAATTCCCTATCTGTTTCTTGGCTATCACTTCCACTGGTGCTATTGCAACAACTGCAAATCCTCTTTATACAACCTCAGAACTTTCGAAACAGATTAAAGATTCTAATCCCAAGTTGATTATTACAGTCCCTGAATTGTGGGACAAAGTCAAAGGTTTCAATTTGCCTGCTGTCTTTTTAGGACCCAAACGAGTGTCTTTGCCGTTGGAGTCAGGTTCTAGAATCACAAGTTTCGATTCTTTGGTTGGGTTAGGAGGATCTAATTCTCAGTTTCCTTCCAGTAATGTGAAGCAAAGTGATATATCTACGCTTTTGTATTCGTCAGGGACTACAGGGGTTAGTAAAGGAGTGATTTTGACACATGGGAATTTCATTGCTGCTTCTTTAATGGTCACCATGGATCAAGCAATGGCAGGTGAGATGCACGATGTTTTCCTTTGTTTCTTGCCCATGTTTCATGTGTTTGGATTGGCTGTGATCACTTACTCACAGCTACAAATGGGAAATGCTGTTGTGTCAATGGGAAAGTTTGAATTTGAGATGGTTTTGAAGACTATTGAGAAGCACAGAGTGACCGATATGTGGGTTGTGCCCCCAGTGGTGCTTGCTTTGGCTAAACAGGATATGGTTAAGAAGTATGACATTTCGTCGTTGAGAAATATTGGTTCTGGTGCTGCCCCTCTGGGAAAAGATTTGATGAAGGAATGTGCCAAGAATTTGCCTGATACTATAATTTCTCAGGTAGTTGATTTTGCTGGTTTTAATGCTTAAGAAAATCATAATTCATGTTTAAGAAAATATGAAATGTTTCGAAGTTCACGTTTATGCACAGAAATCATTTCCTTTTGATTTGGAAAAAAAGAAAAGAAAAGAATTTCTTCTTTCTGAATCAAGATGTTCTCTGTGGTTTTAGGGCTATGGCATGACTGAAACTTGTGGCATTGTATCAGTGGAGGATTCGAGACTAGGTGTTCGACATTCTGGCTCTGCTGGAATACTTGCTGCAGGAATTGAGGCCCAGATAGTCAGTGTGGAAACTCTAAAGCCTCTCCCTCCTAATCAGTTAGGGGAAATATGGGTCAGGGGACCCAATATGATGAGAGGTAAGATGCCATCTAGCATGCTTCAATGAGAAGCTTTCAGTTCTTGCGCAAATGGCTGTGTTAGAACAAAAACTAAATCCTGTCCAACTAGGAAAAATAATGAGATGACTAACTTGGATTAAAATTAGATTATCTTGACGGAATAACATCTGAAATATCCATTTAACTAAAGCCACCATGTTTGTGCAATCCATTGGCAGGTTATTTCAATAATCCGCAAGCCACAAAAGATACCATGGATAAAAAGGGTTGGGTCCATACTGGAGATGTTGGATATTTTGATGATGATGGACAACTTTTTGTGGTCGATCGGATTAAAGAGCTCATCAAGTATAAAGGTTTTCAGGTACTATCTAGTAAAGGAAATTCCTAAATATATGTAAAATTGTTTATTGCCTGAAGAAATACATTGCAACATTACTCACGCAATTTGGCTATTCTGAGCTGAATGGCTTCTGAATGGTGTTGACATTTTCTTGATCGATTTTCACTAGGTTGCACCTGCAGAACTGGAAGGGCTGCTAGTTTCTCATCCTCAAATTTTGGATGCTGTTGTCATCCCGTAAGTTGAACACAAGGATTTGTGCCACTGACATCAGCGGACTCGTGAAAACTACTTTAATGTACTTTTATATCGTAAGTTCATGCTGCTGATTATTTGCATCACTTACTCTCTGTAGATATCCTGATGCTGAAGCTGGTGAGGTCCCAGTTGCATATGTTGTGCGCTCACCCAATAGCGCACTGACTGAAGTAGATGTTCAGAAATTTATTGCTGATCAGGTAAGTGGCAGATTATGCAAAGTAGTGCGCTTTCTTGAGAATCATAATTCATTTAGTAGAATACAGTTCGGTTTGATTCATCTTCTATCTCCTCTTTGGAACTATGAATTCTGAATTCCATTGGATTGCAGAAAACTTAGGGGAACTTGCTCTGCACAACTATCAAAGATTAGGCAACACATAGTAATGTAGTAATATCACTATTCTAACTGTTAGATTCTGTTTTCTAAAATAAATTCATGCCATCTAGTTCTCAAAGCTATGCTGAGTCCTCCATCATTGTCAGTCCAGTAGCTCTGTTGTTGTTGCTCGTTCAAAAAATGACATCTTTTTTCTTTAACTTGCATGTGATGTTTGGATAAGTTTTTTTCTGTAACTTACAATCGATTTTTTTCTATGAAGTGGAAATACTTACGCATATGCACTCTGTGCATGGAATACATATTTATTTTTTTCTGCGATAAGTACGCCATGGCCGACACTTTGTTCAGCTCACCATCGACCCCTTTCTCTGTTTTGCAGGTTGCACCTTTCAAAAGATTGCGGAAGGTGACTTTCATAAATACTGTACCTAAATCAGCTTCAGGAAAAATCCTCAGAAGAGAGCTCATTCAGCAAGTAAAATCCAAGATATGAGGTTCCACGGTCCCTTCGCGAATACTTGGCTTGCAGGAGAATCGACCTGGATTCTTAACTTGGCTTCCATTTCTCTTCTTGTTATTGAATGAAAAAGGATTTTTATTTAAGATTTCCAGTTACTAAGTAAATTGTTTTTTCAACATGTTATGGAAGTTACTATCAGTCTCAAGTAATCTACTGTTCTTCAAATGTTGCCCAAGGCTTACTTCAGGCTCTAGGATTCACTGGATGTCGCAAGTCCAAAGCATGATCCGCCATTGAGTAGCATCAACAAAATGCTGTCTATCACAACTATCTAGACAATTGATGAGTAGTAGTTGTACTCAGAACAATAAAACCATTCCTCGATCGCAAGAAGTCTATGAACCTAATTATTAAATAGATGTGAAAAATAAAAACTACTAGCAAGAAGAGAGAAAATTAGCTAAAAGATAATCCAAAACCAATGTTGCTTCCACACTCCACACATCCCTTCAATTGGTATGTTCTTTGTTTCAGGCAGGAAGAATTCAATGAAGTCATAATAGCCACAGAACATGCATAGAAGATGAACAAGCCAAATTTCCTGAGGCAAAGCATGGGAAAAAAAACAGTTGGTCAATCAAGAAACGTAAGCAAAATGTTAACCAAAACAGTGACGCTTTGCCCACCAGAACAGAATTCTATTGGAAACACTTCACTTGGCACCAAGCATCCCCATGATATGTGAAGGCTGACAAAGAAGCAAATACACGCCACAACAATCCCTGTCACGTCTCTTCCAAATTTCCTTAGCATTTAATGTGTACCGACAGCAGAGGAAAGCGAAGCATTATCTTTATAACCAATGCTTTGGAACAGCACATGAGCATATAACACGACCATATTTATGCCATCAAATTATTGGAAAAGTGGAATAAGTATGGCAATGGCCAATTATGGCCGAACTCTCTAACGAATATTACTCTAGGGATGCTTCACTTCATCAGCTGACTCACAGGCCACGATCAAATCTTGGTACTCAGTTATATTCCAACTTGAAGAAATTTTTACCTTCAATTGTTCTATAGCAAGTTTATCACATGATGAGCAACATGATGAACTCAACAACTTAATTTGATGCTTAACTGATCTCATCTTGTATATTCAAATTAATTATTTTTCATATGCCATTCAAACAAGGTTTCAATCACAAAATTAGCAAGAAGAAAAAGACGAAAGCACTCTCTTTGCATGACAACAATGCATGCTTTATTTCAATTAAAATATTATATTCAAAATAATACTCCATTAAAAAAAAATTACCTTGAATCATAAATAATTAAATAAACACAATATTAATTCAATAAATTTTTTTTCATAGTCATAATCAACCATTACTTTTTTTATTTAGTTAACCATTCACCTTCTTATAGTAAGGGTGAGGGTGAGAGTTGGGATCCCTAACTATATCATTTATAATCCTTGTATAGTACTATCTTTCTCTCATGATACTTTAATGTGGCCTATTAGGGTAGTAAAGATCGAAGATACTGCCACAACAAACAATTCTCTCTTAATGCTCCTAGATAAGGCATCAACTGCAAAGTTATCTTTGTCTTTTTTATATTTAATCTCGAAATCAAACCCTAAAAGTTTAGCTAACCATAAGTGCTAAGATAAGAAAGTTATTTTTTGCTCTATTATATATTTCATGCTGACATTATTCAAACCTTGAAATGCTTGCCTTATAGGTAATGTCACTATATGAAGTATGGCTATCATGTCATTGTATATAGACAAGATTTGTTGTTTTAGACCTAGAGATTTGCTAATGTAAGCTAGGGGATGTCCTTCTACATTAATATTGCCCAATTCCACTACTTTAAACATCTATTTCTATAACAAACACCTTGTTTAAGTCAACCCACTCCCCTTGAAAAATCTCTTGTAGTAACCAATAAGGCCAAGAAATCCATGCAAATGTTTAACATTTTGAGGTTTAGACTAATTGATAAGATCCAAAAAAAGATTGAACAATGAAATTTAGATTCAAGCGTAATTGAGTTTACTATTCATTTTTATGCTATCATACATAACTCTTAATCTGACTATTAGGTTGGGCTGAAATTTTACCATAAGTTTTCAAACATATTGTTCTACATTGGAATAAAATTTTAGGTCAATTAGAGTTTAGAAAGATCTTTTGATATAGGTCAACAGATGCAATATAAATTTTATTTTTTGTTGTCGTTTGACTTGTGAACTTTCTATTTTGAGAAGATTCTTTTCCTAATGATACAAAGATATTCAACAACTTATGTTTTGGAGTTTTCTAATTTTACAAGGATCTTTAATTGTCAGCTACATAGTTTTCTAATTCTACAAGAATATTTAATTGTCATCTACATAGTTTTCAAGTGTGGTAAGAATTCCTTAATGTTCCAAAATCTTTTTTCTTACAATGATTCCTTATTTATCCTAACTACACAAGAAAAGAAAAGTTGGTGGTATTTAATGACATATTACTTTCTTTGTTTGGGGATATTTAAACTTATTTCATGAAGAACTATATTTATTACTTGGGTTTTATGTTATTTTCATTATTAAAGACTTGTTTTATTTTCAGTTAGGACTTTTACTTTAACTTGAGTTCATCACAACCTATTATTAGTCATTGTTTAGGTTTATTATGTGTTTTGGGCTTTAGTTTTTGTTAGGCTTTGTTTTAGGCCTTGGGTCTATAATCTATTAGGGTTATTTAGAAGGAATGTATATTATTTTCCTTGTTGTATAATCCAGGAGCCATGATGTTTTGAATAAACTTGTATTTTCCATTATGCAACACTTTTCTCTTTGTTGGGACGAAAAAAAAAGATTTAATTTATCAAGGTATAATTGACCTTATGGCATCTTCACATACTTCATGTTCTTAATTCTCTATAATTAATGGGTCTAATTTCAATAATTTTTGTTCTTATATACATGGTTATCTTCGGGTTAAGGTTTCTATCCAAACCTGAATTTTAGCTTTCTTGGGTTGTTTATCTACTTCGCCGTGGGTTTCTAGATCATTATATCTATAAGGTTCAAATCAGTTGGTATCAGTGGTAGGCTCTAAAAATTAGGTTATACCCTTTATTTCTTTGTGTTTTATTTTAATTTCGTGTCAATTCTTTTAGTTTCTCTTCTTCTTTGCTTCAACTCAAGTTTCTTGGTGTCATGCGCTTATGGTTTAGGTTTTCTTTTTCTTTCTATTTTCTAGTTTTTGTTATTGGGTCTTTTATTATATATAAAAAAAGCTTTTATTTCGGAGCAATTTATCCTCTTAGAGTCAAATAAAAAAAAATAAACAATCAAATCGCAGTTCTAGTTTATATGGGTTGATTCATTTGGGTAATAAAGTGAATTAAAGTTTTTAAGTATGGTCTCATTAAAATCAATTCAAATTTGAGAACTTGGGTCATAAATTCTATTCCATAGTGTTTTAATATCATATCTTACTTGTCTTTCATCTCATTTTTCAATTAGTGTCTTGTACTCACCAACGAAGAGGAAATGGAGAAGGGTTCTCGCTCAAGAAAGCAAAGAGATATCCCATATGTTTGGGGTTTTGAGGCAAGAATTTGATAAGTTTAAAGAACTATTCTATAAATGGAAAGCTTCATAGAGAGAGAGAGGGGAGCAACAATGCTAAAATAATGAAAAGATGGAAAAAAAAAAAGGTTGCTATTTTTATACAAAGTTATTGGAGTTTGAGTGTTGGCAAGAAAAAAGCTTTGAAGGCTTATACAAGTGGCCTATGAAACATCCATTATACTTATTGAAGATTAAAGGATAAATCATATTGAAGAGACATGGAATGATATGATCCAAGAAAAGGTTGAGCAAGAAAATTTAGATTTAAATGTAGTTATGCTTATTGTCTGCCTTACGCTATTAAACATAAATTTTAATCCGATAATTGGATCAAGCTATAATTTTACTAGGAGTTTCAAAATATATTTTTCTACATTGGGTTAAAATTTTAGATCAATTGGATCTCGAGAAGGTCTTATGATATAGGTTAACACATGGAATATAGATTTTATTTGTTGTTGTTTAACTTATAGGCTTCATATTTAGAAATGATTCTTCTCTTAATGATACAATGGTATTCAACAACTTATTTTTTTATGTTTTTAGTTCTATAAGGATCTTTAATGGGCAATAACATAGTTTTCAAGTGTGGCAAAGAGTCCTTAATGTTTTAAAATTCTTTTCTTATAAAGATTTCTTATTTATCCTAACTACACAAGAAAATAGGGGGCTGGTGGTATTTAATGGCACATTACTTTGTTTTTTGGGGCTATTTAAGCTTGTTTGATGAAGAACTATATTTATTATTTGAGTTTGTGTTATTTTCATTATTAAATGCTTGTTTAGTTTCAATTTGAACTTTTACTTTAACTTTAGATTCATGACAGCCTATTAGTTATTGTTTAAGGGTTTATCTAGTGTTTTGGAATTTAGTTTTTGTTGGGCTTTATTTTGGGCCTTGGGTCTATGATCTATTAGGCTTATTTAGGAGGAATGTATATTATTTTCTTTGCTGCAAAATCCAGCAGCCATGATGTGTTTGAATAAACTTGTGTTTTTCATGATGCAATATTTTTCTCTTTGTTAGGACAAAAAACAAGTTTGATTTATCAACTTATAATTGAGCTTGTGACATCTTCACATACTTTGGGTTCTTTATGCTCTATAATCAACAAATCCAAGTTTAATTTCCAATACTTTTGGTTTTTAGGTACATAGTTATTTCTAGGTCGAGGTTTCTTTATCAATCTTAGAAATATAGCTGGGGTATTAGTTAGCCTAAAAGGCATCACAAGGAATTCATAGCGTTCATTATTAGTTCTGAATAATGTTTTAAAAATATCTTGCCTTGCCATTTTAATTTGATGGTATCCAAACCTCAAATCCACCTTAAAGAATATTGTTACACCAACCAATTCTTCTAATAGCTCATCCACTAAGGGTATAGGAAATTTATCCTTAATTGTCAGCTTATTAAGGGCTTTATAGTCTATACAAAGCTTTCATGAACCATCTTTATTCTTAATTAGAGTCATTAAAGAAGCAAATAGGTTGTTGTTTGGCTGAATTACCCTTGATTCCATCATTTCATTAACCATTTCTCCATCATATTCTTTCATATTCCAGATTACCTATATGGTCTTAAGTTAACATCTTGAGCTCTTTTTGTGTGTTATGGTGTGATCATGGCCTCTGATTTAAGGTAACCCTTCTGGCTCCTTAAACACCTCTTAGTAGTATTTCAATAACTCCTTTAAAGCAGTATTCTTTTCCTCAATAGGAGGTAGGGTGGACAACATAAAACACGTCATATTATCAGCTTCCTCTAAAATAATCAAACTACACAAGCTCACCTCTGTAAGTTCTGATGGATTATCTAATAAGCCATTCAATTGTTTAAACATAATAATATGTAGTTTGGTAGTCCTATCCCTGGTAAGCACTACTTCTTGACCTGGCCAAGTAAAATACATCCACAACTCTTTATAATCTGATACTATGTTTCCTAGCATAACTAGTCATTGAATACCAAGTATCATGTCATAGTTGTTTAGATCAATAACAAAAACATCAACCATAAAATCTACCCTTTATATTTTCCACTTAAAGTTCTAACATATTGCAATACAATACATAGTTCTACCATTTGTTTACTCAATTGTTAAAGGCTTAATAAATTTTAAAGTCACATTGTAACTTCTTAGATGATTTTGTGCTTAAGAAATTATAGGTACTACCTAAGTCAATCAAGATAAAGACTAAGTGTTTACTTCTTCTACCAATGACCCTCAAAATATGGTACCTCATTGTACCTTCCAAAGTATTGAGGGGAAATGAGAGGTATGATTGTCTCTGAATTAGCTTCTTCCTTAACATTCTCACATTTTTTATTATCTTCCTCATATTCCACTATGCATAATGAATATAGTTTCTTGTTCTTACATTTATATTCAGGTATAAACATGTCATCACACTAGAAACATAGGCTCTTGACCCTTATTTTCTCTAACTCCCTGGTTTTTAATGATTTGGTAGGTTTTATGTGTTAGTGTGTTATTGTTTAGTGGGTTTACGCTTCTAAAGTGATTTTAGAAAGGATAAAGTTTTGTTTGGGTAGTTTGTAGGGTGGTTTGTGTGGACTGTTTAATTTGATTATTGTGTATAATCGTCTATAAAATAGTGTGTTGTCCTGTAGATGAGCAAGGTTGTAGGCTTGTTTTAGGGTTTTTTTATTCAAATATCTTGACTAAATTTTTTATCTCACTTCTAATCCTCTAATGAAGAACATGATGGCCTATTTTTCATTGATTTCAGTCATGTTCTATAAAATATCAAAGTCTTATATATAGATCTCAAGACTTCTAAGTTATCTCTGTAACACCCCAAGTTTTCTTAATCAATATTAAATATAAACTCATGGTATATCAGACACACACACACACACTTTAAAATCATCCTATTTTGCAAAATGTAGGGTGATACCTTACTCTTGAGCAACATTCAATTAAATAGATTCTAAATTTATCAAAGAGAAGATTTTCCATTTTTTAACGAAGTTTCAATAGAGTTTCTCTATAAGAAAGCTCTCCCTAAAATTTTCATATCCTATCACAACAAAAATATTCCACATTTTCATCTCAACATATGTCAACTGTCATAAATAAAATCATTCATGGCCGTAACTAACCATTCCATCCTTCCTTAAAAATTAATTTCACATTAATCATATGATTATCGAATGCATGGGTTCAAACATGAATATACTAGTAGATTACATGAATTTTAAACTAACTACATTACTTCTAATTACAACCATTTTAAATTAACATATATCTAAAACCATAACTATCCAAACTAACTATTTATTTACAATAACTAGGAATACATCTTAAAACATATATAAGATTAATTACATATCGTGTTTGAAAAATTACAAAACATTACCTAACACAAAATTTATATACGAAAACTAACAATCACTTCTAGGGTGGATGATAAGAAGAACCTGAAATACATATTTAAAAATAATGTCAATTATACCATTAATTATATTTACACTTAATGGTAGACCATAAAATAAATACATATACAAACTATCTTATTTTCCTGAACCAATGTCCTCAATATAATCCTTGCCCCTATTCATACTGCCGACCAAACCAATTTTGCATAATGATAGCCCCTGCATTTACAACCAGCTCTCTCATAGCCCGAAATATTACCTCCTACTCATGTGGCCAACTAGATAATTTATATAACAATGACCCTCAATCCTCCACTCTTGGGGCAAGCTAAACAATTGAGTAACAATGGCCCGCATTATGTTTAATAACAGCTCTTGCTCCTGCGGCTAGCTAATAGCTTAAACCTAGGTTAACTTAAGAATGTATAATCTTCCTTAAGTTATATTCGATAGCCCTCGCTCCTATAGCTGACACACTAAAACCACTTATACATTTATAATTCTCATATTCGAGTATATCAATAAACACTTAAAGACATAGTTAGTACAATTATGAATTTATAAAATCAACAGTTAAGGTATCTGATACCTATCTGAACCACCATTCAAACGTGCCCCCTCTATAGTAGGTCCTGATTAGTACTTAAAAGTGCATTTTCATTAAAGTTTTATATCATCATATTCCACTTAAAGTATCATTAAATTCCCTAACTTAAGCATGTTTTATATAATAAGTCTATAACATGAGATATTTTTAATTTATGGTAAATGTTCATTTGAATGCAGGCATATCTCATAATTTAAAGGATTGATTGATGTGTTTAATTATTGAAATTGAGAAGACAAAAAGAAGGTTAAGCTTAAAGAAGAGATGCTGGTTCAATTCAAACTGGAACATCATTCGGTTATTGGATCATAACTAAAGCTGTAGAACATGGATTTAGGTCTGGTTTATATGGATGGAAAGCTAAGATATAGGCCTAAAATTTTCATTGGA
>Ga0307516_10004392_pt1 | contig 17441 bp, 10 predicted proteins | sample 19_EM_MG_FD_203310 | JGI IMG/M metagenome (GOLD analysis project Ga0307516, IMG submission 203310) | Populus trichocarpa ectomycorrhiza microbial communities from riparian zone in the Pacific Northwest, United States - 19_EM | ecosystem: Host-associated > Plants > Roots > Unclassified | place...
GTATGATTCTAGAGGGCCGTTGTGTACAATCTTTTAGGTTTCCAAAGATGGACGCCAAATCGTCTTCGGTTTTCAGTCTCCCATATTACTCTCATCAGCAACTTGTGATAACAATTACATAGTAAAATTGACTGTCCATTAACTAGTTTCAGATAACTTGTTTCTTTTCCTTGAGATCAATTTGTGCATCGTACTGTTTAATTCATCTCGGAACACAACCATATGGTGAATGAAGACTATAAAGTGTGTATGCTTGGAATGGCTTTCCATCCAGCACAGGATGTATTGCAGGTAAGGTTTGTCATTTGTATTCCAATACATAATTGCTAAGAGAACCCAGTCCTTGATGCTCGCAGGCTTCAGGTATCCAGTTCAACTGAAGCATCAGTATGACGCCCATAGGCAAAAAGCAGAAACGGGGTTCGTTTGCTTGGCAGATGATCAAGACACCTGAGGAAAACCAAGACTACTGCTCAAGAATTATCTATGGGATATAGTAAAATATGGGAATGGGTAACTTGGCATCCCTCGTAACGAAGTTGATATTTTAAATCTTTACCATATAAAGGAAAATTTCTCCAGTACATCGGTCTTAAAAAGACAAGTTCCTGGAGTGTATTTGCTTAAAAAATTCCCGATCTTTGGAACTGGAAAAAAATTGTACAGGCGGCAGTTTCATAAAAACTCACATCAAAAGGTCCTAATCTGGATCATTCAAGATGACTCGGGATTCTGTCATAAAAAATAAGGGGTTTAAAAACAAGAGGTGTGGATCCTGTAACTTATCTGCTAGCAGTTACAATTTGTCAATTTCAACAAACAATGAAGATGCTCAAAATTCCAAAATTGGTTTTATTAGCTGAGAGGCACATTTTATCCTCAGCAGTGGGAATAAAGAATCACTATCAATTGTTGCTCCAAAATAAATACAACAGGATGAGCCTCGTCTATAATTTTCAGAAGTTCTTCAGAATTTTCTCACTTGAGACTCCATCTGATACAAGAATTGATGTTATTTCCTGCAAAGTGCAATCAACATTAATGTTATTACTCGCGTAAATCTAGACAATAATGACACTAAAAATGGGATTGACGTTGCATTCACTAGATAAACAAACCACTAGACAACATCAAATTATGCACATCAACAGCATTACTATGTCATTTGAATTAGTGTAGAATGGATATCTCCTCAACAGAACAGTTTGCTTACAATAATAGAAGAAAAAAATTCCCAACTCACCAACAATTACTAGTTTTGCAAGAATAGTATTTCCAGAGGCAATAATCCAAACCCTCATCAAACCCATAGCTATTTATGCAAAATCATTATGCACCATATATTCTTATTGTGACAGAATGATTCCCAAAAAGTATATCAAGCAGCTCCCCTTACCCTAGTAGGCCAAGCTGGGCCTGCAAATTGTCACTCATTCAAAAGCTATGAAAACATTTATCAACAATTTTGCTGCCTTCAACAACGTCTTATATTACTAACCTTGTCCTTTCAGTTCAAAGCACCGATGCTTTCTAGCCATTTTACTCAATCAATCTCCTCACCATGAATAGCTGTTTTAGTATTAGAACACAGCTAGGCCAGTAGCTAAACCATTGCAAACTCGTTCAGATGATTGATGTCTTATGCAACTGCTCCCTAGCAGAAGGGACAAACAGCTCTAAGTAAATGTCAAAGGCAGGACCTCAGAGCCCAGAACCCCTGCTTGAGGAATGGATAACTACTCATTAACAAACTTAAAAGTGTGCTTCTCACATGGTGACTCTTGGTTTGGGAAGGGAGTCTCCACCCTTGCTAAGTATCAACCTCCCAAAAAATAACAACCATCATCTATGCTTATTGGGATCTACACTTTCATTTTATTTTCCTCGTCGTCTCAACAATTCACTCTCCGTGCAGTTAGTTGAGGTCATCAATTGTTTCAAGTGTCAAGCATAAATGCTTCAAAAGAAAGAAAGAGGGGTTGGAGAAAGAGTGTAAATTGTGGGATGGCATGATTAATAAAATGAGAAATCCAATCAAGAAATAAACCCAAAAGAAGTTGCAGCATGCTCTGGCATATAATGAAGATTTTTTCCATACATCATATACCATCTGCATTAATTTGCAATGATTTGATGAAATGAGGAAAAATTCCATGCTGATGCAAGGCAAAGCATGCACTTAATAATCAAGACCACTTTCCTAATTTATAATTTGCAAGTAATGCCCAAAGTTAGATCATGAGTAACATGGCAAATGAATGAACAACGCATTTTTAGGAATTATAAATGCAGGAAACATTATGAGAAAACAAAACCGAAGACAAATAAATGAAGGCTTATAACAAACCTCAGTCATCTGTTTCTGCCCACAGAGAACAACACCAGTGCCTGTAGGACTATAAATTTGCTTGGCCCTGGAAAAAGCAGCCTGAAAAACCAATGATATGAATAGATGTTAATCTGATTTTCCCAGATCAACAATCTTAAAAAGCAAGTCTGCACAATCTACCTGTACATAGTTACTTTCACCCGTCCAATTATCATCTGGTTGTGATAACACTGGCACGATCTTAACACCAGAAGACTCCCAGTCTTTAAACCTATCCTATAGGAGGAAGAATCACAAGCTTCAATCAACTCCACCAAAAGCAACTGGACAAGAAAGAGCAATTCCACAGCAGTATGCCATAAAGAAGAGAAAAAAGCAAACAAACCTGGTAAGCCATTCTCTTTAGGTTTCTAGCCCCATAATACAGCCTCACATCAGATCTTTTATCAGCATTAAAACCTGACTCAATAAGAGATCGAATTGGACTGCAGGAGAGAAAAGAACGAAAATAGTACAGAAATTGACAAAGTAAAAGCATATATTAAGAATACTTAGAGTTCAGATGTTGAAGAAATCAATGGCAATGAAGCAAGGTTGCTAGATGCCAAAACAAGAAACATCTAGTGCTGGCTAAATGGCACACTCTACTTCTACTTCAGGTTTACTACAAGCAAGGATTTGGCTAAGAAAGTGTAACTTCTTCTTTTGATGGCAAATGATGCTTGTGTTAATATATCGAAATGCAATATATTAATTATCAAATTGCATCATCTGATGTTAGAAATTATCCTATGGAAGGCAAAAGCTCATGAAACTGAATAGCACTAATGTTCCATTCTAAGATTTTGTGTACAATAATTTTTTGGCAGAAATGAGCAAAATTCACAGATTCATTTCTCATCAAGAGAGCATCGAAAACAAAAGGAGAGAAAGAAATCGCACCTGATACCAGATCCAGTGGCGAAAATCAGAACCGTGGGATATTTCTCGGCAGGCTCAATTTGTTCAATGTCGAAACCTCTACCCATAGCTTGGCTCAATTCCACCACATCTCCTCTTTTAAGCCCGCACAACAGCTCTGCCGTCGATCCAGCCACGCTCTTCACCAAAAAGTCAAACGCACCTTTTGAAGCTGCGTCGGACGGCGGCGAGGCGATGGCCAGGAACGATGGCTTCTCCACGTCGGGGACGCGTAGCTGTAAGTACTGTCCAGCACGTGTGTGTGACGCTGCGAGGTCTGGAGAGTCTAAAACGTCGATTCTCACGTGGAAGAGTGATTCGGCTGCTGGTTCGATCCCGGAGAGAGGCGCTTGTGTCCAGACTGTTGTGTCTTGCCATACTGCAGCGGCGACCGTGGCTAGACGCCGCATGCGGTGGTGTCTGATTAGGTGGTTTGGAGCTAGGCGGCGTAGGACAGTCATGGAAAGGAGGGGAGGGCAATGGTGCGCATGGGTAAGAGGCGATGATAAAGAGAGAAGAGTAGAAGGAGAGATAGAGACTTTACGGTGGTTTATGGGAGAAGCGGTCGGTGCTAGAGGTTGGCGGCGCTAGAGGTGGCAGAGATGGCGTTTGATAAAATGCGCCGTTGGTGAATTGTTTTGAGTGAGTTGCCACTTGTCATGTCCTCGAGTGATCCTGTAAATATATATGCTAAGTAGTGGGCCCGTGAATTTGTTGTCTGCTGCAGTATAGTTTTATAAAGGGAAAGTATACTTTACCCCCTAAAGTATTATTTTAAATATCAATCAAGTCCAAAACCTTCTGACCTTATCAAGTCTGCCCAAATATAATCTAAGTAGAGAGGTAGATGAAATATTTGGTGCAATTAAAAATTTTATGGTTATACTATGGAAGTGATTATTTAAAAAATATATATATATATATATTAAAATAATATTTTTTTCAATTTTTTTTAATATAAGTATTAAAATAATCTAAAAATATAAAAAAAATATTTTTTTATAAAATTTTGGTCGAGCAACGTAGCCAAAACAGGTCCTAACAAGCACTTTTATTTCAAACGTTGAAATAAGCTTCAACCGGTCTTTAAGTAGCAACAATTCACAGTGAATTTCAATTAACTAATTTGTATAAAAAGTACAGATAAAGGCTAATAAAGTAGAAGAAATCTATTATGATTCTATATTAAAATTATCATTTATAATAAATTGAATTTTAATTTAGCATCCAAGATAGAAGTATCTAATGAAAACGTGGAAATTGGATGTAACTAACAACTGATAAATAGAGAGGTGACGTTCTCTAGCATCAATTAAATTAAAAAAAATTGAAATTTAATTGATAATAAAATAATGGCGAGGGAAAAAAAACACAAACCATGTATTCAAGTTGAACTTTTATTATAAACACAAACCCACAGGTCATCAAGTGATTTTTTTTTATAAATCTAAAAAGATGTTTGTGTTTTTTTTTAAATAGCTATTTTGATATATAAAAAAAAATCCACAGCACGAACAACATCTAAATCAAGCCCCGAGTTGAGAGGTCACAAGGTTCACCACCCATACCATGTCGTGTAACCCAGGGGTCATAGCTCATAAAGCTGTAACTTGTTTTCTACTTATTTCGTTCAAAGGTTTCATAATCTTTAATCTCTTCTTTCATTTGCCCAATCCTTGCTTTTATTAATAACCAAGCTTCCTCTTGCTACACATGTAATAAAATCTTAAATAATAGATGCACTTTTCAAAGATTCTCAAAACACAAACTTTCCATAAACGTAAGGGGTAGAATATATACAAGCCATCTCGTTGCCAGAAACAAAACCTAGACTTTCATAAGACGACGTTTGATGCCAGCGAGTAACATGTACAGGTTTTTTATTTTTCAAATTGAGTTTGCAATGAAAATTAGGTGCGGACACATTTCAAAGGATGCCCTTTCACTGCCTTAACCAAATCATTCCCGTGGTCAACCTGGGCAAATGTTGCAGACATATACAGAACTCAGGTCCACGACAAACTACTATACGAGCCTATCATCGTATAGTACTCACCAATAAACTCTAAACTACAGAATAATCAAGATGCAAACAGAATTTCTGATTACCAAAACCAGAAACTATTCCGTTCAAAAGCCCTGTCCAAACAAATTTGTACCAGCCACGCTAGAACAAGTTAACAGACGTGCGGAGCCACACTAGAACAAGTTAACAGACGTGCGTTCAATTGAACCAGTTTTGCAATATTCAAAACAGGATTATCCGTAAACGCTGTCAGAAAGATTCTCAAGAGATAATTGACAGTTGATAAAGGAAAAATATACAAGCCCACCTCCCTCTGTTGCCCCCTCATTCAAGCAACACGGAGAAAGGGGGGCTTGGCTGGACAGGTCTCAGCTCTATTCCTCTTTCACACTCTGCAACAACATTAAAACAGAAATTGCAAATCCTGACAAATTTGATCTCAAAAAATGAACATCTTGTTGCTAGCATCACCAGCACCACCTTAATTATTGATTTTTGCAATTATCAGTTGACGGGAAGAAAAGGAGAAAAAAGTTGGTCTGTTTAAGCAGTAGCAGATTCCTTGGAAATCTTTTCAGCCTTGGCAATAACCTCCTCAATACCGCCAACCATGTAAAATGACTGCTCTGGAAGGTCATCGTATTTCCCGTCCAACACACCCTGCCATACAAAAAACAGAATTGCCAACGAATTAAATCTATGATTAGTGTAGCAGAACCCAACCAGACAGCAAATGTCATCTAGCCAAGCAAATGCAATATAAGAAAATCTGACAGACAGGACCAACTTGTGGGTTCATGTTTATGCAAGTGTCACAGATAGAGAGGGGCAGAAAGGACAAGGATAAGGAAAAGCACCTGGAAGCTTTCTACACCCTCCTTCAACTCTACGTACTTTCCAGGAGCACCGGTGAAAACTTCTGCAACATGGAAGGGCTGGCTCAAGAACCTCTGAATTTTACGAGCACGGGCAACTGTCAGCTTATCATCTTCACTGAGCTCATCCATTCCCAAAATGGCAATAATATCTTGCAAATTCTTATAGTTCTGAAGAACCTTCTGCACACCACGAGCAGTGTTATAGTGGTCTTCGCCCAAAATATGAGGTGAGAGCATACGAGATGTAGAATCAAGGGGATCCACAGCAGGATAGATACCAAGCTCAGAAATCTGTCCAATAGGAGTGGCAATATAGCAATTAGGATTTATATTAGCACCACAAATGCTGTGACTGCTAGCCTACTTCAAGTAAACACAGCCATACCTGTCGTGACAGCACAGTTGTGGCATCCAAGTGAGCAAAGGTTGTGGCAGGAGCTGGATCTGTCAAATCATCAGCAGGCACATAAATAGCTTGGACAGAAGTAATAGAACCTTTCTTAGTTGTTGTAATCCGCTCTTGAAGACCTCCAAGATCTGTAGCCAAGGTTGGCTGATAACCGACAGCAGATGGGATACGACCAAGCAATGCAGACACCTCTGAGTTAGCCTGCAGGACAAAGAGCAAAATAAAAGATTTGTAACTCAGCAACAGGAAACAAGTTAAGATGTTTCAGCCAGAAATCCATTGGCATTGAATTTTACCTGGGTAAAGCGGAAAATGTTGTCAATGAAGAGAAGCACATCTTGCCCTTCAGCATCACGGAAGTGCTCAGCCACAGTAAGCCCAGTGAGACCAACACGAGCACGAGCACCAGGGGGCTCGTTCATTTGACCATACACAAGAGCACATTTGCTCTCGGACTGATATGAAGAGAGGCAAATTACAAAATTTCAGTAAGTATTAACTTGAAAATTAAAATAGAAAAACAGATGAATGGCCAATTGTACTGACCTGCTGATCCCCTAGCTTAATGACACCACTTTCAATCATTTCTCTGTACAAGTCATTTCCCTCACGGGTACGTTCTCCAACACCAGCAAAGACAGAGAAACCACCTGATCACAGAAAACCATAAAAATCATAAGAATGTGGAAAAAAAAAACTTTGTATTACTGTAGGAGCCAAACAAACCATGAGCTTTTGCAACATTGTTGATAAGTTCCATAATAAGCACAGTTTTTCCAACACCAGCACCACCAAACAGTCCAATCTTTCCTCCTCTTTGGTATGGTGCAAGGAGATCGACAACCTGTAGGGAGGAAATAAGAGAGCATAAATTCCAAATGCTAGAATCAAGTTTCGACTGTTGAAGCACATGAAAACAACATCCATCCTGTTTAAAATGGATGAAAAAAATAAGAACCTGGGCATCAACTACAATTCTAAATAAGACTATATATATGTCGGTTACCTTAATACCGGTAACAAGGATCTGTTGCTCAGTTGCTTGCTCAACAAAAGCAGGAGCCTCCCTATGAATAGGCAAGTAGTGCTCTGTCTCTGATGGGGATTAAAACATAGTCGTTGAAAATTTTCACATCATAATAGTATACTATACTGATCAAATGATTAAGGTTTGCATATATCTTACTGAGATCCCCCTTCTCGTCAATGGCTTCTCCAATGACATTGATGATACGACCAAGGGTGGCCCTACCCACAGGCACCTATAGAGCGTATGCCAGTAAAGAAATCAGCTTAGAAGATGCAACTTTTAACAGAGACATAGCACAAATAATACCTACTTGAAAACCACAGACAAACCCCGCAATAACAAACCAGAGCAATAAACAATAAAACATTATAAAGGAAACACCAATGCATAAGGGGTAGATACACTAGCCAAGCATCAGAGTTTTGAACTTAGCCTGCACTAAAAAATTTATCCTTCAAGTGTCAGCAATCATATTTCAAATAAAACCTTGATCCACATCAACACCACATCAAAGAGATCACCCAAAAAAACTAAACAGTTACATAAAATCCAGTAACATATAAATCCGCAATTGAACCTATTAGATTCAAGCCTTTTTTCCGGTTTGCAATCAAATATATCCTTTATTTCATAAAATAAAATATCCTTTCAACTTTCCCATATTCCTGCACTAAAAATAGAATCACGCCAAACAAAAAAAAGAACGAAAGAAAACGGATCCCAATTTCCAGAGTTTTCTATTTCCATAAACCCCTATTCCAATTTTATCGCTGCAATAATCATAGCAAACAAATACCCCAGATCTACAATAAAAAGAAAAACCCATCTTAACATGGATCATCACACTCTAAAAGGAAAATCGAAAGACAACAAAAGCCCAGCATTTCTCATCAGATACCATGAAATTGAAAAACAAACACAACATAAGAAAAACTGAACGAATTTTCTTACAGTAATTGGGGACCCAGTGTTTAGCACAGGCTGGCCTCTAATCAAACCTTCAGTACCATCCATAGCAATAGTCCTAACAACACTCTCACCCAAATGCTGCGCCACTTCAAGGACCAACCGGATCGAGTGTCCCTGAACCTCCAACGCCGTCAAAATCGGAGGCAAACCCTCGTCGAACTTCACATCCACAACGGCACCAATAACCTGACACACATGCCCGATCGAACCCTTGCCGGTAAACTCATCGATGATCTTCCCCTTCGTTCCCTCCGATTTGGCAGGAGGCGGTTGTGACGAAGGCGATGCGGCGGCTGCAGAGGTTGCGTACTCAGCCGCGCGGTTTAGAAGGTAGCCGTAAGGTGACGCGCGGCGCGTGGAGGATGTAGAGAGCTTAGGGTGAGAATTTGATAGGGTAGATTTGGAGAGAGATCGGCGAGAAGTTGATCGGAGAAGAGAAGATAAAAGCCTGCGTGAAGCCATGGTTAGGGCTTCAGAGGAAGATGGAGACAGATAGGGAGGGGTGAATGTTAGGGTTTGTGAGACCGATATACTGTTATATGTAGCTAAGGCTCAGCTAATAGTGGATCTGATTCACTGCTTTACTGTTACTGACTTACTGTGACCTTATATTGGAAAATTCTATTTATTTTTTTCTATTTTTGAATTTAGTTTCCTTCGTTTGTTGCTGCTGACAAGGTTGTAATGTAGAGCCATACGACTGGGAGTGAAACGATGGCGTATGGGGCATTGACGAAATCCTTGGCCACTGCGGTTGATAATTTCAAAGAAGACACGTGGCGAGCAGTTGGGATTTGATGGATGCTGTAAACGGCGTCGTCTTTGTCTGGAAGACAAGTTGCCCTCTCCTTCACTTTTCGGGGCGCGTCTTCAGATCAGGTTTTCATGGAGTGAGTTGAGTGACTAGAATTTTATTAGTATACAGAAATACCATTGTAACCTTGGCTTCTTGTTACAAATAACCTACGAGGAAACAAGAAGTTAAAGTCGTTCGGACTAAACTACCCTTGTCTCCGGCACCCATCCGAAAGTTACGGGTGGGGGGAAATGTTGTTCTTGATGATTGGTTTCTCTTTTCTTTTTTTTTTAGAAAGAATTTATTGAATTGGTCAAAAAAAAAAAGAGAGAGAAGGAATAGCAGTCTGTGGTGTGTTTGGTGGAGACCTCTGAAATCAGAGATTCGTGACTACATTTGTAATTTAGAGCATGGATTGGTGATACTAATATACATTACCAATCCATGCTGTCAAGAGAAAATTACAAAAGTAGTTTGTAATAATTATCTAGATGGTTATTCAATGATAAAAATTTGAGATTAAAAAATTTATTCTCTTTGTGGTTTCAAGTTCGAGCTCTATAGTTGCTCATATGATGGCCACTAGAGACTTACATGGTCGTTAATTTCAGGACTCGTGGGATTAGTCGAGGTACGCGCAAGCTAACCCGGACATCCACGTTAAACTAAAAAGAATATATATATAGACACACACATTTGTAATCTCATTTGTTTCAACCCCTATGATTAATTGGTTTTTGATCGTTATATTTTCTTAATTTTTTTGAGTTTTATTTATTTATTTAGAATCATGTACAATCAAGAGAAGCAAAAACAGAAGAGTTAAATTATCCATGATTTATTTAATTTAAATCGCAATCGGAATTGTCAGCAGAATAAATCAGCATGAGCATGCATAATAATTAGATATCATTGTGTCAAGCTCATTTATAAAAAGCATGGTGGATCTCTTCTTGATGAAGCTCCCACCTCTGGGCCTAGATTGCAGTAGATTTACGCTGTCACATCTCGAACATCACCCTTGTGTTGATTTTGAACCGTCTATCAGAATTCGAGCCCACGTGGTCAGTTCAGGCCCAATCATACACCTGACTTTTGCATTTTTAGCCCACAGTGATTGTCCGCTCAGGGCTTGGGTTTCGGAAAATACACTCAGTTGGCTGACTAACTTTCATACCGTTATTCGTTTTTTATTTCACGCACCGTTAGCCTCGTATAATAAAAGAGAGATTATTAATATTTTATAAGTTCCATCTTAACTAATTTCTATAAAATTATAAGGAAAGGCTGTGTGCTTCGTATTTATTGTTCTATTAAGATAAACTTAAATTTAAGGTTCAAAACCCCCTCCAAAAACTAATCTCTTTTAAGCCCAGCCAAGAAAATGATCGACTTTTTTTTCACAGAACTATATTTTAAATAATATTATCTCTATTTTTATTAGGTATATAAAACTTCTTAAACAACCTATTATATTTTCATTAATATTAATATTATATAAAAAATAGCATGTAAAAACTAAGTTCTTACTGGTATTACGAAAAGATACTCTCTAGATATTCTTAAAAGGTATTAATAATTTAATCTGATAACAAATAAAAAATTAAATGAGAACGGAATAATCTCGTAAAAAGAATAAAAAATTTTAAACTTAATTGCTAGCAAATCAAACGCTAAAAGATGAGTTGAAAAAAAAACCAATTCAGGTTAAATTTGACTAACGTTTGACCTGGAATGTGAGATTGAAATAAACCCATATAAAAATCACGAAGCTAAAATCCCAACAACCTAATATTAAAGAATGATAATGGTTTTTTTTTTCCAAAGAACCTAAAAAGAATCAAAACCAAATCAAACTAATTTTTAAAACTCGTTCATGATCCAGGTTATGAGACCGGATTATCTCATAACAGGTAAATCCATAAAAATCATGAAAGCAGAATTCTTAGTCGTTTAAAATTAAAAAAACAAAAAAAAAGACAACAATCAAGTGATTAAAGACCAGAGTTGGTATAAAAAATAAATGAAATAAAACAATAAATAAAAAAATAAAACAAATCAAGAAAATGCTAAAAACATAGGAAAAAAGCAATTAAAATAGTGAAAAAAATTAGAAAAACACGAAGTGATTATTATAAATTACGGGTGATCACTTTTTTATTTTTTTAACCTTGTTAACATTTTGAATTATCTCTTATTTAAATTGATTACAATTAAAAAAACACTATAAAAATATAAAAATACTTTTTAATATAATTTTAATCTATTTTACTTTTAAGAAGGAACATTTTAGTTATTACACTTTCAATCAAAACATAAAAGAGGTAAATACCCCCAGACCCCAACATGACTTTTTTTGTAGAAGGGTATTTATGCATAAAACTAATTTGCCTCTAGTTATTATAATAATGACAAGTAAATACAGTAAAAAAATCATTTTACTCTAAATGACCAACTCATTATTATTTGCTGACAAGGGCAAAATCACCGCTTTACCATTAGAATCTCTAGTTATTAAATCCTGCTTGGCCTTTGGCCTGGTAGGCTGAACTATAATTCAGTTGATTTGGTAGTTGTATTAGTTTGAGTTTAATAAAAGATTGGTTAAGATAACAACCTGGTAAAACTCAGGTAACCTAACAAGTCAATGTATGATTTACAGGAACCTGAATGAAACCTGATGTTTTTTCTTTTCTTTTTAAATATGAGATTTGAAACCCATTAGTATGTATATTTTATGTTCCCAAGAAAAAAATTGTGTTTTTTCAATGCGGGATAAAAAAAACTTTTTGGTTTAAATACTTCAACTTAAAATGACAATATAATATCTTTTCAACATGAGATTTAAAACCCTTTCGTATATATACTCTATGTTCCCATGAAAAAAGTTATGTTTTTTCAATGTGGAATTTGAAACCCATTAGTATATATACTCTATATTCTCAAGAAAAAAATTATATTTTTTTAATGTGGGATTTGAAACTCATTAGTATATATATTCTATGTTTCGAAGAAAAAAATCATGTTTTTTCAATGTGGGATAAAAAAACCTTTTGGTTTAAACACTTTAATTTTAAAGGATAATATAGTATTTTTTCAATGCGGGATTTGAAACCCATTAGTATATATACTCCATGTTCTCAAGAGAAATGATATGTTTTTTTAACGTGAGATTTGAAACCCATTAGTATATATACAATATGTTCCCAATAAAAAAGTTATTTTTTCAACGTAGGATAATTTTTTTTTGTTTAAATACTTCAACTTAAAAGCTTAACATAATATCTTTTTAATGTGGAATAAAAAACTTTTTAAAATATTTTTTAAAACTTTATTATTTACAATATGTGTAGCCTATATCTATATGGAATTTTTTTTTGATTTTTTCATATGAAATATTAAAGTTTTAAATATATTTTTTAAAATTTTTTCGAATTGATCCGGATTGACCTATAAAACCTTTAACCCGACTCTTTGGTCGGGTCATTCCCGAACCGGGTTTAATAACTATGTCAGAATCCCCAGATCATTTCTCTCCAAATAATACAAAATTACAAGTGGCAGTTACTTTGACTACTTTACCCTTGTTTCTATGATTTTTTCTTACATATAATTAAAAATTACATGAATATTTTTAAATTTTTTCATATGAAATATTAAATATTAAAGTTTCAAATATATTTTTTTAATTTTTTTGAATTAATCTGAATTGACCTATAAAACGTGCGACCCAACTTTTAATGAGATCATTCTTGAATCGGGTTTAATAACTATGACGGAATACCTAAATCATTTGTCTCCTAATAATACAAAATTACAAGTGGCAGTTAATTTGATTACTTTGCCCTTGTCTCTATGGTATTTACTGTAGTAGTCCAGGGGTAGATCCCCTATTTCCTTTTGTCCCTCTAGAACCACGCAGATGCATGCAATTCCTAGAGATGTTACTCCTGTTTTGTGGTTTTAATTATTTTTTAAAATATTTTTTATTTAAAAATATATTAAAATAATATTTTTTTATTTTTAAAAAATTATTTTTAATATTAACGTAATATAAAAAAATTGAAAAAAAAAACAGGACTTGTACGGTAATTATCATCCCGGTCCCCGGCAATTGATAGAACCACTAACACGAGTGGCTTGGAAATTTCCACCTATTTTAATGATTTGTTGTATTTCCTGTCACGTCCATTAGTGACTTAACATGTGCTCCACTGTAGAGTGTCGGTCAAGCAGTTTAAATTACTTCGAATCCCAACCCTGAACAATTTTTTTTTTAAATAGTTTAGAGTATTTGCATAGTAAAATCAATCATTAAATATCAATGATGTGAGTGGCAGACTCACTAATTGCTATCAGACAAACCACATGTCGAAGATAATCTCTAGTTCTCTACGACGTTCCCGAATAACTATTAACTAACGACGTTTCCAAATAACCATTAACTAAATTAAGTGGCGTCACCTTATTAAATTATTCATTCACATAAACTAAAATAATGCCTGTATAATATTTTTCCTGGGACATTGATATGGAATTAGATTTTCTAAATATTTAATTTCCCTCGCCGATCCCTTTTAGTAACTCAAGCATCACAGAACTCTCTTGCAATGCGTGTTCTAATTAACGAAACCTTTACTTCATGTCTCAGCAGTAGATTATATGCTGCTGTAAAAGGTGTGGTTGTGATTATTTTTTAAAATAATTTTTATTTAAAAATGTATTAAAATAATATTTTTTTTATTTTTTAAAAATTATTTTTGACATCAGCGCATCAAAATAATCTAAAAAACTAAAAAAATATTAATTTGAAGCAAATAAAAAAATAAAATATTTTAAAAACACTTTTAAAATGCAAAAACAAACCAAACTATATCTCGAGTATCTCGAGTAAATTATTACATATAGTAGCTTGAATTTTGGTAATGTATAACAAAACACTAAAAGAATAAGAATTGTGGTGCTTGAATAGTGCAAATCATGGTTTGCACATATTCTACTGCACTGCACGATTATACTGTTCATTCCACAATCAATTTCTTCTTTTTTTCTTTCTCCTGTCATTAAACTTTTTTTTATATATATAATTTTATTTTGCCGGGTTATATTATACTTTTTCGCTCATTTAAGAGACGTGTCAAAAAAAAATTCCAATTTTACAAAGACGAATTAGATTTAACTATAAGATAAAATAAATAGAACAACAAAAGTAAAATATTTACAAAGACTTCTATCTTTGTTTTTATTAGAAAGTTCAATTTTTTATTTTAGTATTTAACTCATCGTTTCTATTTTTTAATTTATTTATTAAGAGTCAGTGTCAGTTTTCTGTTTTTTAATTAAAAAAATTATAATATCAAAAAACCATTTATAAAATTGATGCCTTTTATATTAAAAATTGAATAGTAACTTGTTAAAACTTAAAATAATTGAGAGATCGTGCAAATGGGTAATTTTAGTCCACGTCAACGAAGTTTTAAATTTGATTCCTTTTTGTGTCTGGACAGACTCGCCCGTACTGTTTCTGTTGGACTCATATGTGATTCGAGTCTTTAAATTTAAATTAAGGTTGTCTTTTCTGTTTTGTTTTATTTAGAGTAGCTGGTATATTTCATTTCAATCTAATAAACAAAATAAATCACAATAAAATTTATTTTTTCGGTTATTTTGAAAATTTCATCTAAATTCTAGCTGAAACGTTTTAGCAGTTCCAATTCGGTCAAATAATATATTTTTTTGTTTTTTTAAAAACATTATTATTTAGTTTTATAACATTAATTTTATCTCTCAGTATAAATATTGTACCGGACTAAAATTTTACGAGAAGTTTCCTTACATATTATTATATTTCAGTTAATATTTTCTGGGTAATTGGAGTTTAGAAAGGTTTTGCAAGACTATTGACGATATTTTTATAATTTTGTTCAAATTTGTAATTTTTTTTTAGAAAAGTCAATCAATCGTATTCTATTTTTAAATTGATTTTTTTTCTCAACTTCATCATCTAACAACGAGTTTATTGATAATTCAGTTTTATAATTTGTTTTGATTTGTTTTATTTAGGGTTATCATAATCTCATAACATGAGTTACGAACTTGAAAGGTTAATCTAGGTTAACCGGCCGAGTCGATCCAATATGTCGTCATTTTAATATTTGTTTTTTTTTTAAATGTCATGAAATTTTTTTAGTTTTTAGACCCGTCGAGTTAATCAAGTTATATTAGTTTTACTCTTATTTTTTTACTTGTATTTAAAATTTAAATTGTATAATTTCAAGTTAATTTATAAACTCCACTTTGAACGTAAGGTTTAGATTTTCTTATTTATATTTAATTCACATTTTCAAATTTATTAAATAAAGGGGATTAATTAGCTTGGTATATCCTCTAAATAACAAAAAAAGGAATGGGCATAATTCCATCCTGTTATTTTCGATACAAACATTGATTTTTTCTAATAGATGATTAGTCTGATGGAACTCTCCCAAAAGATTGCTGGCTAACAGAGAGACTATTTTTTTTAAAGGCTCGAATTCAAAACCTTCAACCGGACATTCATCTTTATCTATGAATGAATGTCTGTACGTAGAGGTAATGAATGGCTTATCTTGATTGTAATTGCTTTATGTTTCCTGGCACATCAAGGAAATAATGTCTTAATGTATCAACAGCGCTTCAATATTGATTCTTTTTTCTTTTTTTTAATATGCCCTTTTCTCTTCCCCGAAGAAATGCTGAAACTCGATATTTTTATAATTTTATTTAAAAATATTATTTTATTATTTTTAAATTTTTTTTTTTTATAATTTCATCACCCAACAACAAGTTTATTGGTAATTGAGTATCATAATTTGTTTTAATTTATTTGATTTGAAGTTATCATAATCTCATTACTCGAATCACGAATTTAAAAAGTTGACATGCATCGACTCAATATGTTATAATCCTAGCATTTATTAAAAAAAAGATATTGCATGATTTTTTTTAGTCAAATAGTATTTTTATCACTCGTTTAGGTTGTTTTTGAACCCGTCAAGCTGATCAAGTCATATTGCTTCAACTTTAATTTTTTTATTTTTGTTTAAAATTTAAATTATATAAATTCAAGTTAGTTTATATTTAAATTTAAATTTAAATTATATTTATTAAATTAATATTTTAAATTGCATATATATAAAAACAATACATCCTCAAAATACAATCCGAAACACGCCAAAACCAAAACATATCGTTGGAATTTAAAAAATAAGATACCAACCTGAACGTAATTAATAACTTGGTTCCAACTTTAAGCGCAGTAAAATGGACCTACTGTTCATTCATGTGCCTTCAAACACTATATTAAAAGTTTTTAATTAACATATTTCTTAAGACTGCACTGTTTCCATTTTCAATTCTTATTCCCACCGAATTAAATCACGAATTGACCAAATTAATCTTTTTTTTCTTTACAGTTAGATTTTAATGATATTTTAAATGTCATATAGGAAGCATAGCTCGCTGTAACAAATAAAGGAACGGGCATAATTCCATCCTGTTATTTTCGACACAAACATTGATTTTCACTGATAGATGATTAGTCTGACGGAACTCTCCCAAAAGATTGGTGGCTAACAGTTGAAAGGCTCGAATTCAAAACCTTCAACCGGACATTCATCTTTATCTTCGCATGAATGGCTGTAGAGGTAATGATTGGCTTATCTTGATTGTAATTACTTTATGTTTCCTGGCACAATCAAGGAAATAATGCAATAACACCTTAATGCATCAGCAGCACTTCAATATTGATTCTTTTTTCTTTTTTCAACATGCCTTTTTTCTCTTCCCCGAAGATGCTGAAACTCGATCAATCTGTATTAATGTCTTTGGTGATATATATTCAACTGTCAATCTCCAGTCTTCAAGAAAAATCAAAAGGTAGAAGAAAGAATCTCCACATCTCTAAGAATAGCGTGACAGGCAACTTATAATCCATCATCCATGGAAAAAGACACGAAAAAGAGCATGGAAGAGCGTTTACTACTACCAGAAAAGAGATCAAATG
>Ga0307516_10004393_pt1 | contig 17427 bp, 29 predicted proteins | sample 19_EM_MG_FD_203310 | JGI IMG/M metagenome (GOLD analysis project Ga0307516, IMG submission 203310) | Populus trichocarpa ectomycorrhiza microbial communities from riparian zone in the Pacific Northwest, United States - 19_EM | ecosystem: Host-associated > Plants > Roots > Unclassified | place...
GCAAACAGTGGCTCTTTCGAGAGACGAGCCATGATCATCTCACGCGCCGGCTCGCGGCCCACCCGACTCAGTGCATAGTCGTGCGCAATATCATCATCATGGACACCTGCTAGCTGAACAAACACTTTGTTTGAACCAAATTCATCGGGTTGTCATCGAACTTACCTTCAATAGGATCGCTGCTATTATCCCTGTTCGATCTTTACCCGCGGTGCAGTTGAATAGGCATGCCTGTGTTGGATTATCTCGGATGTGACGAAGAATGGCCGAAAAGGAAGGGCCGCCGTGGTCCAAGATTTGTGAATAGAGCTCCATGAAAGCCTGGGTATAGCCGTAAAGCCTGAAATGGGATTGGGGGAAGTGCGCCATCACCGACCTCTGTCTTCCCGCTGGCATACAGCTGCCATCGCCTAGCAACAATTGCATCGTCAGATATGCTCAATCTAATCGGGCAGGGGTAACACGTACGTACTTGGCCATCATCTCCGGGCTGTAATCTTCATTTTGAAATACCGGAGTCCTTGAAATCTCTACTCCATCGATGACTGGTTGATGCGAGTTGTACTTTTGGATTTCAAAGTCGGAACGCAGGTCAAATACTTTGGTGATACCCAGAGCTTTCAACTGTGCTTCTCCTACACAAGCAATGTGGCCCACCACCAATTGAGATACGTGTGACAACGACGGACCTTCTTTGGTGATACGCGACAACTCTGCAGAGCGAAAGAGAAATCCGGGCCGTGTGGTGTGGCCAGGATGGGTCACTGAAGGGTAAGAACCGAGGTCTCGAACGTTGATTACACCTGCTATCGAGACGAAAGGAGGCCGAGAGAGAACATCGGCGACATGGGCAGGGTCCAAGGGCGCCAGATCATCCTTGACGGTCATTGGGAGCCTGGACAATCTATAGCATAACAGTTGTGACCTCTGATCACACTCGTGGGCGTCACGCAGAGTCACGCACACACGAGACTGCCTGCCCTTAATTCAGAGTGTGCCATTGAACCTCCTCCAGTCGCGCTGCCTTCATTGTCGCGAACTATGGATTTTGACGGCTTGTCGTCACCCCCTCCGATGCGCTCCTCCCTCCCTCCCAGCAGTGCACCAATACCCTCTCAATCTGTTCATAGTGGTTCCCCATCTCAGCAGAGAAGTCGCCGGGACGCTGAGGCCGAAGAGGATGACGAGCGAGGCGATGCCCAGAGGCAATCTAGAAGGCCAAGAGCCACGCAGAATAATGGAGAGGTTCCTGTGGTGAAAGATGCCGTTGGAGAGAGTGTGGCTGAAAGTTTCGAAACTTTTCTCAAAACGTGCGTTCGAACCCCATCCGTGGTTATCGATCTCAAAGCCTATATGCAGATTCACAGAGGAAGTCGCCCTTGCAGCCACCCCAGGTTCTGACGGCTTCGCCCCAGATGCCGCGGCTAGAGAACTCATCTATATCGAGCAAATACACACCATGCGAGAGTACGAGCTGACCACGCTCTATGTCGATTACGGCCACCTTTTGCAGAGAGACGACGTCCTCGCGGATGCGATACAAAAACAATACTATCGCTTCCTTCCCTATCTTCGACGGGCTCTTCTCAACCTTGTCACCGAATACGAACCCGAATATCTCAAGATCAATCCGACTGCTGCTACGACCGATTCCGCCAATCTGCAGTCCCGGGAATTCGATATTGCATTCTACCATTTACCGCTCGTATCCGGAATTCGGGAGTTGAGGACAGATAAAATTGGCACCCTAATGAGCATCGGCGGAACTGTCACCCGAACAAGTGAAGTTCGGCCAGAACTTCTCTTTGGCAGCTTCATCTGTGAGGTATGCAACGGGCTTGTTAGTGACGTTGAACAGCAGTTCAAGTATACCGAGGTGAGTTATCCTTACTTCTATTGTCGAGTACATTTATGGGTAAGCCATGCAGCCCGCTCTTTGTCCCAATCCCACATGCGGTAATCGAACTGCGTGGCAATTGCAAATCGATAACTCCAAGTTCACTGACTGGCAAAAGGTTCGTATTCAGGAAAATCCTTCCGAGATACCAACAGGTTCTATGCCTCGGTCGCTTGATGTCATCCTCCGCTCAGAACTAGTGGAACGCGCAAAGGCCGGTGATAAATGTGTCTTCACCGGCAGTTTTATCGTTGTACCTGATGTGAGCCAACTTGGCCTTCCCGGAGGTAATAAAGCAGAGCTTCAACGAGAAGCCAACAGGGGAGGGGCTGGTGCTTCGGGAGGTGTCGGCGGTACTGGTGTGACAGGGCTTAAAACGTTAGGCGTCAGGGATCTTCAGTATAAGACCGCATTCCTTGCGTGCATGGTGCACGATGCCGACGGACGGGTCGGTTTCTCTGCCCTTGCTCTGTTTTTGCACGCAACTCTGACCACCCCCGCAGGGTGGTACAAATATAAGAGGCGAAGAAGAAAACGGCGATGATAGCGGACAGGCGTTTATTCAATCACTCACGGAACCAGAATTCGACGAGCTCAAGAGTATGATCGAGTCGGATCATATCTACTCTCGTCTCGTGGACAGTATCGCTCCTACCGTGTATGGTCACGACATCGTCAAAAAGGGGCTCCTGCTTCAGCTCATGGGAGGCGTTCATAAACAAACACCCGAAGGGATGCATCTACGTGGCGATATCAACATATGTATCGTTGGCGATCCATCGACATCAAAATCTCAGTTTTTGAAGTCAGTTTTCTTTTTAATTTAATCTATAGGAAGCCAGGCTAACCGCAAAATTTAGATATGTTTGCTCCTTCTTACCTCGAGCAGTTTATACCTCTGGTAAAGCTTCTTCTGCTGCTGGTCTGACTGCGGCTGTGGTCAAAGATGAAGAGACTGGGGATTTTACCATCGAGGCCGGAGCCTTGATGCTTGCGGACAATGGCATATGTGCCATCGACGAATTCGACAAGATGGATATCTCCGACCAGGTTGCCATTCATGAAGCTATGGAGCAACAGACGATTTCTATCGCCAAAGCAGGAATTCATGCAACCTTGAATGCCCGCACTTCCATCCTTGCTGCTGCCAATCCGATTGGCGGAAGATATGATCGAAAAAAATCACTACGAGCAAACATACAGATGAGCGCTCCAATTATGAGTCGGTTTGATTTGTTCTTCGTCGTTATTGACGAATGTGACGAGAAAGTCGACAAGAACATAGCAAAACACATTGTCAATGTGCATCGCTTTCAGGATGATGCGATTAATCCAGAATTCAGCACGGAGACTCTACAACGATATATTCGATATGCTAGGACGTTTAATCCCAAGGCAAGTGGATGGTGAATCTTTTGGAAGTTGTTGATATAAACCATTCGGATAGCTTACACGAGAAGCCGCAGACGTACTGGTCGAGAAGTACCGAATTTTGAGACAAGATGATGCGACCGGCGCAGGGAGGAATTCGTATCGTATTACAGTGCGTCAACTTGAAAGTATGATCCGCTTGAGCGAGGCAATCGCTCGCGCAAACTGTACGTCCGAGGTACGGACCCCTGATTTGTGCCCAAAGAGCCTTTCTTCATCTCTGAGCTATATAGATTACGCCGGCCTTCGTTCGTGAAGCATATACTCTCCTGCGGCAATCCATCATCCATGTGGAACAGGATGACATTGATTTTGACGAGGAGGAATTGGAAGGTGAACGTGGAGAGAAGCGACCTCCTCCCGCGGTGGAGCCGGATGACGATGAAGACGTCCAGATGACAACAGAAGAAACTTATACCACGGATCAGATGGACGAAAGTTCCATGCCTGTGAATGTGCGGGCACATGCAGGACCCGCTCATGGAGCACCAATCCCTTCCTCGTCGAGATTAGGTAGCGTAGCCCCGAGTGGCGAAGTACCTCGTGCTCCCGCGCCAGAACGACGACGAATGGTTATCACGCACGACCAGTATATGACACTGCAGAGCCTGATCGTCATGCATCTTACTGCCGTCGAGGGAGAAACAATGCGTGGTGTCGACCGAGACGAGCTCATTGATTGGTATCTGGAGCAAAAGGAATCTGAGATACAGGACGTAGAGCAACTAGAATACGAGAAAGAGCTCATCTCGAAGATGCTCAGGAAGCTAGTGAGGGTACGTTTTTGGCTTGAGCAAATCATGGAAAGTCACGTAACGCCTTTATCAGGATAACTATCTCATAGAAGCCAAAGGAGACGTTCAAGACTCTCTCCCTTCCCTAGGAGACGACAGCCAGCAATCATCAGCTATAGAGGGTGAAAACATAAAGGTATATTATATGGTTCATCCGTCTGTCGATACCGAGGGCTCGTCTTTTGCCTCGACGTCAGGCCTTTGATATATTTGTCATTTTATCGTCTTCTCGTCATTTGTATACTAATGGAATCAGTTTGAGAGTAATCCGCATTCCAGATCGAGCGGGCCGTGAGTTCATGCTATATAACTGCACGTGGGACAGAAACTATGGAGTCATATTATATTGTCACAAATGAACGCTTCAGGACCCCACTGTTGGCTTTCGTTTCAACCTTGCCCCTCCTGCATCTAGACAGGACTTGAGGTCTGGCTTGTTTCGGCACAAGCCAGCTCTCACCAGCACCACTTCCTGCGACGTCCGACCACCATTTACCGAAGTCTTGGCGACTGGCGACTAATCTATGACCCATGTCTTCCAAACCTCTCGTTGTTCCAACTATTTTGGTTACCGGATCCCTCCATTTTGCCGAGGTCCAAGAGGACAGTATCGCAAACGATGTTATCCGAGCCCTTATATCGGCAGGCAGCATAAAAGATGAGGTACTCGGGGACCTTGACGATGCCGGGTGGGCTTTGCAACGGATTCGATCCGAACCTGGGGGTCGGTCATGGGAGGAACCCGAATTGGAAGCTCTGGGAGACGGTGCCTTCCTCTTCCTTCGTCTCAGATTATCAACGGTCTTAAACTTGTAATCAAAATAGGTATCATCGAGGACACTACTCCCATAGCCCCTCTGGTCAACGCAGCGTCCACTACGACTAGTTTTCAACGGCATTTCTCTTCGTTTTCTCTGACTTCGCACCTGCATGCACCTCTTTTCCGTCTTGTGTCTCTCCACCCTTTACTGTCCCTCAATCTTCTGTTTCTCCGCGTCCCGGAGATTCATGACGGATACGAATACAAGTTCTTTGTTTCAAGGTCTATGAAGGTCAACGAAGTCATTGAGTGCATCGTAGATGAACTGGGACTGGCAAGATCTTCCTCACTCCCTGGCGGAGGTAATTTAGAATACATTCTTGAAGAGGTTTGGGTCCTTGATGACTTGCACAGTATGCTATAATCCCCTTCTTGAAAGCCCAAGGACTTATTCCATTTATCCAGAGAGCTCGAGAATTCCTATGACTTCTCTCATCTATGATGTCCTCAATTTCGCGTACTCTCCTAATCCGTTCTCGAGGACCGCTAAGCGCATTTATAGGTTTTGCGTGCCCGAGGAGTGGTTTCGCCGACCAAATCATCGGAAAAGGACTTCCGTTTCCTTCAAACCCTCAGAAGCGACGCTTCGGCGGCTTGCAGCAATGCAAGAATTCGATGAAGACGAGGATGAGGATGAGGACGAAGGCACGGCGAAGATACGCACGGCTTCCCAGCTCTCCCCCCACCCAGTTTCTAGTCAGACCACGCTGCCAGAAAGAGTGCTCTCTCCCAATCGTTTGTCGATCCTTTTTGACGGATGGTTGCGCCCCACGTCACCCCCACCTGTCATCCGACCCCTACAATCTCCTGTACTGGATAGCAGAAAGAGTGTCAGCGAACCCCAGCCTATCAAGCCCTCCGAAAAGAGCTTCGACATCTCAGCTCAGGTTGAGGGGGGTATTAATGAGGCAGACTTCGAGAACATGCTGGTATGAGGTTCCACATCCATCCTATATTCCTATATTCATGGCCTACAGGACATAATGGGATTGAAGGGAGACAAACGCCGTCGTATGTACGACCTTCCACTCAGTCAAAAAGCATATCTGCTCCAGCAAAGCGCGAACTCGTCGTCAATGAAGACCCCTCCATCCCATGCAGCGTCTTATGGACCATCAAGTTCATCAGCTTTATTGCCTCGTCTTGTACCTCAGCTCACTGGAGATGCTGGGATTATGCGTAGGTTCTCCATTTCGAGCTGGGGAGGAGCAACCGCTGCGCCTCCTGTAGTATCTTCGGAGTCCAGCGGTTCTAGTAGCCATTTTGATTCGAACGCCCCCGGAGGAGGCACAAAAAATACGGTCGACGAAGCGCAAGCCATACAACCCCAGACCACAGGCGGTCTCTGGGGCAGTTGGTGGACTTCCTCCGGGGGCGAAAAGTCTAGTGCTAAGGAAACAAGCGCGAAATGGTATGTGGATGTTCTACGAACTTCCAAAGTCCTCGACAGGAAACTTGCGAAATATCTGTTGTCCTTGCGCGTTCATTTATCCACCGTCAATTTGGTGTGGATCGAAGATTTCTTGGACACAGAAAAGGGTTTTGATGCACTAGCAACCTTGTTAGCTAGCTTGGTGGGTAACGCAGGAAAAAGATGTGAGCTGAACGAAATAGAAACCTCTATCTTGCTGGATGTTATCAAGTGTATCAGGATACTAGCAAATACGGACGTGAGTTTGACCCTTATATATTTTAATCAGTCCGATTATCTGACATACCCAGTCTGGCTTTAAACGCGTTGTTTCCTCGCCGTCTGCCATAACCCATATAACATACTCCCTACACTCGTCTTCTCTCAGAATTAGGACGCTAACGTCCGAACTTCTAGCGGCCGTTTGCGTGCTATCTCCAGGTGCCGGCCGCAGAGCAGTCCTGGCAGCATTTTCGGACTATTGCGTGGCTTATGAGGAGTCTTTTCGTCTTGAAGGATTCATAGGATCACTTCGTCTACCAGAAATAGCCACTGACTCGGATTCTGAGAGTCTTTTAGGCTTTGGAAACGAAGAGGAGGGTGTTTGGGAGGCCCGTACCGCCACTATGTCTCTCATAAATGCCCTGGCCAATTGTTCTGACTCACTTGAAGACCGCGTCATTTTCAGGGAAGAGCTGGGAAGAAGGGGGTTAAATGAGGTCATAGTAGTGAGTGAGGAATTCTGCATGGATCCACCAATTATCGCTCAACATACCTCCAGGCATTGCGGTATATTAAGCCACCAGAATCGTTGCTAAAGCAGTTGAATGTCTATACCGAGGAGAAATTCGAGGATGAGGAAGACCTACGAGAACATATCCGTTCCCTAATCACACAGGATGCGCCAGGTCATGAACGTCGGCGATCCGATTCTGAAGTTGCTCTTGAGGAACTCGTATCGTTAGCAAAGCAGCACGGTGAACTATACCCCATGATGGTGGAGGTTTTGCATCACTACAGTGAGATATTGCGAAGAGATGTCGGCCTGTGAGTTTCTATCACCAAGAGGTCTGTTGACCTTTTGATGACTCATTTCTTTGTGGCAGTGACCTGAAAGCAGACCTGTTTCTTATTCTGGATCGTTTTGTGGAACAAGCAGCTCTGCTTGATAATTTGTGCGTCGGATCTTCGAAGTAATGCTTCTCCTCACTGATGCCCACCACAGCGACGATAGTTGGCATTTATTTCTAAAGCGCTTTGCGGCATCTGTCCAGCACATAACTGGTCAAGAACTTGATGTTCAAGCCGTTAAAGACCCAAGTGGCTTCGCTGAACGGGAGATTGAAGAATTGCGGAATAAAGTAGAAGAACTCAGTGATGAGGTGAAAATCAAACGAAAAGGAGCTATGTTCTTTCCAAAAGTTTCCTAATCAATCGTCGCTTTCTAGAGAATTAAATTGCGGAATGAACTCAACGATAAAGTTGCAGAGATCACCACGTTGAAGGCTTTACCTAGTTTGGCTCCATCAACCAAATCTTCGGGTAAAGCAGGGGCAGAGGTATATTTTTCTTTTTCATCTTCGTCCGGCACCTAACGACACTTAACCAGGGGGGGTTCCATGGCCTGGTCCAGAGGCTTATACAGAAAGAAAAACAGGTGTCACAACTTCAAGCTGATCTCGAGCGCTTCAAGACACAACATCCAAATGAAGGACGAGACGAGGTATGGGTTCCCCTTTCGTGCGCTCCGGACATTTTCTCACTTCCCCCTGTACCTTATTTTCAGGATGAACGGGCCAAGCGAGAACGCGATAGGGCGAAATGGAATACTTTGATGGAAGAAATCGCCAAGTTAAAAATCCAAGTCAGTCTGCTGCAACCTTACGCAGACAATCATTTAAATCCCCTCACCCAAACAGAACGGCGAACTTGAAAAGGGTCTGGGAAGCAGGGACAAAGAGATCTTATACCTGAAGCGAGCCTTGGAATCAGTCTATACCCGTTTTATCTCGCGGGAAGAAGCCCCAGAGGACGGACGCCGGGAAGCTGGGATGGACACTGACTTCATTATCACACGGACACTTGAAAGGTTGAATCAAAAGGATGATCAGATTGCTTCCCTCGAGGTCAAAATTGCGGATCTCCGGACTAAATTAACTGATAGACCCAAGACTGAGAAAGAATTCAAAGCGAAATCACCGCCCCCGCCCCCACCCTCAAAGAAGTTGGAGAGCACCCCAGCAGTGGCACCCTCACCACCTATTAGGACTGAATATCTGGACTCTTCAATTTCACTACCGGTGGCTCCAACCATTGACCCTAATGAACAAACATCTGTCTCGTCGCCTCCTCCGCCTCCACCACCACCACCACCACCGCCGCCGCCCCCGCCTCGTCCGTCATCGACACATCCTTTACCAAATCCGTCATATCCACCGCCGCCGCCTCCTCCTCCACCTCCACCTCCACCAAAATCATTGAATGACCACTCTCATTCTTTTTCCACGAGTCAACCAGCTCCCCCTCCGCCACCGATACCGCCGCCACCTCCGCCCCCGCCTCCAACCAGGAGCCTTCCGTCAAAACCTGGAACGCTACCTCCACCGCCGCCGCCAGCAACTATGAATGGTAGGCCGAAGACAAGTGGTCCCCTCAAACGGGTGAAGCCATTCTTCTGGAAGAAGATAAATGATACAACAGCCCGATCCACAGTTTGGAGTGACATGCCATCGAGCATCCGATTGAATTTGGAAGATCTAGCGACTGTCTTTTCAATTGATAGCACGCCTTCAACGCCTTCACAGATTATGAGCTCGAAAAAGAAACAGAATGTTACAACTCTTTTGGATATTAGCCGGGCTAACAACATAGGTATGGTTTTTCTTTTGGTGAATTTACTGCACTTACTTGATGTCAACGACAGCTATTATGCTTGCCCGCATAAAGTCGGACCTACCTGGAATTCAGAGAGCATTGTTGGAGTTGGATGATGTCACATTAACTGTCGATAATCTCAAGGCTATCAGCAAACAACTTCCGACCTCTGATGAGGTGAGTCCTTCCGATCGGTTATATCTTATCCAGCGTCTTCACCTATCCCAGATAACACGTCTAAAAGATTTCGAAGACATCACAAAGCTAGCGAAGGCAGACCAATATTTCAGTCAGGTACTTATTCAATGTTCACCTTTCCTTCATATGCTCGACGTATGTCCGTATCATGCAGATCATGAATATTCCTCGTCTTCCGGAACGCCTTGAATGCATGCTATATCGTCGAAAAATTGATCAAGACATTGAAGAACTTCGACCGGAATTACAAATCTTGCGTGAAGCCTCTCATGAATTGCGGGCATCGAAGAGGTTTAAGCAAATATTACAGGTAGTCATTTTCCCCCATGACATCTCCGCTTCCAACTTATTTCGTGCCTCCACCATTGGCGACAGACTGTCCTGTTAGTGGGGAATATGCTAAACGAGTCCACCTTTAGAGGAGGCGCACGCGGTTTTCATCTTGATGCTCTTCTAAAGGTTTGTGCATGTCTTGACTCAGCTTTAAAATACTAGACATTGACTTCAGGATTAGCTAAGGGAAACGAAGACCGTAAAAGTTAGCGTTGATTGTCCGACACTCCTTCATTATATTGTTCGAGTTCTATTGCGGGAAGACCCCAACACGGTGAATTTTGCCGACGACCTTCCTCATCTCGAACCTGTCACTCGAAGTCAGTCTTGAGCTGAATAATGGCTATGGACATTCTAACATTCTAATATTATCACAGTATCCCTGCAAGCAGTTTCGCAAAGCGTCAACGCGCTCGTAACCGGACTGGGGAAGGTTCAGACCGAGATCATGCATTCAGAGAAGGTATCAGTTTCCGGCGATCATTTTGTCAAGATCATGAAGGTATTTTCTCGTTTCGATCCCATAATGCAGGCTGGCTGACGGATTTCTAGCCTTTTATGGTGCAAGTTAGCCCTAAAGTCAATGCCTTGAAGAATATGAACAACAGCCTCGATGGAGAGTTGCGGTCACTATTAACGTATTTTGGAGAGGATCCGGATTCGCCAGAGGCCCCAAAACTTGAAGACTTCTTTGGTCTCATCTTATCATTTTCGTTGGCTTTACAGGTAATCTCACCTCCACTTTCTTGTCATTTACATATGTTCAGAACCGATTTTCCCTTTTTTCGGAAGAAATCCGCTTTGGAAGTTGAGGACGCACGAAAGGTGTATTCCCTGTTGGAGATGCCGAAAATCGTTCTGGAAGAAGAAGACCCTACAGGAGGAAATGTTCGTCAACGCCGGATGGATTATGGTTTCGTATTCTGACGGATTTGTGGACTCTAGACCATCAAGACGACCCCGACCTCTTTGTCGCCTGAGCCTTCATTGCTCCCCGGTGATAAATCAACTGGCGAAAATGTCGGTGAGCGAGTGACTGGGTTCCGTTCCAGATTCTAAAAAGCTTGCATTTTCAGATGCCCAGGTCAACTCCAAAATCCGTGTCCTCGAGATCTTCTCAGGAGTTTTTGCAATTGCCCTCCACTACCTCGACGGGATTTGCAGCTGGAAGAAAGACAATAGGACGCGGGGACATGGAACAGGCACTTCGGAGTATACGAGAAGGAAGTCAAATAGTGCGACGGCGGCCCACGACCCAACCGTTGAACAAAATCTTCTTGGATGGTAATAGTAATGGCCGACCTCAGAGTCGGTACGAGTAGTCTCAAATTCAACTTGCGGAATGTCCCTATGATATATACCCCACATATGCATATCTAGCATGACAGGTGCCGGTTCCATCCTAATTTTATCGTACTGTAGTTACTGTATTATCGCTGTCATATTATGATATGATAGAGGGGAGTGCGTAATCAGGACAATTTCAAAGCTACATAGGGTGAAAGCTACGAGGTACAAAGTCCTATCAGTGTCAGATCCAAATTCATAATATACACAAGGGTCATTGGAAGAACAAAAACAAAAAAAAGAAAGAGAGAACATGGCAGTAGAAGATTGCACAGCAATAACTTTCCAACGAAAGAGTGGTACATTAACAACGGGGATGACGACTAAACCTGTTGCGCAGTTGACGATACAGGGGCTGAGGTACGATGCCCATCGTGAAACGAAAGCCCAGGATAGCGTGCGGCCATGGAAGCTGCCTCTTCAGGAGGGACATATCCCGTTGGATACGTCGGGTTCCATTTTCTACCCGATGGAGGGCGCATTGGACGGGGATACTTCGTAGGCGGCTGCGCTGTCGCTGCAAGGGGCACGGTTTGTAGCGGTGCCGCAGTCATAGCCCGTGCAGGAAGTACTGGGCTTTGTTTCGAACTCGAGTCGGAAGACGGATCGATGGTGAATGTGGACGGATTCCCCAAGCCGGGGCGATTGCCGTACCAAGAAGTGGGCCGATGGAGCACCCGATGTGGTAGTGGGGCGCGGTGTCGGTTGGATTGGCCAGGGACATAGTCCACTGTCACGCGCTCTGCTACCCACGGCAGCTCGTTGATGTCACGGAAGAATTTCTGCACGCGGGTCATGTACGATGCGAGGGTGTTGATGGAGCCTGTGGATGACGGGGGCGTATCCATTTTTGCGTAGTCTGAACCGGGTTGTAGTTCGACAGAGACGGGACTACCGTGGACTGACCCAAAGGAAAGCATTTGGTGGTCAGTTGCCGTGGTTCCGTCGTAGTTATCGTCCGTTTCGTGTGGTGAGTAGGCGGTATCCGAAGAAGTTGCAGTTGAGGCGTAGCGGCCGGCCGAAGGTGCAGGTTGTAAAGGATGCCCATTCACGGTGCGGGCTCTATGGGTTGGCAGGCCCATCTTTTCTGTTCGCGTTGACCCTGATACGGCACGCTTTTCCCTGTCTATGGACATGACTCGCTTAACCAAAGTCGCAAATCGCCCTAATCGTTTGTTATCGCGGTCGGGAGCAGTGGGTGTGTGGGCAGTAGAAGTGGGCAGTGATTCGAGATAAGGTGAATTTGGATCGACAACAAAGTCGTCAGGGCCGGGTGTGTGCAACGTCCGTGGGGGAGGCATGGTCTCTGCCTCCATGGCGGCCAAGTGGTTGTACGAAGAGGAAGGAGACGCTGCGAGGATAGTCTGAAGACGGCTAACTGGCGTGGTCGCCATCGTGGTCAAGGACAAATGCTGTGTCTATCTACCCATACAAGAACGGCACATCCTTCATCTCCCCGGCTGCGAGTAAATCCTCATCAAACACCTCGTCCCCAACGTCTTCGTCGCCAACCTCATCCCCATACTCTCCTTCTCCATCCTCCAAATACTCTCCCTCTCCGTCGTCCATCCCAAAATGCCTATCATCCAGTGTCCCAGGCATACTCGTCATGCTCCGTCGTCTCTCCCGCCGCCGCCGCTTCCCGTCCTCATCCACCTCCCATTCCTCATCCTCCGAATCATACGCAGTCGACTCGGGGCTTGCACTCCTGACCTCATTCCCGACCTGGGAGAATCCCAGAGAATCCCGGAGCCGGTCGAACGACGACATCTGCCGGAGTTGTGAGGTTTGATGTTGGTCAGGTCTGTCTTGTGCAGGAACTGACGATGCCCTCATCGTTGCTTGTCTACTTCCAACAAGATTAAAGTTCTTCAGCCGGGCCAAGGTACCTTGGGAGGTATCTGAGCGGGCACTCAGTGCAGGCGAAGGTGGAGAAAAATCGGGAAGAGGAAAGTCTTGCAGTGGCGCTTTCCAGAAATTAAAATCTGTATATTCCGGGGTCCATTTCCGGTGGATGGGTGGAAACATTTGATCCACCAAGTCAGTCATGTGGATGTACCTGTTTCGAACAATATAAGAGAAAGGAGACTACAAGGCAGTAAACGCACGAAGACTTGTATCCAGCAAGCTCCAACAGCTCCATCTTGACTTCACTCGATGAATCGATAGTGAATATCCGTGCGGAAGGCACATTTACACTGCGATACGACATGGCATCTGTGATACGATTGCCAAATCCAGCGTAGAAGGGATTCCGCGAAGCCTCCCCGAAAAGGCGTTGAATGTCCCGCAAGCACGCCATCTTGAAAACTTCAGGTTTTCGCATGATAACTTCCCTGGAAAAAAAGTCGCTCTAAGAAAAGTTCACTTCCCAAAAGAAAGGTGGTGATATACCGGTGGAGGGAGGCCATGAGACGATCCGGACTCATGATTACAGGACCCTCAGGGAGCTGGTAGTTATTCTGCTTAATCCCTTTGAGGTAATCGCGCGTTGCGTCTGCTTGACCGATAGCCCTCGAAGTGAGATACATGATCTTGTAACCATTCCGCGTGATATCTGTATATAGCTTCGCAACACCAAGGTGTGTCCAATCCCGTCCAATCATTGCAAAAACGTGTCCCAAACCATCCGACCTAGAGAAAGACGATTAATAACCATGACGCCAAGATAAACATCTGCTCACTTGGTTATTGTCCCGTCAATGTCCGATATGACGACGAGATCTGTCGAATCCCACAAGAAAATACGAGCAGTACAAGCAATTACGCCAGAAGCCGAAAGCGAGAACGTGATGACATTAGCACCGGGTTTCAAATTGAGTATTTTCTGTCACCATAGGTTTACCTTGTGCTCCCAGGATAAGGGCAAAACACGCACCAGCTGATCAGAAGTCAAGCGCAACGTCTTTGCATAATGACGTGGTAAAGAGGGCACCGCTTGAACCGGTGTCGGGGCAATGATCGTTGTTGTGGCACGTTGAATAGGCGCCGGAACGTACTCGGGAGCAGGTTGAGCTGGGGTCACCATCTGCCCCGGCTTCACCTCTGGGGAAGAAAGAACAATATCCTAAATCATAGATCAGCTAATTCAACGAAATTAACGGAACCATGCTCCTACGGTTGACGAGATCCCCATACCGGGCTTCCGACCCTTCTCGAGATCCAGCTCTCGTGTGCCACGCGAGGCCCTCTTGTTCCTACTCCACCACTGGACCCAAAACAACGAGGTAGGTTTCCTCGCTGGCGGTTTAGGCGTTTCCGAAGCGGAGGGATGATGCTCTCCCATCTCTCGCGGAGGAGTTGGGGGTACACTGTCAGACTCTTCATCCTCCGATACAGGAGAGGTCGGCCGAAGTGGAAGCCGATCGACTCTTTCTCGAAGAGCTATCTCGCGCCATGAGAGGAGTGCATCCATGAGAGGCGACCCATCGGTACGCGTGATGTAACTAAAATGCAATATATATGTCAACATTGAATTGTGACAAAGTATGAAGGAGTAAATACCGATGGTCTGCCCATCTTATGACGAGGTTCGGGGAATGAACAACGTCCTCCGTGTGCAAGAATTTCTCAAAGTCGACTTTACCTTGGGAAAATATCCTAGCAGCTTCTACCTCGTCACGTCCATCGAACACGTCCATCCGATGTGCCCAAATGGCATCGCCATATTCTTCTCCCGAGAAGGGTACGCTTACTTCGAAAGCGACCTTCTTCTCCACAATCTGCAGGATAAACCGTGTGGAGTCCGCCTTGCTAGGGCCAAGCTTTCCGGCCTGGCCAAAGGCTACCAGCTCCTCTTTTTTCCTATCCCTCTCCATCTCTAGGTCTCTTGCTGCTGCAGGCAATTCTTTGTGTTCATCTGCTTCAAAGTGCCCTTCTTCCCCCTCAGGGAGAGGCTGTCCCCTGCGATCTCTTGTCGGACTCCCATCCAACTCTGGCGGTACACTTCGACTCCTCCCATGCCCCCACTCAGCCCCAACTTCCTTGTTATCAAGCTCAAGGTCATCGCCGGACAACATACCAAAGTCCACTTTCGCCTTCTCCTTTCCTCTGCCTCTCCCCCAAGTCCCGCCGCCAAGGACGGTGTCAGCCCTCCCTGTTTTGCCGAAGGTTTGCCTCACAGGTGAGGGCTGAGGGAACGCGCCCCATTCCCACGAGTACTCCCGCACTGGTGTGAGAGCGCTCAACTCGGAGGCACCTGGAGGTGCTGATGACGTCATATGGAGATGAGGGCGGTGAACTTCTGCATCCGGTGGAGGTTCAGATGCGGCACGGAGTAAAGAGAACCCATGTATGTGACCAGGAGAACTGTCTGAAGAATGGATATGATCAAAGATAGACGGCACTTCGGGTTCTGGAGGACGAAGAGTGGTCAGTGTGCAGACAGCGATGAGAAGGAGCAACGCAACTGGGTCGACTACCCGAAGGCAAGGACTGCTGGTTGGAAGGCCGCACAGTAGAATCAGACCTCTCGCGCCCATGGGAGTGGTACCCTTCAGCATCCAGCACAATTCCTGAATCCAAGTGTGAAAATGGGAATTACAAAAGGTGATGCATGACACCGACCTTTATGGTACTCCACTTTTGGAGTATCTAGGTCATCCTTGATCAACTTCAGTGCCTCATCAACCCGGAGATCTTGCTCCACCTGGGATGATAGAGTGAAAGGGGACTGAGTGGGAGTCGAGGGAGGGGAGGGAAGAAATTGTGCAGGCACGTCTGGGACTTGGGGTAGCTTCTGAACAAGGGATGAGTGGATGGACGTCGACTCTGGTGTGTGACCTGCATTGGGGAGGAGATCTTCGGGTGGGGGAGAGGGTAGCGCATCAAGATCAAGAAATTCAGGCTCCTGGACTGCGAGCTTTTCCGCCAGCGGTTTGTTCTCGTGGATGATGTTCCCCGTGCTATTTGAAAGTGTCTGGTGGTGAAGTAGGTCTTCTTTTGCATCAAGAGTAGGTCCCTCGTCGTCCTCAGGCCGAGTTGGCTGGAGAATGGGACTGGTTATGAGGTCCTCCGGGACATCGCCGTCCATCTGGAATACAAAGAAGGCTTCGCCTGCCTCTCCGATCTTCATCTTGAACGGGATCTGTTGTCCGTTGACGGAAACATTGACCTGGTAAAGACCGTGTGAGTCAAGTGAGGGAGGAACGGGCTGAATCTTCATACCAGCTTGTCTCCTGGGCGTAGAACTTGCCACTTTCCGAATCGAACATGGAACGGGGAGCAGACGAGCTCTGTACCGCCCGAGTCGCTCGGACGTTGTATGACGATGACATCGATAGCCCCGGTGAGAGTCGAAGGGTTGATTGGGGGGAGATCTTTATAATATTGGTACGGAGCGCTGATTGCATTGACAGCGCCGCGCAGGTAGTTCATGTGGTGGTGGTGGTGAATAACAAACCGCGACAACTTTGTTTGGCACATGTGATTCCACGAAGTACTGACTATCTACATCACCAGCCTAATATTAATGATGGGAGGCTGCCTCATGGTCGTACACAGGGCCAAGGACTGGCTGGAAATAAATGCATTATAATACCATTCGTGGCGGGACAAGCAGAACATACGGGTGTGTTCCGTTCCCTGAGGGACATGATGAATATTGCCAAAATATGGACGAGGAAGGTGGCACTTTACCATTTGGTTCCCCCGGGGAAGGAAGGAGCTATGCGAGGTTAACATCACGCCGCACGTGAAGCTGCACCACTAACCAATGTACGGATCAGGGTGCCTCATTTTTGCAAGGTCGGCCTCTGCCTTTTCCAAGATAGCAGCCAGTGCTCGTGGGTCCTGCACGTTCCTTCGAGCCTGCTGTAAGAAAACATGTCACTCAATGAAGGGAATCCCGAAACACACCGATTGTGCTCAAACTCGGCCCGGATCTGCATTGCCTGCGCTCTCCAAAGATCCCGTCTTATTGTCCAGTCGAGGGCATTCGTCAGGTAACGCTTATAGAGAGATTTCACATATAATCTGTGCGCGGACGAGAACGCGGTGTTGGACATGGTTGTTGGTGGATTACGTGATCAGAGCTTTCAAAATTCTAGTCACCGTCGTCGGCAGCGATGGACCGTCCTCATTCGACGTGGTCTCAGTTCAATCAGAGAGGCCCAAAATCTGGTCCAATCAACCCCAGGTTTGCCGACCCTATGCCCCATTCGAAGCCTCCAATAGACCCTCTTGCCAAGCCACCGGCGGCTCAGGCCAAAAAATCCAATCTCCGGGTCTTGAGTCGGCGACCCATTGCCACTAATTCTCGCGTAAAACAGGATGAGAACTACAAAAAGGATATGCATCTTGTTTTTGTCCAAAATGCTTTGCA
>Ga0307516_10004394_pt1 | contig 17427 bp, 16 predicted proteins | sample 19_EM_MG_FD_203310 | JGI IMG/M metagenome (GOLD analysis project Ga0307516, IMG submission 203310) | Populus trichocarpa ectomycorrhiza microbial communities from riparian zone in the Pacific Northwest, United States - 19_EM | ecosystem: Host-associated > Plants > Roots > Unclassified | place...
GGATGGCAAAGGAAAGCTTGCAACGTGCCGCCATCGCGCGGACAGCGGCGGGGAAACGGTCAAAAAATGTACGCCGCCATAGTCTAGATAGGCTTCATGCGAGTATGATAAAACAAAAAAAACAATCTATCTCCCACGAGCTCCCGCAGTAGGGAGCCTTCACTCGGGCCGGCGCTGGCAGTCACCATCGGGGCTGCCTCGCTCGGTTGCGTCGCTCCGCCGGACATGGTGGAGTCCGTGAAGTCTTATCGGTCGCGAGATTTGGTGTGTCGGTTGAAAGTCTCGGCGTTTTCTGGCGTTAAGTTTCGTCCGGGGTGTGATGTGTGGCCTTTGCATTGTGGTGGCGGAGGCAAGTGGTGCCGACGGATGAAGGATGTCGCGACGGTGGAATGAATTACCGCGGGGTACGGATTTCATATGCCTGTTGATAGTGGTTGACTAGTCTTGTACGAAGATCAAGCAAACACTTCTCTTCTGTACTTCCAAAGGCCGGACATTGGCGCCGCCCGCAACTAAAATTAATAAACGTCGCCTGTTGGCACCTTTTCTCTTTGGGATTGAAGCATAGAGGGTCCTTTGGAGCTCTTCACCAGGACTAAAAGTAACTCGCAATATTAAGGATGGATTTCCTCCCAAGAAAACCAGATGCTAACACTAGTCTAGAATCGTGGCCCGTGTGGGAACATGGCGTAATATTCCACCACCTTTTTCTCATCGATATACGTGCACCTCACGAAATCCACCCAGTAATACAGAAAGCCTGCAGCCGCAAAATGAAAACTCGACCGATTCCACCAGTTCTCCAGCAGAGTACATCCCATGGCTGCAAGTGACCATGCGACGCAGGTGGCGATCGCCCAGTACAATGCCCAGTACAGAGCCGAACACGCACCCCCAAAAAAAACGATCTGAATCCAGAAGATAGGCGACAGCAGGGGCGACAACGGGACACGTTGCATTTTCGGGGCCGGTGCGGTTGATGTTGGCGTCGTCAGTGGCGTGGCTGCGTGTGGTGTCTTTGGCGATGGAGGTAGTGCCACTCTCGTGGTAGGTGCGGCGGTGAATTCATCGCTGGGCAACGGCTTAAATTGTCGCCGAAGTTCGGATGGCGAAACGTAACGCCCAGTGTCTATGGTTATCAGCACTATCTTTTGGTACTGTGGTAGAAAGGAGAAGAATTACCGTTCTGACCTGCGACAATGGGGATGTTGGAGGTAACTCTTATCTGCATTGCGGGCGGCTGCAGCGGTGACTTCCCACCTGTCTTGAACTCGCAGGATTGTAACTGGGCGTCAGATACCACAGACTTTATAAGTGTCTGGTAGTATGCGCTTTTCTGAAAGAGTGAGACCACATACATGTTTGCCTTCGGCGTGTGCGATAGGCAATTCCCACGTGCACCCCAACACTTCCAGATGAGAACTTTCTATCGCAGTACGCCATTCCGTGATGATTTGTTGAACTGAGAAAAAAAAGAAGCTTCAATACTCACATTTTACTTTTGCTGATCATGGTGAGAATGGCTTTCACGAGGGCGCCTATTGGATCTGGCCCAGCGATTAACACCTTCCGAGTAATCGAGGAGTTAGCTGTGTTCATGCATTCCATGCCTAGAACCTATGCGGGTATCGAAGCTTGAGTGGACTGTTAATATCTCCTTTCCCCTGGGGCCTTTTCGGTTGGGAGCTGCATTTTTAACCTACTAGGTAAAATTTAGATGCAGCTAGGAACCTAGCCTTTCCAGACTTTGGTGAGCGTTCGGTACCGATGGTACTGATGGTACTGAATCAGATTAAATAGAGTTTGCTGTATTCTCTATGGAGTCTCGAGTGGTTCGCCACTAACCTACTGCCGTGCTTGGCGCCCAGAGTGCGCTAGTCCCTGACTTCATGAGTTGGGCGCGCTAGTCTGTTTCAGTATGCCGGCGCAACTACACAATTTTCCAGACTGTAATGACTGATGACTTCAACAAACACCCTCGGCGAGATGGACTCAGCCCAACGAAGAGACGAACTCGGCACGATAAAGCACTTGATGTGGCAAAAGACTCGATGCATCGCGGCGAGACAAAGGCAAAGAGCACAACTCTGCATGATAAATGAGCTGGCGTAGCAAAGGGACTCGGCAGTGAGAAGGACTGCTACTATCCCCTAGTACGTAATGGTTTCTGTGCCAAATGGCACGCAAAACCTTAGCCCCTCGTTGGGAAGATTCTGCTCAGTAAGACTATCAGATGATGAGTTTAGTTGATACGCTTCAATACAGTTCTTTTTCATTGTACAGTGAAGATTTCTACAATCAATTCATAACCTTTCCTCGGACTGCCGGAAGGTGATGACAGCGTGTGTCCAATCGACAGCCAATGTTCGGCGCTGAGCTCTGGTAGATAGGGGAGCAGGGAGCTACATCCAGATTGGCAAAAGAACTTCAGGTGCTGAGCCTGCTGCAAGGGGAGCGGACTAGGGAAGTCATTAGTGCTAACACGGCGATTGGCAGACTGCTGAGGCCTGCTCTGAATTACACCTGGACGGAGACGGAGAAGAGAGTTCTTCTGGAAGAGCAGGAGACCTTTGACGCGGAACTGATTCAGGAAGAACGGGAGGAGGCGAAGAGGGAGGCAGAGAAGGGGAGGCCAGGGCTTGTCATGTTTACGGACTGGTCATGGATGGAAAGTGGAGCTGCTGGATACGTGATGGCATGGAAGGAAGGCCAATCCTGGAAGGGTATTAAGACCCATATGGGGTACAACCAGGAGGCCTTCGACGCGGGGTGTGCATCCCTAGCGCGACCGCTGGAATCCGCATCAACAAGAAACGTAATCTCGAACCGGATCGCCATCTTCACCGACCTACAAGCTGCGATCAGACGAATGGCATCCGACGAACAGGGACCAGGTCAAAAGTACGTGCTGGAGGCGAGAAAGAACATTACCGCGCTTCGGATGGCGGTACTGGATATTGTCATCGAAATTAGATGGTGCCCAGCGCACGAAGGTTTGGAGGGAAATAAGAAGGCAGATGAATTGGCTAAGCTCGTGGCGGAGGAGCCAGACGCCACCCGGGTGCAAGGGTTGGAGTGGTTTACCTATTGGGACCGGCCAGAGGAGCGCTCGATGCCGCTCCCCAGATAGCTTGCCAACATCAAACGTGAGATCACTGAAAAAAAGTGGGCAGAGGCAAAGAAGTGGGCTGGGCGCTGGACCTCCATGAGGAAATACAAGATGCCTGAAAGCCAGAGGCCAGACAGCATGGTTGCTGGAAGCACCAAGAGGCTCGCCTCGCGGTTCTACCAGCTGAAGACAGGGCACTGCAGTACGGGTCAGTACCTGCACTGGACGAAAGCTGATTTGACGTCCCAGTCCTGGTGGTGCTGGTGTCCTACGCAGACGAGGGATCACCTCCACAAGGGGTGCCCAAGGTGGAAAGGACAACAGTAGACCCTTTGGAAGGAGATGTGGAAGGAGACAGGAAGGGGGAAGTGGTGGTGGAAGGCTCATGAGCTTTTCGCCGACCGGAGGCATCAGGAAAAAAAATCTGCGTCCGGACACAGGCGCTACGTCCGGACGCTCCATACGCGTCCGAAACGTCTAGACGTACGGGACGCAACCTGGGAAGGTAGTCTCACTCCGGACGACGCGTATCAGCACACATGCCGCTCCAGACGAGAACCACCCGTGCATATGCGTACTAGACGAAGATGGGCAGCGCTTTGGCCTTCCGGACGAATAATGCCAGGGCAAATGTTGTCCGGTCAACGCGCGCCACGGCATCTACTTTCCGGACGAGGAGTGTCAGGGGATTTGCCATCTGGACGCAGCGCGTGTCCTACAGACGCATAGTGTCAAGGCAAATGTCCTCCGGACGACGTGTGCCACGGCATCTGCCTTCCGGACGAGGAGTGTCAGGGCATTCTGCGTCGGGACCCAGCGCGTCTCATACAGACGCAGAGTGTCAAGGCAAATGTCGTCCGGACGGCGTGTGCCATGGCATCTGCCTTCCGGACGCAAAGTGTCAAGGCAAATGTCCTCCGGACGACGCATGCCACGGCATCTGCCTTCCGGACGAGGAGTGTCAGGGCATTCTGCTTCGGGACACAGCGCCTCTCTTACAGACGAAGAGTGTCAAGGCAAATGTCTTCCGGACGAGGAGTGTCACGGCATTTGCCATCGGGACGCGGTGCGTGTCTTCCGGACGCAGAGTGTCAAGGCAAATGTCCTCCGGACGACGTGTGCCACGGCATCTGCCTTCCGGACGAGGAGTGTCAGGGCATTTTTCCTTCTGGACGCAGAGTGACAAGGGAAATGTCCTCCGGACAACGCATGCCACGGCATCTGCCTTCCGGACGGCGCGTGACATGGCGTCTGCCTTGCGGAGGAGGAGTATCAAGGCATTTTTCCTTCTGGACGCAGAGTGTCAAGGCAAATGTCTTCCGGACGAAGCATGCCACGGCATCTGCCTTCCGGACGACGCGCGCCACGGCGTCTGCCTTCTGGACGAGGAGTGTCAGGGCATTTTCCCTTCCGGATGCAGCGCGTGTCTTACGGACGCAGTGTCACAGCAATTTTCTTCCAGACTGAGCGTGTCAAGGCAAATGTCTGGACGATGCTTACAATGGGTAACAGAGCGGTCGCGGTGGTAGCATACAGGCGCGACTGTTTGGGTACGGTACATTGCAGCGAAGACTATCAAACAATTGTGACTAAATCCAGTTCTATTGATTACATTTAATGTACATCTATTTACCACACTTAGCTTACCCAGTGCAAGCACCCAGCAGTGTGACATCCTATGATGATGCCGGCCACAAGGATAATCGCGAATAAGACGCTGCGAGAAGATCGACGAATTTCCTGAGACTGTTAGCGCAACTTTCAGAGGGACAGACGCAGCAGGAATTTGTACGATACGACGCGACGAGTACGATGTCGGTGAGGATGCCGGCGGCGTGGATGGCACCAGTAGGTCGCGATGAGTACGATGTCGATGAGGATGGAGGTGAGGATGAGGCCAGTGGCAAGGACAATCGCAAATAAGACGCGGCGAGAAGATCGACGTGCTTCGTGAGATTGTTCGCGCAGCTCTCCAAGTGGCAGACAGTGGGAAGTTGCACAATACGATGCGACGCGACGCGTACGACAGGCCTCGCAATGGTCAGTCCTGCCCGGCCGGGTCTGGCAGTCTTTTAGGATGGTCCCATCCCGGGCAGGGTCGCCACTGCCCTAGTCCGTCCTGGGATAGGATTTGGATGGACTGCCAAAGACTGCCGGGCCCGCCGGGGCCCGGCGGCGCACCCCACTAGCGTGAAAAATTTCCGATTAGAGAGGGCGTCGGTAAGTCGGGCGTGTCGGTAAGTCGGGCACTAGTGCACTAAGGGGGCGCTAGTGCACTAGTGTATTCTTGGCGTGAGTGATATTTAGGTGTATATTATGAATATATTTTTTTTTTCAAGGGTAAAATCAACACGAAATGAGCTGACAGAGAGCTTCATTCTTACAACTACAGCATATCACCATGTCAAACATGAACGAGGAGACTCTTCCAGAATGCATTCGATTTCAAGAAGCACACAAAATGTACAAATCAGGAATCATTTCAACCAGACAGGTATTGCAACAGCTACGGAAATCCTACGGTCAGCCTTCTTCCACCAAGTCCATGGACAACGGTAGGCAGAAGAATACAACAAGGGGCATCAACTGTTCAATAGTGCAGAGGCGGAAGTCCTAGTGTGGTACTGTGATGTTCTGCAAAGGACTGGATTTCCTCTGAGTGTGAAGGATGTTACTACCAGTAGTAGCCACAAAGATACGGCGAAAGCCAGATCCGCATGCAGCCATCAGCCCTTGATGGATCAATTGCAGTTTCTATAAATGACATCCACAAATGAAAGTGCATCAGAGTCAGCAGCTAGACCGGATTTGAGCAGTACCTGAAATCAATTTTGTAGCTCTTGAGCTGTTCTTCAAAATGGTACGAGCTAAATAACCAATTATACTGCGATTTGCTGACATGAATATAGCTATGTGAGGTAGTGGTTGGGCACGAAGTCAAGCCTCAAAACACCTATGACTTCAATGAGACAGGCTTCGTGATGGGAAATATACAATCGCAATTGGTTTTTGTAATTATAGGACATCCTCGAAGTACCGATAGGTATCTATTTCTGGCAGACATGAAGGATCTACAACTCCCATATGGCACACGTGTTCAAGATGGATCCTACGAGTTTGCTACAGTTATTTGTTGAATCTTTGCGGATGGATCCTACCTCAACTCCACGATCATCATAAAAGCAAAAAACAGGATGCAGGACTTATGATTCCAGAATATGGATGACATGCCTAGTAACATCCTTTTTGGTGTCTCACCCAACAGCTGGACAGACAACAGTAAGGCCATGGTATTACCTATTTGCCTTCCTCCTCATACTACCCACTTCTCGCAACCTCTTGATGTTTCAATTTTTTCACTGAAGCCAGCATATTCAGATATTCTTCACTGATGTATGCAGACTCGAGTAAAGGGGATTTGAAAGGGCAATTTCTACAAGCTGTATGTTGAGACACAAGAGATTGCCTTTACACCGGAAAATATTTGAAGTGGTTTTGGAATACAGGCCTAGTTCTCTGGGCCTTTGAGACCCTACGTCGAACCATCAATACTCCTACATCCGCAGCCATTAGCCACTCTGTACCACTATGAAGTTCAACCCCACCCCTATGCACCCTATCGGCCATATCCCCTACTGAGATCCATACAATTTGTATGCCATACAACTAGCATTCCTTGGAACACCTCATCCAATTGATGTCTCTTGATCTACAAGTTAGTAATTCACCGAGGACTTGAAGGATGAAACATGTCCTTGAAAAGGTCAAGAATATGGGGGTAATTTTTGCCCACAAGTGGGATTTCGTACAAGAGTGACTTAGTGCTACAACCTAGAAGCAGGACAATCAAGAAGCAAAGCCAAAATGCCGATGGAGGATTCCAGAAGAAGGTAGCTGTCACGAATCTGGCGTAACAGGCTCCTGGGAGCCACGGCAGGCGCTACCATTACCCTTGCCAGACTATGGCTACTTCTTGTCTCTGCTGCCGCAGCTGCGGTCATCCTTCACACCTAGGCACCGTGCTTGATCATATCGCTCTGGCAGTGCTATCCCTCAAACCCGACCACCGCCTGGTCTAGCTCCTTCTCCTTGTTTCCCTTTGCGTATGTTTGCATGTCCTTTTTCCTGCTGTTGCCGTATGTTGTTTACGCGTCCTTCTCCTGTCATCGTTATGTAAGTTGTTTCCTGTTGAGTATGTCCGCGCTTCTTTTCTCTCTGTTACCTGTTCCTGCTTGCGTGTCCTCCCATATTGCCGCCAGTAGAGTGTTGGCCACGCGGCAGCTGTTAAAGATTGCCCGATCACCGTCCCTTGTAAGTTCACAAGTAGAAAGAGAGAGAGAGAAAAGAAGAAGACAGAATGAGATGGTTTGATCATTAATGTGTGATGAAAACAGCTCAGACAGATGCATCCAGTCTAATTCTCTGCTATGTCAAAGTATTTTAAGTGTACAGAAGAAAGTATGCAAAAGACACTGCTATAGAAGAATGCCAAGCTGCCGTTACCAGGATTCCCCCGCCATTGCCATTATGTCGCTTCTGCCGCAGCGCTACGCTGGAGTGCCACGTACTAGCGCCATGCTAGAGCACCACTCTGGAGCACCACACCGGAGCGGCGAGGAGCAATTCCAACACACCCCCTCTTCTCGCGCTCCGTATCAACAGAAATCCACCAAATCAAAACAATCCCATTAAAACCTCTTTGACCTCATTAAAACCTCTGCAGTGAAAACCACGTGGGAAAAACACCTGCTAGTAGGAAAAAGAGTGCCGACTCACCCTTGCCGACAGGATGCAAGAACACGCTCAATAGCCAGAACTTTTATCTCCTTTCCAACTTCTTGTCACTAACACCCCCTTTTCTTCGCCAAAGAATTACACCCCCTTTTCCTTTTCGTGGTTGGTCTCATTCGCCGTATTCTGGTTCGATACGTGTGTCGATTAAGCAAGTCCAGTCAGTTGCAGCAGCTGCTGGTGTTGGGGAGTTGCAAGAGGTTTGGTCAGCAGATCGGCAGGATTGGATGTAGATGTGACATATTGAAACTTAACTGAGCCTTTCATCTGTTCGTCATGAACATGATGATATTTCATATCAATATGCTTCGATTTTTGCCGCACAACTCCAGAGGCAATCAATTTGATTGCACCTTGGTTGTCACATCCAATCGGCACTGGTCCATCAGATATCTTTACTGCCATTCCTTCCGCTGCCTCCTTTATCATTCGCTGGAGCCAGAGACTCTTCCGAGTTGCATGCGAACAGGTGATATATTCTGCTTCAAGCGTTGACAGTGCTACAATGCTCTGAGACTTGGCTTGCCATTGAATCAGTCCGGCCATGATCAGTTCTTTGCAGGTGTTGGTGTGCCCCAGACCAAACACACATCCTCCAACCGATTTTCGAGTCGTAGAGTTTCCCGCCCAGTCGGAGTTGGTATACCCGATAATGTTGATGGACGTGTCGTGGGGAAGTGGATTGTGAGGACGTGTATTCACTGATTGTGAGCCGGATGGAAGTCGTTGGTAGTGGATTTGGATGTGTGATGTAGTTTTGAGGTATTGTAACACCCTCTTCGCAGCTGTTGTATGCATCTCAAGAGGTTGCACGTTTTACTGGCTGAGAGCAGTGACACTGAAGGTGATGTCTGGTTGACTTCCAAGTGCCGCATACATGAGGGATCCGACCATTGACAGGTATTCCTTGTGGTTGGCCAGTTTGTCCTCACAGCAGGTGTTAGTCAGATCGGTCTGAGGATCAAGTGGAGACTTAGCCGGTTTTGCATCCATCAACCCGAATCGTCGTATGATTGTGTTGATCTAGTCTCGTTGGCAGATACTGAATCCACTGTCTTCAGTTCTTTCATTCTTGATTCCCAGAAACCTCTTTGCCGCTACTAAGTCACACATCTTGTACTTCTTCTGCAGACCTGATGTCCCTGTCCTTCTGTACTGTTGTACGCAATAAGCAGATCGTCCACATATAGAACTAGAAGGACCCCCGGTTGGAGGTATAGGTTTGGATCTTCAGCTGACTGTCGAAATCAAATGGATTGCAAGTATCCATCGATATCCTCATACCAAAGTCTGGGCGCCTGTTTCAGTCCATAGAGTGCTTTTCGGAGAATTAAGACACTTCCGCTTGACGCGCTTCCAGTCGACTCACTTCCAGTCGAGGTGACTCCGCTCGACACGCTTCCGCTCGATGTAACCCAGTCAATTCCAAGGGGTATCTCCATGTAGATGTTGTCTCGGTCAATCTTTGGATTTAGGAAAGCCGTCACCACATCCATATGATCGACATCCCAGCCATACTGAGCGGCCAGTGCCAGTATCAATCGGAATGTTGCCATTTTGGATACCGGTGTATAGGTCTCATCATAGTCGATACCTTCCTTTTGTTCATAGCCCTTGATGGCTAGTCGAGCTTTGTAGCGGGTGGATCCATCCGGATTGATCTTTCTTTTGTAGATCCATTTGCATCCAATCAGTTCTTCCACTGCTGTATTAGCCATTGCCTTATGCATAGTATTATTACCTTTCGACACGATATCAAATGTGTGGTTCTCCACCAATGCCTGCCATTCCTGGCGCATGGCTTCCTTCCATTCACTTGCTTGTGGACTTCGTAGTGTTGTCTTGTAGGTCGATCGTTTGCCCTCGTTGCTGAACTCAACAATCGGTTCGATTTCGGCTACATCCCCTGACATGTCGGTGATACCGAGTAGCAGAAAGGCGGAGGCAAGGCATTCCGAAGACGTCAAATCACCCCCTTCTTCGTCAGCCTTGGTCATAATTGTCAAATATATTTGTCTATCGATAGGTAGGAATTCCATTGCTTAATCTTTTCACTGAGACTGGAGGACCACTCTCTATATATACATGCACATCCAATCCGTTACCCATCTCCGGCTCGTCTAGATTCTTTGGTGGCAACTTGCCTCCTCCGGTCCAGATGTTGCCAGCGGCGATTCACCACCTCCGGTCTAGGTGTCGCCGGGCCTAGATGTCGCCGGAGGCCATTGGCCACCTGCGCCACCTGATGCCTCCAGCGCGCGCATCTGCTCGCAGCGGTCTAGGCAGGCCTCGGCGGACCACGTTGGGCGATCGATATATCTAACACTTCCCCTTGAACAATGAGGCAATAAAGAAAGGAAGAAAGAAAGAAGGACAGAAAAACAGAAGTCCCATGACATTCCTGGATGCCTCATTAAAACTCATAGCCATGTAAAACCCCATAGGAAAAGCATGGCCATAGGAGAAAGAGCGCATCCACCAAAGAGAGAAAATCAATTCATCGGACCAAGCGCCATCCGCTTGCCATATGCTTTCCCTGCAGCCCATTGAACCATCCCCATCCCATTCACATGTTTCCAGTGAGTCTCCCGTGGGAGGCTCTTCGTCATGATATCTGCCGTCATCTCAGATGTTGGAAGGTAGGTGGTACGGATAGCGTTACGCTCGCAGGCATCTTGGACAAAGTGGTATTGTACCCCTATGTGCTTCGTGCGCTCGTGAAACTTCGGGTACTTTGCTAGTTGACTAGTGCCTTGGTTATCGACAAAGATTTCCTGTGGGTAGGCATCAAGGCTGAGAAGGCGAGTAAAGAGAGAACTGATCCAAATGGCCTCCTTGGCAGCATCCAATGTGCCAATATATTCTGCTTCCACTGTGGAGAATGCGACAAGTGGCTGTTTGTGGGCGCGCCAGGATATGGCACCATTCCCGAGTGTAAAAACATAGCCAGAGGTCAACTTTCGGTCATCTTGATCGCCAGTGAAGTCTGAATCTGTAAAGCCTATCGGCCGTTGGGTAGGCTGCTTGGGTCGCCGTTCGGTACTGTACTGAATTGCAAGGTCGGATGTGTTCCGTAGATAGCGTAATGTATAGGTGGCTGCAGCTAGATGTTCAGAGCTTGAAGCAGAGAGGAATTTGCTGAGCATTGACACTGTAAAGATGATATCCAGCCGTGTTCCTTGCATGAGACAATTCAAACTTCCAATGATAGACTGGTACTTCTGCTTCCCGTTTTCCTCAAGGGGTTTGCCGGTATCATCGAGTCGTCAAAGTCGATTGCTTGTTGGCTGAGGAGTCCAGTGGCCATTACATTCAGATAGCCCAAAGGTCGCAAGAACATTGTGTATGTACCGAGATTGGTGAACATACAGAATCCGGTTCTCGCAGTCACGCTCAATCTCAAGTCCAAGAAACTGGCGAATCGGTCCAAGGTCGGTCATCTTGTACTCGGTGTGAAGAAGTTTCTTGAGTTGCAATATTCATTCGGCAGACTCAGAGAAGAGTAGTATATCATCGATGTAAAGTAGGAGGATGAGTGGTATGAGGCCAGCGGCTGAGATGTAAACGTTTGGATCGTATTCAGATCGCAAGAGACCTCGAGATCTCAAGAAGTTATCAATATACCCGTACCAGAGTCTGGGGGCCTGCTTTAGTCCGTATAGTGACTTGCGCAGTTTGCAAACCCATGGCCCGCCCGCAGGCACTTCAACACCATCTGGCATTGCCATATAAACATCTCCATCAACTTCTGGATTTAGGAAAGCGGTAACAACGTCCATCTGGTCAATCTCCCAGTCATGGATACCTGCTAATGCAAGTAGCATTCGAAGGCTGGAAAACTTTGCTACCGTAGCAAATGTTTCATCGACATCCACTCCGGGAATCTGTTCATAGCCTTGTATAACCAGTCTTGCCTTGTACCGAATTCCACCTTCAGATAGTTGTTTGGTCTTGAAGACCCATTTAGAACTGATGGGTTTGACACCTGACGGAACGTCTTCTGGTCGAAGGTAATCCCATGTATAGTTTGAGTGCAGCGAATGCAACTCCTCCCAAATAGCTGCCGACCACTTCGGGCCAAGCCTCGGATGCCTAACAGCATTTTGGTAGGACACCGGATCTGCAGAATCTGGTTCCTCTTCCACCCAGATCCGGTGGGCAACAGCGTGTGGCCTTTTCCGAAGATTATATCTTCTGGTAATCAGGCGTAGTCCATCAGCTGCAAGCGAGCTGGGATCTGTCTGTCGAGGCGAATCGGCATCGGCCTGCCTTGACGTTTCGGTATTGGCATCAACCTGCCTGCTCCCATCGGCATCTCAGTACCTGGTTGCATTGGCATCGACCTGCCTGCTTCGATTGGTATCCAGCTTCGCAATCTCGAATGGATCAAATATTGTACTCTCGACTGGTTCGGCAGTCGGTACTAGCTCTTCGATACGAGCTGATATATATCTTTCTAGGCGAATCGGCATTGGCCTGCCTAGACATTTCGGCATCGGTATTGACCTGCCTGCTTCCATTGGCATCACACTGCCTAGTCGCGTCGGCATCGACCTGCATGCTTCGATTGGTATCCAGCTTCGCAATCTCGAATTGATCCAATATTGTACTCTCGACTGGTTCGGCAATCTTGGCGAGCTCGTCATGAATGTTCCATACTTGGATCACATATTGCCGTTTGGTATTCCATAAGCGCCAGATCGAGGTACTGTCATACATTGCCCAGATATAACTGTTTATGTACGGGATGCAAATTTTTCATGTCTTTTTGGGCAGCCAGAAGCATTCGGTATGCTATACACCCAAAAATAGTGTAGGTACGAAATGGTTGGCTTGCTGCCATACAGCTTTTCATAGGGGGTGACACCCTTATATGCTGACATAGGACTTCGCACGTGCAGGTAATTTGTCGTATTGACCAGTTCCGCCCCAGACTCGTGGGAATTCGACTGTTCAGTATCGTGGTATGTGCCTCTGCAATATTGGTCTGAATCATTCACTCTGAAGCACCATTCTTGTACTGGGTGTAAAGCGCAGCAGGTTTATATGCTTACATCGCCAGAACCAGGTATTTCGGTCTTCGGAAGGCTTTCTGTTTCTCATTCTGCTCCTCCGCTGGGGAGTCCAACTTGTACCACTTCGCAGTGGATTGATCCGGATCCAGTTGATAGGAATCTTGTTCTGCTTGCGACCTTAACGGGTATAGGCTTGAGTTGCGATTGGAGGTCTCGCAAGAATTCAGTCTGCCGGGCAGATGGTGGGAAGCTCAGGAATCGATATGCTAGTTCAGTGAGCCTTTCTCAGATGTCCCTGCATAGGCATGCATCTCAGTTGAGTTGTAGTCGGTACTGTCGTTTACGGCATAGTTTCCAGAGATGGTCTTCTGATCCTTCTACCCATCATAGGTCTCCTTTTTGAGTTTGTTGGCTTTTTGCTTTAGAGAGCAGTCGCTTGCCCGATGGCCTTCTTTTGTGCAGTAAAAGCATTTTCCGAATGAACGTTCATAGGGATTGCGTTTGTTGCCACCTCCTCTTCCAGATCGTCGTCCTTGTGTGCGGCCATGTCCTCGTCCGCGACCACGGGAGGAGTGGTTGGTATTGCCTTGAGTTTCAGCGACTAAGGCATGTCTGTCGACAACAGTACCAGCAGTGATTGTATTTGATCCAACTTGTGCGATGAATAGGGTGTTCGAGGTGTCATACGTGATCAGCTCGGTGGTGATGGAGTCAACCATTTTGCGATCTGATGGCGACCAGAGCAGGATGCGGCCGTGTTGAACTTCTCTCCAAATGCAGTCCTCGAATGCTGGGTTCGACGGATGAGTAAACCGTTCCAGTTGCAAGTCCAAGTCGCTTTTTGTAGCTTTCCCTCATGGCAAAAGATGCATTGGCGGGCGGTGGATCTTCATTGCCAAGCACTATCTCAAGAGCGTTCTCACAGGTAAGAAAGACCATAATGTCAGCCTTCCATGCATAAAATTGCGAGGGGTGTGCATTTCAGTAGAGCCATGCTTGCAGGTGTACGTAGAACTCATGGTGACATTGGGTGATCGTCGGATCGGCGTATCGACGGATCGTCAGGGATAGTACTGAATCAGGATAGAGGATCAACAGATCAACAGATCGACAATTGACGGGGATAAGGTGCTTAAGCGAGGTGGGGATTTTCAGGTTCGAGGAGTATTGTGATCGTTGCGGCGTCGAGGAGCCGGACTCATAACCTGTCAAATATATTCGTCTATCGATAGGTAGGAATTCCATTGCTTAATCTTTTCACCGAGACTGGAGGACCGCTCTCTATATATACATGCACATCCAATCTGTTACCCATCACCGGCTCGTCTAGATCCTTTGGTGGCAACTTGCCGCCTCCAGTCTAGATGTCGCCGGCGGCGATTCGCCACCTCCGGTCTAGATGTCACTGGGCCTTGATGTTGGCAGTGGCCATTGGCCACCTACGCCACCTGATGCCTCCCGCGCACACATCTGCTCGCAGCGGTCTAGGCAGGCCTAGGCGGACCTCGTTGGGCGATCGATATATCTAACAATAATCACCTTGTTGGTTTCAAGGCGTGCCTTGCTGCGTGTCCTGGCAGAGACGTATTCATTCTTGTCTGTCATTTCAATCAGTCGTGATTTCAATCATATGGAATCCACATATCCATTCTCACTTTTCGTGAGTATTCCACTGCGCAGCTTATTTGCTGAATTTAGCAGGTATCTGCCCAGCATATTCGCTGAATTCGGCACACTGCCCAGCATTCGCTGAATTCAGCAGTTATCTGGCCAGCATTTTGCTGAATTCAGCAGGTATCTGCCCAGCATAATCGCAGAATTCGGCATACAAGTCACCAGTTATCGCTTTCACAAGATATTCTCGACTTCTTCTGCCCAGCATTCGCTGAATTCAGGAGGTATCTGCCCAGCATATTCACTGAATTCGGCACACTGCCCAGTATTTGCTGAATTCAGCAGTCATCTGCCCAGCATTTGCTGAATTCGGCAGGTATAACACATATCGCCCAGCCGCTCATAGAGCGATTTCACTGCATGACCAAAAGAAATAGGATATTCGTTACTTACTGGTATTCTCTAGACCCGGTCTATCATTTATTTCATGGATCTCGTCCTGCGGTGCTCTGTCGGTCTGCGCTTCTTCAATCTGCGCTTCATTGGTAGTGTCGGAAAACTCGATGGCTTCCGTCTTCTCTTCTGTACGTGCGTTTTCTTCTTCGTCAAACACCACACTTGGGCATTCCACCGCTCGTCTGGTTCTTCCCGATTTGAAGTCCCAAATTCTCCAGATTTTAGTGATGTTATGGACATATCCCAGCATCAGGTACATACTGGAATGATTTCCGAATTTCTTTCCCATTCTCTGAACAGGTGGAATATGTTTGTATACTGGGCATCCGAATCGTCTTAAGTGTCCGATTTTCGGAACGGTACCGTACAATGCTTCATATGGTGACTGGTTATCTGCCAGACTCGATGTAGGTGACCTTCGATGCCGGTAGCATGCCGTCCTGATGGCTTCCGGCCAAAATATTATTGGCAAGTTTGCATCCAACATCATGCTTCGTGCCTTTGCATTCAGTGTCCGGATCATCCATTCGGCTGTTCCGTTCTTGTGTTGGGTGTACGGGGGGAAGGGTTCAAACGTGATTCCTTTTTCTCCCAATAGGTCTAGGAATACCGAATTGCTGTATTCTCTGGATCCATTGTCGCTACGGAATCGTTTGATGTGGAATCCCTGTGTTTCCACCCAGGCTTGATAATGTTGAAATTTGGCCGATATTTCTTCTGCGGTCTTTGTGATAAGAAAGTACACCTCAGTATATCTTGTACAGTCATCAATATAGATGATGTAATACTGGGCACCTCCGATACTGTGATTCATAGGCCCACAGAGATCTGAGTGTACAAGCTCGAACGGCGTTGATGTCCAGGATGCCTTGGTGCTTATGACATGTTGTTGTTGTTTCGTATGAATGCAGGTCAGACACAATCGCGGTGTTTCCCAGCGAGACTTGTCCGGCTTGTCCACGATTGGCGGCTCGACATCCATTGGGTCCGTTACCGGCTCGATGTCCATGGGATCCGTCATTGGCTCGACGTCCATAGGATCCATAATACGCTTGTCCTAGGATTCCAATAGTCATCTCAAGTCCTGATGATTAAGGTGTGTGAGGTGTCGATGCCACATGTTGACTGTGACACTGGGGTTGTTTCATAACCGGAGTGCAGGTATGGGTAGCGGTAATCAGGCTACTCTTTGGATAATTCACAACGGAATAATCTTAGATCTTGTGTGTGGGTTTCGGTGGTAGTGTTTGGTCTGTCTCTTCTTCCTTTCGGAAGGAAAGAGCCTGGTTATATATCACTTTGGGGTGTCGTGCGATCTGGTGACTCGGGCTAACTATTCCTCCGAGGCTTTCGACCCTGTGGGCAACTCATTGGTCCTGGCAGGGTGTAGATAAGGAGAGATGAGCTTTGCCGGTTTCGCACCGCAGGGTCTTCCTGCAGCCGAGCAGGGTAACCACGTCAGACTTTTTCTCGTACACCTTTCGGGTGATGTGGCAGCTCCCTTTCGTGGAACTTGCCCAAGTCTGCCAGTTTCCACTCGTTTGCTTCCCCACAACCCCCTCAACTCCCGGAGTTAGTTCCCTTACGTCCGGTCTCGGCCGTAAGTTCTAACTCCGTTCCTTATCTCCCTCCTAGACTCTCAGAGCCGATCTTTCCTGAATAGCCAACTACCGTGTCCGCGTTCCGGTACGTACCTCCCCAAGGATCCGTGCCGACCCATGATAATATTCCAGTGTAACACTACCTCCCCCTCTTCTTAGCTTCATCCCGAAGCTAATGAGTGTTCTTCCCAAGTAGCCCGTCTCTTTCTGAAGATTCTTTTCGGTCATGATACTTGCCGGTGAATGCAGTCCTCCACCCCTGCATCCCTCCCCATCGTTGGCCAGCCGGTTCGGCACCGGGGAGCCTCGGACGATGGGGCCCTCAGAGTAGGCCGGTGTGTACTCTTACTGATCGGATCGTGTCGAATCGTACTCGCCGCCGCGCTGCATCAAGGCTTTGGCCGGCTCGGTGAGGTTCCGGGGTTGCAGTGGGACCAGGGAATCGGGAGAGGTATGGTGTCCTTCGTGCTAGTGACCCGTATGCTCGGCAGTGACCGCGCCCACGTCCTTCCGGGGGGAGATGAGGGGTAGCAAGAAGCATGTCCATTCTAGAGAGGCGAGCGCCGGACACTATATACGAGTGTCCGTGCGCCGCCTGTGACTGTCTACTGTGACTGTCCTATGTAGCCCTATGTCACACTCCCGTAGCACTGTCCGTGTCACCCGAACTCTAGACACCCTGCTAGGCGTAGCGTCCGCAGCGCCCGCAGCAGCTGGAATCCTCCTCCTACAACCACTCCCCTCTTAACAAAACCAGCCCCCTCCCCAACAACGTATACCACTCGACAAAACAAACAACAATAACAAGAAATGTCAAACAAAACATAAACAGGAAACAAAA
>Ga0307516_10004397_pt1 | contig 17420 bp, 11 predicted proteins | sample 19_EM_MG_FD_203310 | JGI IMG/M metagenome (GOLD analysis project Ga0307516, IMG submission 203310) | Populus trichocarpa ectomycorrhiza microbial communities from riparian zone in the Pacific Northwest, United States - 19_EM | ecosystem: Host-associated > Plants > Roots > Unclassified | place...
AAAGACTGTTGAGGACGAGATAGATATGTTAATTCAATAGTGCAAGGCAAATTTTATGCTAGTCCTTGAATTTTAAAAACTAAAAAGCAATATTCAACAAGCATGCTGGTGGTAAAACTTTAAGGAAATACATTATCGAATTTATTTCAAGATAGAAGGTTTAATAAGTTGGGTTTCTGTTCATTTAGATACTTCTCCACTCGGCATTCTATCAATGTCCATGATTGGTATTTCCCATCAAATCTTATTCAAAATGATGCTGTTTTAATGCATTGAGAATATTGATAAAAGATCCAATCGAGAAATGTTTAAATAGCGGGGATTTAATTGATAATTGTTTTTTGTTAAAGGATGAAAACGAGACTTGGTTAATTTGCGAGGGACAGAGTTGATGTTTCCTTTTCCATTAATCATAGATCAGGATAAAACATGGTCACATCAATGATAACGGCATTGCTGAATGCCTGTGGCTAGGTGTCCTCCTCCGTTATCGTCATAATAACTACAGGCACCATACGTGGAAAAGGCATACAAGTTGTGAGATGCCAAGCAGGGGGGGACCATGTACACTAGTTGCAGCTCGGAAAGCAAGCTCTTTATTTTCCCCTTCTTTTTTGTAGAACGAAAAGATTCAGTGTTGCATGCAAGTGTTTGACCATATCTGTAAAAATAAAAGGAACAACTTTAAAAATGAAAATAAATAAATAAAACAAATACAAGAGAGAAAAGTAAACGAAGATAAAGCTCGAAAAAAGAAACATCAAATTATACCCACTTTGAGAAAGTCAAATCAACAAGATTGAGATACATCATGATAAAATATCTATGATATCCAAGAACGAGGGGGAGCTCTCCCCCATATCATATCATAACCATGAGTGTTGTGTAGACGTTGAAAATAAATATTTTTTAAAAATATCTTTTTAATATAAAAAATAACTACTGTCGCAGTTTAAATAAATTAGTTTCTTGGTGTTTTGTTTTGCATCTAATCATGATTAGTGGGTTTCAGGTTTTTTAAGAGATTAAAAATTAATTTTACAATTTTTATTTGAAAAAAAACGATTTTAATGCTTGTCTGGTTTAGACATGATTATATATTATAAAAAAATAAGAATTAATTTCATCATTTTTTTCCTGTGCATAGAATATAAACAAGATCATGAATAAATGCTGGGAATTGAACCTACGGTAACAAGTGACCACTTTAGAATTTGGTTGCCTGTGATCCATTGATTTTGGATTTGGAATTCTGAAAGGGATGGATGCAAGTAGAGCCTAAAGACGAGCCGATGTAGAGTGGGGACGAGGGCGGGAGTGAAATCACGTGAGAAGATGAGAATAAATGAGGGGGCAGTGTCAGAGTTCACGTGGGTCATGCATATGATTCTTGCTTACGTCCCACTACTTTTGGACACGTGGTCCCAAACCCACATTTTGAATAAGGCCACGCGTGTCATCCTGTTCCTTTCTTACCAGACACTCGGTCTAGTCCAATCATATGACACTCTCGATAGTACCAAAACTACCCCCATGCTTCAAGCATGAATGATCGTGGGGAGTGATAGGCTATTTATAGCAATTTTGGTATTTGGTATGATTACGATCAATTCTATGCACGTAGGAGAAGAAGAATGCTGTGATTGGTTCCGTGAAGAGCAACAATGGAGTTGCCTCATGTATTCGTGTACGGTGGAGAACAATTCATTTATACTGAGAGATCGTTTTATTTTCTATTTTTATTTAAAAAACGCATAAATTAAGTTTTTTAGTTGACAATCGAGTCGACTCATGTATTCTATTTTTAGTTTAATAATTGGTATAAAAGTTATTTATTTTTATTTTAAATTAATTTTAATACACTAATTAACGGAATACAAATACATACGATTACCATTAAACACAACAACAAAAGAGTTGAAAGATCCTTAAAAACATGTCGACTCACCTCGTGATCATGGCCAATGGCCAACCAGCACGATGATTGCCTTCTCCAAAAATAAAATAAAAAATAAAAAAATCTAACACGCCATTGCTGAAGTGATGACTGATATTTTCTTCTGGTATTTTATGTTACTTTTGTCACGTCAAATCCTTTCACTTTCTCTTCCAGTCCTCCTTTTATGTTTCTCTCTTGGAACGTCAAAATCCGCATAGATAATTGATTGTTTGATTAATAATAAAATTGGTAACAAAATCATCAGTAGCTTTTAATTAATAATAAACATTACTGGGTAACTAGGTATAAATTATATATAATTACCTCACCTAACAATTTAAACTATTAAATTAAGATAATTCCTTAAACTCACGTATTATAAGCTTAAAATTCAACTTATATCTTATATGGTGAAAAGCAGCGAAGATTGACCCAGATCTTGTTGATTGAAAACTTCCGGATGGATTTCTGCAGCAAATGCCAATGCATCGCAGGCTCCCAACACATGCCGAGGGAGCTAGTAAAGCAGAAACACCAGGGCGAGTGCCTCCTTGATCCTCAGTAATGGATCATCTCCGACATCCCCCATGATGCGTATCTCATCACTATATTTGGCTGTCCCCCATGTGCTCTGCACCCGAGAACTCTCCTCGTATTATTAAGCTCTAAACATCATGCAGCAGAATCTTTAATCATAACTGCTATATATCCCTGCAAAACATAGAAATAAAACTTGAATTCCACAATATTACTTCTTCGCACTTGAACATCTACAGGCATGGCTACTGCTTTGTTTAATTTGGGTTGTTCATCACCCGTACACATTAATGCATTTTATTGGGGCGTATGCATCATATAAACACCCATACGAAACTTGTAACTTGCGCTACAGTTCAAGGTCCAACTCGGTTATCATTAGGTCAACTTGCATGTCATCGGTTAATCCAGGTTTATTTTTTTTATTTAAAACAATACCCGCTAGGTCATTTGAGTTAGGCCGAGAAATATCAAAATAGTTCAAATTAGAACCTCACCCAAGTCAAGATCGGGTTGTGAATTTATTACCGAGTTAACTCACAAAGTTGATATATAGTAGTTTGATAAGGATGTATGGAACCATGTGAAAACCCTATCATCATCGGTTCGTTTATGCGGGCAACCTCTCAGGTGCCTGGTATAAATTATCACAGGTCGCAGAGGAATCCAATAAAGGACATTAAAATCCAGAGGAATTATTCTTTCTTTTCTAATGTGCGCTTGACAGAGATATATGAGAGAGATTAGTTGTGACTCAGTGATGGCACGAGCGGGCTACTACAGCAAGAATCTAAACTATAGTATATATCAACTGAGCTTATGGTATAATGTTCGTGTGCATGGTTGACCATGATTACAGTCGTGGAGCATTGTAACCTAAGTATGAGAATTTGTGTCGATGGACCACCTTGTTTTGAATCTGTCAATGGTCAAAAGATTGAAAGCAAAAAAAAAAAAAAAGCACAGGAGCACGTTATTAATGTCTAGGGCATGTGTATGTGCTTTGCTACGTGAGAGATTTTATGTACTCATGCTCTAATTACTGAATACAAAGAAACACAAGAGATAGAATTAAAAAATGATATTTTAACGAAAGAGAGGGTTCAACTTGAGCACATGAATTTCTTCAATTTTTTAATTTCAATTTCAACACTCCATTCAAGGATTTCTGAAACTAATTTATTATATTAATCCTTGGGATTTTGCTAGATATATAGATTTTTTTAAAAAAGGTTTAGCAAGGTATTGATTTAAGAACATATCATATAACAAATAATTTTTAAAAAAATTAAAAATTAAAAAAACTTATCTAATTCAATGCATATACCTTAATACATCGTCTATTTCAAGCATATAATCTAAACTAAATCAGTTAGAATTTATATATTTTTGTCAGCGTGTTATTTGTTCTTTTATTTTCCACGGGGATTAAAATTATAAATTGTCAAGACAGTGATATAAATCAGGTTAATTTCAAGGACATCCATGATTAATTTTGATTGTCTCGAGAGAAAACAAGGGCAACATTTGCCACTTGGAAATGACCACCCAACATAGGGAAGCACTCAAATGATGAAATTGGGGTCCAAGCTTTGACCCAATTCCTTTGAGGGCTTGAAATGAGTTTGTTCCTTAATTTAGTAGAACTGAGTCCATAGTAACTTGGGCTTAGCCCACCCAGAAGTCTCGTTATTTAATTTTTTTTTTATGATATTAGTGTTAAAAAGGTTTTGATGCTGCAAGACGAAGACCTCAAGGAAGGTCGGCGATGGTGGAATTGGTCCCTCTGCTTCGACTTTTGTGTCACATTTGTCTTTTTACTATTTATTTTCTTAACGTCTATTTGGTACAAATACAGCCCTTTCACTGTTCGATTGTACTCTAATTTTCTCAGAACTAATGAGAAACGGTTTGCACACACACACATGTATGTATGTAATGCATGTCATTCGAACACAGCCACGCCCGTGACTATTCAACATGATTTTTCTAAAATAAAATCCCAGAATATTAATGTAAATTCAATAAATTTATTTGCTGATAGAGTATTAATCCCTTTATGTCATTTTGTCTATTTTCGTGATTATAACTAAAACTCTTCCATCAATTAATACAATCAAAATTTTATAAGTAAATCATCTAGTAGGTGATCCAGTGATAAAAATTTGGGATTAAGGGGTTTGCTCTTCCTGTGATCTCAGGTTCGAGTCCTGTGGTTACTAATATGATAGTCACTGGAGGCTTACATGGTCGTTAACTTCAAGGCTTATGGAATTAATCGAGGTGCGCGCACACTGACACACCTATGTTAATAATAATAAAAAAAAATTACAAGTCTAGTCTGGCGTGCTTAAATTTTTTTTTTTAAAAGAAAATATTATATGTCTAAGATAGATAATGTATGGTTTTCCGGCCAATTTTGATAATTGAAAAATCAAGGCATAATTTTTTTGAAAATCCAAACCCATATTTTAACCTTCTTCTTTTGTTTTACCTAAAAACACATGTTATCTAAAAAACTTCTATAGCCTTATTTCTAACCCAAAAATATATCTAGTTAGCTCAAAATCAAAATATTTTTCAAATTCCGAACTACTTTTTTCAAGACAATTGAAGCACCAAACCGCCTCAATCAAACTATTTTTCAAGAATTCAATGACACCAGCATCAACATTTTTTTTTTTTTTTAAATATGACCGGCCAAAACTTTCCTCTTTCCTCTCCTCTCTCTCTCCTTTCTCAACTTTTATGTAATAGAAATGAACTTTGTTGATCGAATTGTAAAGCTTAGAAAACTACAGGGACCTAATGAAGCAAAAGAAACCTTATAATGAATAGTGAAATGTTTGAGTGTCAATTTCATGGCTCCTTGGCCCATGAACATTCATCCCATGGCCCCAACATTATTTGAGAATTTGTTGGATTGAAGGCCCAGAAACCTGCCCCCTGTAGATTCTTAACGTTAATTTTGCAATGTTATCTGTCCCGAGAGCGAGTTATCACTGATTGTATTTGATAAACACTCGGTTCTGTTCTTTCCACTTCTTTCTAGATCCAAGAGCATGCATCTGCCTTTATTCCTTGGCCTTGAGATTAAAGGCATACCCATTTGTTTCAACTTTCAAAACAAGTGATTTAGCATCAAGCAGCGAGACGCAGGCATCATGGCTTCGTTATTGCAACCTCCATTCGGCTATTCTCCATTGCTCAACCAGTTTAATGCAATGCCAACGCAATTGATCAAGTTAGCAGAACTCTTCTCATGGTGCTCTTCTTCGTAATGTGAGAGCAGCTCAGAAGATAAATGGTATTACAAAAGTCTCACCAAATTAATAATAAAGGCAAAAGGTTAGTTTGTTCATTGAGCACTAGCATCCCAAAACCCAATACACCATTCACGCAACAGAATGAATAGATATCCACCTACATGGCTCATGTTCGTGCCCCATCAATGAAGCACCAAGGGTACAAGGCCCGGTTATACAGCTGCCAGGAACTTTAACAAATGTGGAGACGAGAGAGCCTGACAAAGATCTTGGCCATTCCAGCTTCATCATATCTGCAACCTGAAAATACACCTTATCATGTTAAATTATATATAGATTCCTTGAATTGTATTCGAGGTTGGCACAACTAATATTCCAGCCACTAGACAGAGCAAGAAATCAACAAGTATCAACAAATTTATCCTTCAAAGCATATCTCAAAGCTTTTATAATATAGTATCGATTCTCCCTCAATTGCACAATAATGGGGAGTGGAAATTCAGCAAGTATACTAGCCAGCTCTCTAGCAAACTATGATATACGACAGAAAACTTCACAACCAAACAAGGAGAGAAGAATTGAAAACATTTTGAGACAGGAGCACTTACTGTTGAGTGCCAGCTTGTTGAACCAACTGAGAATATATGTATTCATCTACCCTCTGTTTTGCTAGCGCCACCTGTAATGCATCCAGCAGTTTCAATAAAAAGAAAACCTTGGAAAATACAACTTAGATGACTGGCTCTTTTGATACATAAGATTACGTTACAAAAACACGAGGACAATAAGCAAAGCCCATAAAATAGTTGTTTTTTATATGTTACAATGATGAACTTTTTTGAGTTTTTCTTATTTGTTGTGGAAAATTGATGGTTGATAGTAGGAATACCTGCTGAGAACTACCAGCTAGTTGTATATGCCTATGTTTTTGCGCACCTTTCCCACCATGAACCTGCATAAGAGAAAACCAAAGAGAAGAATACTCACTCGTCCTCACCAAGTTGTATATCGCAATGTTTTTGTCAAGCTAGGCAGCTAGTGAAACAGGTAATTTATGAAATCAATAAACCCAGAACTGATAAAAGATTTAAATATTTGCATTCTCAACCAGAAATCAGTAAGAGATTGGGAATTGGATATCACAGATAAAGATTTGGACATCTGCTGACCTTGATTACTGCTCCAGACTCCACTCTGATCCTTGATATATTAGAACCACTTCTTCCTATCAAGCCACCCATCATTGTCTCCGGGACCATCATCTCCATGGTTACATAATCAGCTGCAAGATTGGTTGTCCTAAAGATGATGTGGTTATAACACAAAAATATTAACATTTGAAAAACAGTCGGCAGGTATAATTTTTTTTTTCCTTCTATAAACACAACAATGAAATCACCTGCAGCTTGGGGCGCATATTGTTGAAATGGAACTGCGCTATAGTTGTACGATGGACTGATAGAAATTACTTGTTTAGGTGGGTTCTCCCTAAACCACATAAACTCAAAGCATTATTTAACTTTAAAAATATATTTTCCCAAGACAATACAACAAACAAGACTGAAACACCAAATAACATCAACCAACATAGCATTCAAAACCTGAGTTGACAACCAATCTCCTCCAGAGCTTTTAGCACTACAGGTACATCTCCTGATATCTGTATTTAACAAAAAATTTCAGTCACCCATTATTCTTTCTATCCGGTTTCAGCTAGTTATCCATTTCACAATTGATGAAAATGAAATCAACTAAAGCAACCTTAAAATTCTCAATATTATACCAAGTTAAACAAATTTTCAGTAAAAAAAAAAAAGGCTAGCAAGGCAATTATTTTATACTCATGAAACAGCTAACAACGAGCTAAATCAAATAAAGAAGCATCAAAACCCCATCTTAATCTTAAAAAGCAAGTTCATTAAAACCATTACAACAAGCCAACCTGCACAACACGATCAGATTCATAAGCAGAAGCACAGAGAGGCAACTGATTCGGCGCAAGAACAGTGATCATTGCACCTGATGAGTTCCTCAATTTCACTATATTTTGACCAGACATTCCTATCAAAGAACCAGCTTGAGACCCAGCTATTAATAATCTTATCGTATTTGCAGCCACATGCCCTGCATTGACTAGTTTCCCTATCTCCACGCCGCCGCCGGCACTGCTACCTCCATCATCTTCATTCAAAATCAACTCTGCTATTCGCTGCAACGCATTCTCCGCGTCAGTTGCCCCATTCTCATTTTCCTTCGAGCTTATAATTATCACACGCTCTTCATGTCTCTACACAACATTAAAAAAACAAAAAATAAAAAAACTTTCGATAGTCAATCATTTGAATTTAAGTACAAAACCCTAATTTTCATTAAAATTGGGGGAATGGATTTTATTACTGACGGCGACGGCGTCGGCGATTTTGATCGTGGCTTTGGTATCTTCTCGAATCTTCTGGATACGATGGCCTTGTTTGCCGATTACTTTTCCGATCTTTCCCGACGGGACCACGATCCTGAATATAACATCTGCTCTAGCTTGCCGTTTTGCGGCGGATGTTTCACCACCGTCAAAATCGTCACGCCGGCGCTTGGCTGTCACCGGGAGGGCGTTTAACTTAGGCAATTCAGTGCCTGGCGGCGAGGGATTTAACTGTAATTCCCATGGTTGCGCCATCAAAGAACGTTAGTCCTTGTTTGGAGAGAGAAACAAATAGACAAAAGACCGGAGGCTGCCATCAATAAATAATAGGAAAAACTTCAAATGTAACCCCTGATATTTTACTATATTGATAATTAAATTTTAAATCTTTTGATTTTATCAATACCATCCAATAATCCATATTTTATAATGCTTTCCTTCTTCTTCTTTTTTTTTACGGTGATTAGTTTGTTTTGTGTAAAATATTTTATATTTAAAATATTTTTTAATAATAAAAATGAAGGAGAAGATGGTGATAAAATAATGATGAGATGATAATAGTTAAAGAGAAGAAAATGATGATAGTGAGATGAAGAAGAATATTAAAATAATTTGATATGTAATTGGAATATTAATATTTTATGAATCAAAAATACTTTTTAATAAATGAATTAAATTTGAATGTTGATTATAAAATATTTTTTATTAATCAGGTTTTTTTGTAAAATATTTTGCAATAAAATATATTTGAAAATAAACATAAAAAAATCCAGAAAATATTTTATGCAAAACAAACGGATAATGACAAATAAAAAAATCATTCAATTTATATATTTCCATTTAAAGCATAAAAATAACCCCCAATCTATTTTAAAATTTAATTTTAGAACATTAAATTATAATAATTTTATTTTTTTAAAATCTTCATTATCTCATATAAAAAATTGTTATAATGATTTGATATTATAATTATTTTTTTAGATAGATTGGAGTTTATTTGATATTTAAATAAAGATACTGAAAGATGATATGCATAGTGGACGGGTGCAATTGTTTAATTGTCTAAAATTGATAGAGTTAAGAGATTTGAAACTTAATTGATAACAAGGAAATATATTAGGAGCTAAAATGGGGTTTATCCTGAATAATAAGGACGCATAAAACTATTAAAATCACAATTATACCCTTTATATAAAACTAAACCCGAACTCTTTCAAGCGAATAAACATAAAGCCCTGAAAAATCAGAGCAAAAACCCTAATATGTGGAAGATGCCAATACCAATTTCAATCTATACAACATTTTGCCGCCATTTTAGCAGCTCTCTACCAAAACGTCCAATATTTACGAGTGTGCCATGGAAGTACAAGAATCAAGCAATCAAACTAGCCCAGCAAGCTTTAACAGATTATCTACACTCAACAAGGTCACTACCATACAGTTATGCAGATCAAATAAGCAAGAATTCTCTTGTTTCTCTCTCAAATCTCGTCTCCAACATTCATTTCACTTCACCAACATTCGCTACTTCACTTCAGAAATATCTCAGGTACCATCCCATTAATGAATTAGAGTTTTTTTATGAAAGTATTGGAATTGATTATGATGAGGTTAGTGGGTTTTTGTCTAATGACAAGTTTTTTATTTCTGAAGAGGGGAGTGCTATAAATGTTTCTTGTGTGCTTTGTGATTTTGGGTTTCCCTGGAATAAGTTGGGGATGTTGTATAAAGAGGAGAAACGTGTTTTCAGTATGAGTGAAGAGGAGGTGAAGTCCAGGCTTTGTGGGCTTAAGGGTTTTAGGTTTAGCACTACGTCGGTGATTGGTATTTCCTTGGCGTTTCCTTTTGTGTTGAGAGGTGAATTGAGTGGCGAGATTGGTGCTTTGTTTGATGATCTGAAAAGGGTTTTTGTGGATTTTGATTTGGAGAGTTGTGTTGAAGGAAATGTGGATGCTTGGTATGAGGTTTGTAGGAAAATTCGGGTGTTTTATGATTTGGGTTGTGAGAAAGGGAAAGTAGGGGAGTTGATGGGGAAGAGTAAAAGAATTTTTGTTGATTACCCAGTAGAGGTTTTGGTTCAAAAGGCGGAGTTTTTTTGTAAATTTGGTGTTAGAAAGGAGGATGTTGGTTTGTTATTACTAAAGAAGCCAGGAATTTTGGATTTTCAGTTGGAAGGGCAGGTGATTTCAGTTAAGGGGTTGTTGAAGCATTTTGGGTTGAGTGCTGAAGAATTGAAATCTGTTGCTCAAAATTATGGCCATGTATTTGGCAGAAATAAAATGGCCAATTTGCCTCATGTGATGAGAGCTATGGAGTTACATGAATGGTTTTTCAATAAAATTAAGGATGGAAATCATCAGTTGCTTGCTAGTTATGTCATGAGTGATCCTGATGAAGATTTGGATGAAAAATATAGAGATAGCTTGGAAAGGATCCAATGTACAAGAACGCCCATGCATACAATGAATAAGTTGGAGTTCTTGCATGCAATCGGGTTTGGAGAGAATGCTTTAACTATTAAGGTATTAACTGACTTGCATGGTACTAGTAGTGAATTACAAGAACGAGTTGATTGCCTTCTTCGTTATGGGATTGTATTCTCGAAGCTTTGCTCAATGATTAGAATGATGCCAAAGATCCTTAGCCAAAAACCTGAGATACTGCAGCAGAAATTAAACTACCTTTGTGAGGACATGAAATCCTCCTTGCAGTACCTTGATATTTTTCCTTCATTTTTGTGTTTTAACCTGGAGAATCGGATTAAACCAAGACATAGATTTCATATGTGGCTCACAGAAAGGGGTTTCTGTAAGCAGGAGTACTCCATTGCAAGCATTGTTGCAACCAGTGACAAGAGTTTTGTAGCTCGCTTACATGTAATTCACCCAGATGCTCCAAAACTTTGGGTTGATTTTTCTCATTCAAAAGCCCACTGAAAGATGGAGAACAGTAAAACATGGTGATTCGGTGTGATGATCTTCTTGGCAGGTAGATACTTCTGATAAACAGTGTTTTGAGTTTTTTCATTCATGTATTAGATGGATGTGTCATATCCGTTAATATCTTGCTGACTTGCCCGGGGACACCTGCATCTCTCATTTTCCTCGGTCTCTGGTTCTAGCCTTTATGTAGTAATGAATTCAGCAGCGTTGATTTGATCTTCCTGGGTGCGGCCTTGAGAAAATTCCAACAAATTTTGCGCATCATTTGGAAACAACCGGGGTTTGTTCCATGTTAAGTAAGTTATCTTTTTTGACATCTAGAAAGTATTCATTATATTTGGCAATTCTGCGATCAATAATAGTACTATTGTCTCCAGATACACGACTTTTAATTTCTTTAAGGAAAAGATTTTGCAAACATAGTTCTTGTGTGCGCGTTGACATCTCCTGCATATTAATATGCATGTATTGCCATAAAAAAGAGATACATTGGTCTGACTTTGTTTTACATGTATTGGCGGTTAATCATAAATATTCATGACTCTCAGACATTTGAACATCCCATGGAAAATTGTGCTGAAAAAATTCTTCTCATAGTGTTTAGATGAAGTGATTTTTTTTCAAGTAACCTCCAACTTATTGTCTGGGCATGCATTGTTGCAAACTGTTGCATTGATCTTTGCATATGGACATGCGGAAATTTTTTTTTAAAACCTTGTCGAATTGGGGAAAGAAACCCTTGACAATTTCAACCTTCAATCCAGTTTTGAAGATTGGGAGAATTGAGTTGGGAGGGCTAGGTTTGTTCACGAGCATTCCACATTTTTTCTTGGTGTAACCTTAGATGTTTGCTTGCTTGCTTCTATCTTATTGTCTGGGCATATATTGCTTCCTTTTTTCTTCTTGTTACTCTTAGATGTTTGCTTGTAATGACTGATTGGTCGACAGATGACCATGGCTGTTGCATATTTTCATCCCTGTCAGCATATGGAGGGTGCATTGAAATTGAAGGCAGAAGTCCCAGGGATGTGGACGACTCGTGGACAATCTCACTTCTCATGAAACTTGCACCTCCCCTTTCTCCTCTCCAAATAAAGTGGACATGGAAGCTGGAGAAAGCTGATGGCCAGGCTGCTGAACTCTGATGTTGGAAGTAGCAGTCACTATACCACAATTCTTTCTTACAAGACATTACAAAGACACTGCTTGTCTATGATAAGAAAATGATGTATGGGGATGTTTATTCTCACGCAGTTTTTGTTTCTAATGGCGAGCTCTAAGATATTTAGGGGAGTAATTATCTACTCTACTAAAAAGGAACTGGATTCCTTCACCGTTCATATTTTTTTTTTCCTTCTTTTTTTTTTACACTCTTATCTTTCAATTTTTTTTCTTTGTGAAACTCCAGCAACTTCACTGTGTTTGTGTGTTAACAGTGAAGGAGCTACCCCATTGTTTCTTTCTTTTTTTTCAATTTTTTTAAAAATATTTTATGAATTTTAAATTGGTATTCATTATTTATTTTGTTTTCTATGAAATTATTGTAGTCATAGATTTTAGATTTTTTTTTGTTTTTATTTTTGTCCTTTATATTTTATTAATTTTAAATTGATCTTTATATTTTATTTTGGTTTTGTTTTATATAAAATTATCACAATCTCAAACAAATATTTTGAAATTTGATCAGTGTTTAATTTTACCGACATATATTTTTGTTATCATACTATTAAGTAAAAAATAAGTAAAAAAAAAGTTTTTAAACCTAACGGAGTTCAAAATCTGAATCATGAGTTTGGTAGGTTGAGTCATAAAGTCTGAGTTGATTTAATATGTCATCATTTCAATATTATAAAAAAAATATCATCTTAAATTTATTTATTTATTTGAAAAAAATCAAACCACTCATTTTACCAGTATTCTTAGTTATTTTTATACTTATCAAGTTAATTGGGTCATGTCAAACAGCTTTCACGTGAGTTAATTTTAAATTCAAGTTAAGCAAATAGTCGGATTGAGAGGTTTCAAAGTTTATCTGTTGAGTTGGGTTTTTTTTTTTAGTTTTAAGTCATCTTCTAGTATTTTTCTTTTGATTCAATCTTTTTTTTTAATTACATCCTTTAATATTTGATTTATTTTGAATTGGCTTTATAATTTGTTTATATTTATTTTCTATGAGGTTATTGTAGTTTCAAACAAATGTTCTGGTTTTTTATTGGTACTTAATTTTACAAGTGTTTAATTTTGTTATTATATCATAAAGTAAAAAGTAGTTTTTTAAAAACAAAGAAAAAAAATCAAAGTTATTAAACATAGTGGAGTTTATAATATAGGTGTGATCGGTTAAGCCTTGAAGCCGGAGTCGATCTAATATGTTACTATTTTAATATTAAAATAAAAAAATCATCATGATTTTTTAAAAAAAACAAATTATATTTTTTACCGATTATTTGAGTTGTTTTGAATCTTTCAAGTTGACTGAAATATATCAAGGTAATTTTTTCACAATTTAATTTTAAACTTAAATTATATAAAGAGTTAGATTTTTTAGGTTAGATTTAACTACGATACAAAATAGTGCCTTAAATTGTTTTTCAAAAAAATTATGATCCAATCTGGACGTAGCGCGCCCCATAAACTATTTTGTTACTAATATACTGTAGCTCTATATAAGAATTGAAAAGGAAATTTTCTGGTTCTCAGATAAGTAAGAGATGTAAACAAAAGAATGTGAGAAAATAAAAGAAATATTTACAATCTAAATGATAATATTATTATTAGTTTTATTGGGTTTCGGATTTGATTTTTTTTTCCTTTCAAAATGAATTCAAAGAATAATTCATCGACGATCCAGAAAATAAAGAGATTCAGTATGAGCCTCGAAAAAATTAAAACTACTCGAGTGCATTTTTGGTCCTCTTATCTGGGCCTTATATTGAGCCCATAAACACCTCGTGTTCGTGGGCCCGTAAGCTTTGCTTTATAATAAAAAGTTAAGAATTTGTGATGCCGACTCACCTTTATAATATTTTAAAACAGAGATTGATAGGTGGTGGTTAGTGGTAATAATTTGAGATTAAGAGATTTATTTTTTCTGTAGTCTCAGGTTCGAGTCATGTGGTTGCTTATATGATGCTTATTGGAAGCTTACATGGTTGTTAACTTCAGGATCCGTGAGATTAATCAAGATACGCGCAAGCTGACCCAGACATCCACATTACACTTAAAAAAACAGAGATAGGTATTGCATTGACGACGTCATAACAGGTGGGGTAAAATATAATCCAACAAAGAGTGGTAATAGTCATTTGGACTTGCTTTGTTTGACGCATTCGCATTTAAAACTTTTGGGTTTTATAGTTGAAAAAAAAGTAGATGGATGGCCGTTGATTTTGTATTCTAATAATATTAATTTATATTAATATTATTTTGATAAAAAAGCCAATAAGTTTTTGATTAAATTATAGGATAATTAAAGTTTTGACTAGTTCATATCCGGTTAATTTTATTTTTTATTTTTTTGTAGTGTTTTATAACTTTTGATCTTTTATAATAAGATATTAGAGTTATTAATTTAATTTAAATGGAGGTGATTTAATTAAACTTATCCTAACGAACTTGATTTCATTAATTTTTAATGTTTATATGTAAAAATCACAAACTAATTGGAAAATATTTTATCAATTAAAAAAATGAAAGAAAAGGCCAAAAGAAATAAATTAGCATGTTGTTTCCATTAATGCCAAGGGTGTATCTACTCATTACAACATTTGACACTCTCTGCATGGTGTGATGAAGGTGTCTCGGTACAAGGATTTTAAAAAACAAATCAGCACAGTAGATGTAAAATTTTATCTGAACCGGATAAAAAAATCTGGTAAAATACCATAGTTTAATATTTCAAAAACATGAAATAATTAAATTTTAATTTTTTTCTTTAATTGATCAAGTTGGATCTTATTGTATTAATCAATTGATTGTTTTACACAAAAATCATAATTCTATGAAGATTTTCTTCTAAACATGTTTATAGATAAAAAATATACATCTCTTGTTTAACTTGTTTACTAAAAATTAGAATCCAATTAAAATATTAAAAGGTTATTGTTCATATAATAGTGGGTGATTCTGATTAGTCAGGTGTGAGTCTATTATAACTAAATAAGGATCTAGCTCAAGCAGATTATGCGAATGACCTAATAGATGTATTTATATATCAATAGGAGGTTTGGTCAAGCTGAACTAGAATAATAGCTCAAGATGGCCATAACTTTTTATTCGATCGTTGGATCACGCTCAAATTTTTACAAAAGTTTCTTGATGTTGTTTCTTCTAAAATAAATACTACGTCGTTACACAGGCTGTCGAATCTTTCGATAAAAAAAAATCTCTATGAGGCCTCCAGTTTTGGCAAATTTAAGATTTTTCTTTGAAATTGATCAACCGGTTTTACCAATTAACCACTTAAATAAGATAATTGAAGTTTCACCATATTGTATTTCTGAAATACATATAATAAAAAATATATTATTTCACTGAAATTTTTTACTTTTATATCAAATCGCTAATATTTTTAACTCTACGTGCTAACCGCTAAATTTATCATCGGTATAACCATCTGAAGAGGTCTGATGACCCTCAGAATTGAAAATTCAGGTCGTTTTTTCCTTTTTAAGTGCAAGTTGAATAAACATTGAACTGGGTCATGGCCAGTTCATCATGACTCTATTAGATGACACGAGGGTGCGTTACGTTGCGGTTATAATGAACTTTTTTAAAAAAATTAGACAGAAAAAAAATTCAAGAACATAAATTCAGAATTTTATTTTTATTTTTATTATTTTGACATGATGATGCACTGAATGGATTTTGTAAAATCTTGATTAATTAGCTAAACTTGTGATTGGATTTCTGATATTATAATAACTATTTAGAAACCAAAACAAAACTAATTTATCTATTAAACAATATCTAAATGGTGTGAGGGAATCATTGTTCCCCCACACCTAAATCACTGTGGATTACAACGGTAATCCACAGTGATTCTTACCCTTTTTTTTTCTCTAATTTTTTCTTTTTTTTTTCAACTTTCCTAATTTTTCTTTTTTTTCATTTATTTTTTCTTTTGTTTTTTTCAAAATTATTTTTGTTGATTTTACATTTTAAATATTGACCTGGTTAAAATTTTTGCTTTGTAATTTTTTTCTTGAAAATACTGTGGATTGTTGCGATGTTTTTCCACGTAGTTTTTCTATTTTATTTCTTTATTTTTCAAAATTATATTTTTCGATTTTTTTTTAATATGGAGCTGGTTGAGAATTTAGTTTTGTAATTTTTTTCTTTAAAACATTGTTTATTGCTACAGTGTTTCTCCGCATGGTTTTTTTAATGATTTTCTCTGAAATTATCTTTTTTTATTTTATTTTTTAATATTGAGCTGATTAAAAATTACAGTTACAATATGTGAGGAAATCACTTTAACTTTCCTTGAAAATTACTGTTGGTTGCTACAGTGTTTTTTTCCACATGGTTTTTTTCTGTTTTCGTTATGTTTTTCCCTAAAATTATCTTTGTCAATTTTATTTTTTAAATATTAAACTGGTTAAGAATTGTAATTATAAGTAAATACAAGTTTTTCCTCAAAAAACACTATGGATTGATACAGTTTTTCCTCACATGGTTTTTTTCTAGTTTCTTTTGTGTTTTCTTTTTTTGTGATATTTTTTTTCAAAATCATTTTCGTCAATTTTATTTTTTTAAATATTGAGTTGGTTAAAATTTAACTTTATAATAAAGCTTAATCATGTGGGGAAAATATTGTAACTTTGCTCATAAAACATTGTTGATTGCTACAGTGTCTCCCCGCATAGTTTTTTTTGTTATAATTTTTTTCAAATTATCTTTTTTAATTTTATTTTTTTAATATTGAATTGTTTGTGAATTACAATTACAAGTTATTACAAATAAGGCTAAATCATGTGGGGAAGCACTGTAGCTTTCATCACAAAACACGGTGAATTGCTACAGTGTTTCCAACATGATTTTTTCCCTTTTTTTTGTGTTTGTTTTGTTATTTTTTTTTCTAAAATTATCTTTGTTGATTTTTTTTTAATATTGAGCCGATTAAAAATTTAGCTTTGTTATTTTTTTTCTTTAAAACACTGTGAATTGTTGCAGTGTTTTCCCATGTGATTTTTTAATGATTTTTTCCAAAATTATCTTTGTCGATTTTTTTTTTAATATTGAGTTGGTTAAGAATTATAATTACAATAAAGCTAAATCATATGAGGAAAGCGTTGTAGTTTTTCTCACAAAACACT
>Ga0307516_10004398_pt1 | contig 17419 bp, 21 predicted proteins | sample 19_EM_MG_FD_203310 | JGI IMG/M metagenome (GOLD analysis project Ga0307516, IMG submission 203310) | Populus trichocarpa ectomycorrhiza microbial communities from riparian zone in the Pacific Northwest, United States - 19_EM | ecosystem: Host-associated > Plants > Roots > Unclassified | place...
TGAGATGCTCCCCAGACTCTCAGGATCGTGAACGCTCATGAGTCGCACTTCACACCCAGTGCGCACCTGGCAAAATCCTAGTAGGCTCTGAAGCGACGCTTCAAGAAGGCACGCTGGGAGGGCGCCACCCGCCCGCGTATGTAGACGTAGAGATGCGCTGAATGTACCCTCAAAGAAATCAGGTCGCCTCAATGACTCTTCCATACCACCAACCATGCCTCCTACGCTATGAACGTCTGAAGTCCGACTCTGAACCGAACCTGCCGTGGCCCACGACTAGTGCAAACTTGTGAGTCCAGTAAAGAAGAATCGAAACGCCAAGGAAGGTACCACCAATCTCTCCTCCAACAACACCGACACTGGCCCAATACTCCTACACCCTCTCGCCGGCCTTCTCTCTATTTCTTTTCCTCGACATCCATCTATACCCTCATCGTTCCGCCCCCCCCTTTCTCCCCTTTGGTCATCATGCCCTCCCGCGCATTCCTAACGACCTTTCAGAATCACTGTTGGACCGACACTGCCCGCCGGTGCATTATATTATACAACGCCGAGTGGTTTTTCTCGGTCTTATCGCTCCTGTGTTCCCTTTTCACTTTCCTTGCTAGCAGCACGCGCACCATTATTGGTGATAGGTCTGGAAGTGCTGCTGGCAGTAGATGTGAACGATGGGGCGAGGTCAACAAGGACGCGTTGAGGGCTCTAGGGCGACGCAGGGCTGTGGCACCGAGATGTACATTGTTGCTCATAGTCCATTCGAATCGATATCGCAGTTTGGACTCAAGCCCAGTAACAGGTCTGGTGATTTCATCGTCAATGTAAATGGATTTTTTTCATAGGCTTTCGCGATGCAACTAAGCGGAAGAATGTGGAGGGTTCCACCACGTCACCACCCAGACTTTCATGACGGCTTGTTACGGCTTCCAAGGAACAATCCGAAGGCGTCATGTCAGAGGCATCCACCCAGCAGCGGGAAAGACAGGTCCTCAAATTTAGTGCACTTCCCCGTAATTCTCCAATGGTCGACCGGACGCGAAACCTGGCTTTTCTTTATTCCGAAAAGCCCTTTGTTTCCGTCACGAAACGGGAACACGTTCAAGTTCCGAGGCTCTTCAACAGATTCGATGTCTAGTCTGTTTGAGGATGTCGTTCTGTATCCCACATATGACCAACACCAACACTCTACCCAAGGAGTACGCGGCCTGCATGAGTTCCCATTCGCCAAAACGATACTCTGATTGCCTAGGCACGAACCTCACAAAACTAGTATGTGACGTCCCAGGTACAGACAGCACCGGCGCGAGTTGTAACGAGGGTAGCGTCGCCATATCAAGTACTGGAAGTGATGGATGACCTTCCGATACCTGAAAGGCTCTGGCACGGCGCCGACAATTGGAAATGGAGTCATTGGATGCAAGTATATGGTTGTGAATGCCCCTTTCTCAAGGTGGAGGCATCGAGAGATCCCAAATTCATTTAAACAGGTTATTCGATTTTTCAACCCTAAAAAGAAATCAAAGTATTCATCCCACCTATGATGTGAGAAAGATGTCCATACGAACAAAGTCCACACTAAGGAACTGAGGGTGTGTAACATCCCACCCACTCCATACCTATGTGGGGATATACAAAGTCTACCGTGGCAAATCCTCTACGAGAAATAATAAGGGGATTATTAGGGCAACGTAGTACCCCTCTGATATCCGGGGGAACAAACATGAGGCGTTTGCGATGGGGCAGCCAGACAATCCAATTGTCTAGAGTAACAATCCAATAATGTTGATGCTGTGCCATGTTCCATGCTGGGATAGATTTATCGAAGCCAGAGACGATGGGGGTTCCATCACTCGAAGCCACAACGGAATAGCCGCGACCAGCGTGGTCGTTCAGCATCGTTTCTGCACCCATCGAGACATCCCACACCCGCACAGACTGATCAGATGAGCCAGAAACAATGCGGGTTCCGTCACTCGAAAACGCGACAGAAGTGACCCAGTCAGTGTGGCCATTCAGCGCCATCAGCTCTGCACCTGTCGAGGCATCCCACACCCGCACAGACTGATCGTAAGAGCCAGAAACGATGCGGGTTTCGTCACTCGAGAACGCGACGGATGTGACCCTGCCAGTGTGGCCGTTCAGCACCGTCAGCTCTGCACCCGTCGAGGCATCTCACACCCGCACAGACTGATCTCCTGAGCCAGAAACGATGCGGGTTCCGTCACTCGAAAACATGGCGGAAGTGACCAAGTCAGTGTGGCCGTTCAGCGCCATCAGCTCTGCACCTGTCGAGGCACCCCACACCCGCACAGACTGATCTCCTGAGCCAGAAACGATGCGGGTTCCGTCACTCGAAAACATGGCGGAAGTGACCAAGTCAGTGTGGCCATTCAGCGCCATCAGCTTTGCACCCGTCGAGGCATCCCACACCCGCACAGACTGATCTCCTGAGCCAGAAACGATGCGGGTTCCGTCACTCGAAAACGCGACGGAAGTGACCCAGTTAGTGTGGCCATTCAGCGCCATCAGCTCTGCACCCATTGAGGCATCCCACACCCGCACAGACTGATCTTTTGAGCCAGAAACAATGCGGGTTCCGTCATTCGAAAACGCGACAGAAGTGACACTGCCAGTGTGGCTGTTCAGCGCTGTCAGCTCTGCACCCGTCAAGGCATCCCACACCCACACAGACTGATCAGATGAGCCAGAAACAATGCGGGTTCCGTCACTCGAAAACGCGACGGAAGTGACCCAGTCGGTGTGGCCGTTCAGCGCCATCAGCTCTGCACCCGTCAAGGCATCCCACACCCGCACAGACTGATCAGATGAGCCAGAAACGATGCGGGTTCCGTCACTCGAAAACGCGATGGAAGTGACCCAGTCGGTGTGGCCGTTCAGCGCCATCAGCTCTGCACCCGTCAAGGCATCCCACACCCGCACAGACTGATCAGATGAGCCAGAAACGATGCGGGTTCCGTCACTCGACAACGCCACGGAGCTGACCAAACCGTTGTGCTGCAGGGTCAATAGCGGTACAGTGTGCTCGCCTCTTATTAGCTTGAAGGACGGCCCACGAGAAAATTGGCTCTTCCACATCTGGTACATAGTGGATTCCCGCGACCACGTCATCAGACTCGAGATGTACAGGTGTGGCGTTGACTGCGCCGCTGGGCTTGCACCAAAGTACGTGGAAAAGTTGGCAGCCTCGGCGAGGTGAAGAGCATGGTCTGAAGACTCTTTGTCGTTGACCTGACATACCAGTATTAGCTCAATATGATGCAACATGAGATCCCCCACTTTCAAGACCCACTCACGGGCCTTTTGAAGCATTAGACTACATTGGGTGCCCGAACCAAGTAGATTCATCGCCTCAATCCAGAATAGGACCCGCACATGAAGAAATTCATCGATCTCGGTCTGGAGAGAGTCGCGGTCGCCAGATCCAGCTTGGTTCAAGTGCTGGGCCCATTTCCGACAAGAATACTGGAGGACATGGCTGATGTTCTTCTCGATTCGATGACTGAGGTCTGGCACCTCACGATCGAAGAGAAACGATGATGGCAAATCACAGATGTTGAATCGCAGGTTGGACATCATGATGCAGAAGCAAGAGTGAGTAAGGCGAGTGTGTTGATCAGGCTCATTGCACGACATGTCGACAATGCGGCTGCAACCGACCTGAGAAACACTGAATTTCGATCGCTCCTGAGCGAACATGAAGTCGGGAAATGACGCATGGTACCAAAGAACTCGATTGTCTTTCATGTAGAGAACTGCGTGCAGCTCCTCGACGACAACCTTGGCCATCTCCGCATCAACCACATCGGCGAGTATTCCCGCAACAGAGGTGGATACATGTTCCTCTGTACAAAGAAAGGTGTGGAGAATCCTCAACCGATCACGAAACATGGCATCGGGCAGTTTGCAAAAAGCCCCCCATAGGATTTGCTGATATAATGTGTCGATGAGTAACGGCGTGTCAGTGCTACCGGGCATGTGATCAACCAGCTCGGCCAACCTGCGGAGCTGTTCGCCTGCTGTCATTCTGTGACGTAGGAGGATATATCTCACCGCTGTTGCGGCGTAGATGAACAACCCGTCCGCCTTCAGGGAAAGCTTGGCAAGCTTAGGATCCTGAAGCGCTGGGAGCTTCGCCCTTAGGTACTTCATGATGTCGTCCTTGACTGTATCCGTAGGTACCTCGTAGAGACGACAGATTGCATCAGAGTTAAACGACGAGCAGAGTGCGGCAAGATCAGGATCCGGTCTACTCGTGACCAGAAACTTGAGGCCGCGCAAATGACCTTGACTGGAGGCCTTCAACAATTCTTCCAGAAAGCCCAACCCTCCATTCTCCTCGATCTCATCCAGCGCGTCTACAATGATGAGGTAAGGCCGGAGTTCGCGAACGCGCTTGCCAACAGACTGCTGCCAAGGGCCGACAAGGAGGTCCTTCATCTACTTAGTAACGACATCGACCGAGTCAGGCTTGTTCACCCGAAGCAAGGCCTCGGCATAGGATCCTGATTGTCGAGCGAGCTGGTATACGATGGTGGGGATAATGTACTTCCGTCGTCTCGTCGTTTCGAATTGGCGTGAGCAGAAGAAGTTGGCCCCCAAGATGTATTTCAGGTCCGACCTGCCGTCGTCCACATCATGATCGTCGAAGTGGTTCGCTACAGTATACGCGATGGTCGACTTGCCGGAGCCGGCTTGGCCCGTCAACCAAAAGACGGGTGGACTGTCCGACGAAGGATTCAGCGCCCATGAGTATAACGCTCCAGTATGTCCACACGCGTTCCCTCGGTGCATGGTTCACGAATCAATGTTGCGGTTTCTCCGAGATCGGCATTGTAGGTAGCCGATTTAGAATGGGCCCAGCTACCAAGGCGTAGTTGCTGGCACTCATGGTCAGTATGGACACCCCATGGTAGAGATCTTCGGGACACATACAGTGAGCGACTCCTGCATCTTATCTGTGCTTCTCTCGATGCTCATGACTATATCGAGCTGAAGGCAACAGAGGACTAAGTTCGTTTCACAAGATGTGGCACGCATGAGTGACGCACATAGAAGTCCTTGGTGTACTCATCAATCCGTTTGAAGCTTTCTCCAATGGTCTTCTTGTCTTCTTCGTTGTCCAGTATCTTTTCCAACGTCCATCTGGACGACATCGTCCGCAGTCGGAGGGCTTCGTGAATAAGATTCCTAGGATACATTGAGTTCGTCTTCACATGCATCGTCCGCGGAATGAACTTACTTAGAAAAGGCCTGCATTCTGACGGTTGCGGCATCAGACTCTGCTTCCAGCAACGCGGTGTTCACGAGGTCGAGACGTCTGGCAGTTTGAATAACGCGTTCATGGAGAGCGTCCTTGTTGTCCGCAACCGCCTGAGGAACTGATCGTCAAGTACGGTAGGATGCAGTGAGATGATGGATCATACATTGATCACCTCGATGATGGCGTTGACAGCAGCAACAGGAGCCTGGAATGGGGTTCCAGCGAGGGACTTTTCGGCCTTCTGCAGGAGCAGCTCGACACCATGCCAAGCCGTTCGAAGTGCGCTCTTCGTTGATGAGTCTTGTGAGGGCTCATTCGCAGGTCGAGCTGTCGAGAGCGGGGTCGCAATTGTTACAGGGTTGGAATCAGCAGCCACAGACGGGGCTACATGAGAGGCGTAGTCATGGGAAAAAAGAGTCGACTGTTTGTTATCGGACGCGGGATCGTTGGTGATAGTATCCTAGTCTTACCGATGCTTGTTGCAATGCTACAGAAGGAAGCTGCAGAGGGGTCATCAGGGCGAGAGCAATCCATGCCAGATAAAGCCGTGTGTTCTTTTGGAATTTGCTCAATACCTGACTTATGCACGAAACGGGACCTGATTTACTCACCCAGTTGCATGCCATCCACTATTTGGGGCGAGGTAACAATCGTGCCGGGGAAGGTTCCGGGAGGATCTGTGCGGAAAGGGTTGAACGTTGAGGTTTGCTGAACGACGGAAGAGTAGGCGAAGCACTTACCACGAGTCACAGCTATGGATGCTGGCGTTGAAGGTCTGGACCGACCCCCAGACGAGAATGCCGACCGAAGCCACTGCTTGGGTCTTCTCAATTCCTCCCCGAGTGAGAATTTCTTGTTGGCTTGAGGGGGAGCCATGGCCAAGAGACACGGCGCCAATCATACTACGTGCGGTGCGATTGAAGATCGGGTCGGATTTCGGATGTGACTTCTTGGGCGCTTTGCGAGTATTGTCCTCGTGCGTCTCATCTTCGATCCGCCGTGCCCGAGGACGAGTCGAGGAGCGTCACCGGCACCAACTCCTCGAACAAGTACGTGGCTTCCCAATAACCCCATTCACACCAGCCCACTCCCAGCAATTCCCCAGATTCAACGGCTGGGGCGTACTCTCCATGATTCCATCATGGATAATAAGTCTCCACGACGAGTTCTCCGTCAGAACTCGGGACTTTACTCTCAAATGTGTGCACCTCCCCCCCTCGCCTTCCAGGGCCTCGAACTTCAAGAGCCCATCCCCCTCCAACCAGCAGGCGACCTCGGGAGCCTTCCCCTTGCCTTCGGATTTTCCTGCCGATAATGCGAACACTTGCATCCTTGGTTCGGGATTTTCCACGAAAGGGAAACCATGAAACACACAGGCAATGAGGGGGATCTCAGCATTAGACGCTGAGGACATCGACGACGAGGCGGATGATATGGCGGATGGCCACGTTTCCAAACGTTTCCAAAGCGGAGTACAGGTCTTCTCAACCCCACACGAAAACGAGCGTACTGCTCCCATCCGTAACCCGAATTTCGATCAGATTCCACAGGGCTCAGACCAGACATGCTGCATCACCGGCAAGTCTCTCGGCCTGCCCCATGAGAGGGAACTGTCGACACCTTGATTATTGACAACGAGGCTGATTCGGCCGGAGGTGAAAAAATCTGGTGCATATATCGCGGCCCGCATTGCAATTCAGCCACACATTCGTTTTACTGATCGGCGGTATTGGGACTCGTTACCGGCTGACTGTAGAGTTCTTGATCACCGCTTCTTCGTCGTACAAGTCGAGGGGCCACGGCAGTGACAGTTTATCTTGACAAAGATGTACTGTATATGACTAATAGAGAAAAAAGATTGATTCATATCGATAGCTTGACTCCCAACGACAACCAAAAATGACCCTTCTCCATTCAACTCAACCGACCACACACTCTTCAATGAGGGGGGTTTGGGTTTGGCCATGTGATATCAATGGCATAATTGTTCCCAAGTGCAGGATACCACCCAAAATCTAGATGCAGCTTGTCAACAACATCTCATGAGCAAAGATGTTACGTACCTAAGTCTGCCGAAGCTTTGCCCTGCGGAGGACCCCACGCATAGCCCACGAATAAGTATATCATGGCAGTAGAATGAATCTACCCAAAACCTGCAAGTATGCTCATGTGGTTGAACAGCACGCTGCTCCGTTGGCTGAGCATAATTCTCAGAGCTATAGGAGGCATTCCACGTCCAAGGCTGAGGTTTGTTTGCATTCTTGAACAAGGTGAATGGATGCTGGTATTCTATAATATCTGTCTCCCAGTTATGCTTGAGACATTAAAGTCATAGGTCAACATACACAAATGTCCCGTCAGGCTGCTTCTGACCGGTCCCTGACTCAGGTAGTGGAGACTCGTTGAACGAGATCAAGCATTGAAAGTCTTCAGCGCTATACGTCGTATCACTAGGGAAGGAACCCTAGTCGCCATCACCGACTCCCACCGTATCTTATCAGTGTACGCACTTCACAGTCTGGGTTCCACGGAACGTGCTCTGTTGCGATAACATACACCCAAGCATCCCACACGACGATGGGGTCGTGATAACCATAACTAAATGGCGGGATGCGTGTTACCTTCATGAAACAGAATACATTTTGTGAGACCAAGGCTTCTGACATTGCAGAATAGCGTACCGACGCTTGAATACTACGTCATACGGCGGCCACAGACCGTCTTTCAAGCCTTGATCTTGGACTGCGGTGTCGGACGCATAGGATACACTCTCCCCGATGAGCTTGACGGAGGCGTAGAGCAACTTGGAAGTGTGGCTGAGGGATGGCGTACTGTCCGTAGAGTCCCTTGGCGAACCCCGGGATGACATGATAAAGATCGACATTGTGTATTCTGGGATGGGCACATTTACACAGCACGGGGTTCAAAATTTGGCATCTGCCAATGTTATTTCTAAATACTTTGCGAAAGAATATTTTCTGGAAAAAATATTTACAAAGACTCTTGCAGCTGCAAAAGTCAAAGTAATGTGAAATGTGATATTTTGCAACGGCGAAAGTGGGTTCCTGATGTTTCACCTTCGCGAAATGTTAAATTTCGCATTCCTTTGACTTTCACAGCTGCAACAGTTGTTGTAAATATTCTTTCTGGAAAATATTATTTCGCAAATATTATTTCGCAAATATTATTTCGCAAAGTATTTGAAAAAGACTGGGCCACAAATCATAACTAATTTGTTTGCCTCCGCCGACGAGGTCATATCTCTCTGATAGTACCAGTAACAAGAGTTCGCTGTCTGCTCTTGTTCGGGATCACGGCGGTTATATAGTATCATGTAGTCTTATCCTCGGCTCAACAACTGTCGACGAAACGAAGTCTCTCCTTCATCACAGACACGACGCATCATCCTTCATCGATCAGGTGTGTCCCCGTCGTCTATGCTTGGCAACAGTGGGTAGTGCAAATCTGCGTGCTCCTCTATTAGAACAAAGACGAGCTTGGGGGCGCCGAGGTTCATCTGTGTCCTAGCCATCAGATAAACCGAACCCAGGGACCGATGCAAGGAGAAAACGGACCTTGGTCTCAATCCACTCCCGGTGCTCTCTCTCCCTTCTCCTTCCGCTCCTGGTCGACAACAGCCGGGCACGAAGCTGTTACAGGTTAGTAATTGTGTGAGCTTGGTCCTGTCCAGACTTCTGTGGACGATCCTTCAAATCCGGTCATACATGCCAGGAAAACCTGTTGTCTTCGCAGGATTTCCTGTCCACTTGTCCGAAATCTCGTAGAATCTATCTTTGCAAGAGCGTGTAACATGATCTTCGAATTTGATCCCTGGATTCGTGTCAGTTGACGGGAGTCATAAACGGCTTTGCATTCCCCGGACGGAAGGGCAACCGCTGATCTTCAATAAGTCGGATAAGTTGTAGACGGTGTGGCCAGGAGGGGTATGGCAAGACGGGATCCGTCGACGATGGACCGAGAGCGTGACCAGGGCTGGATCGGGTGGTATTGGGAGCGAGAGAGGTGCGCACATGAAGAGTGCTGGTGGTTATTGGATATTACGGGATCGTTAGTTGAAGGCATGTCGGACGAGGGCGGTGGGAGGCGGTGCGCCGATGAAGAGACAGGCCAGGAGGGAAGGTAGCCATCAAGACTTGGAGGGCGTCCACGTCGGCGGGAGTGGCTGGACTGAATGTAGAGGCGAAAGGCGGGAAAGCTATTTCGGTCCATGCACAAAGTCAGCAATCCCACTAACTATACTCGTACCAGGTTCTAGGCTAGCTCGTCGACCTCTTCAATCATCGCCAGCGCGACGCTTCCCACCATGGGCACATGCTTACTAGTGTTTCCTTTTCCCAGTGCATGTCTGCCTTACATTCGATTTATCTGGAATTGTGCACAACGCGGAGCGGCCTCACCAAGATGCCAACGCGCGCCATACTAAGGTGGGTATACATCCTACGGTGCGTGATGAGCGACCCTACGAAACAACAAGAGACTTACCAGCTATCAGAAGCATGATCAAACCGCACAGCAGCGCTGGCCACGATTCTGACCGTGGTTGGCCAACAAAGCCGTACGTCGCGGGCAAACTACTCGCCAACTATCGGGAACAAGACTTTCTGTCAACGAGGACGGGAAAATCGTAGAGCTGATGACAACGTTGATACCCCCCGCGGCATCGCGTCATCTACGCTCTCTTCCCGAACCATCTATTCGCTGACGAAGAGGTTGACTAGCCAGTAGAGGGACAGTCTTTGGGCTTCAAACGAGGTACGTCTTTCATCGTTCTCCCTTTGCAAACCCTTTATAACCTCATCAGCGTCTCAACTGTCAGCAGAACAACACTCAACCTCTATATGCGGAGGGTTCTGTTCGGCTGATGCCTCAGATGTTGGATCCTACCTGGTTCTGATCAGGCCAAATAGTCCTTGGAAAGACCTGAAACACAAGCCGTCACACCAGACTCCAGAGGGACTTGTCGTCGCATCTCCACAGCTCCCCTCTTCGCCGGTGTGGTTCATGGTATGCTTTCCTTCTCCTTCCATCTTCAGGCAATGCCGGTTCTCACACGCACCTATCAGAATCAAACGATCGGGTTCCATTTCTTCAAGTTCCGTCCAACTCACCGATATCACTGCAGCTCAAGGTCCGCGATGATCCACAAGCCTGAAGAATGGGGTGACGAGAGATTGAGGGTTCTCTGTTTAGTGTAGGTCCGTCTCTCGTTGTGACCAACTTCAAACTTTGACTCTCCCTCAATCCATAGAGGGGCGATCAAATTGGCGCGTCAAACTCCATGAAAGGGAAACCTTGAAACACACGGACAATGAGGGAGATCTCAAGGTATCACATACTGAGGACATCGACGACGAGGCAGATGATATGGTGGATGGGCACATTTCCAAAGCGGAGTACAGGGCTTCTTAGCCCCGCCCGAGGACGAGCGTACTGCTCTCGTCCTTAACCCGAATTTCGATTAGATTCCACAGGGGCCAGACCAGACATGCTGCGTCACAGGCAACGCTCTCGGCCTGCCCCATGTCAACACCTGGAACATCGACTGCGAGGCTGAGCCTTCGGCTGGGAGGTCGAGATCACCTTTTTGATCAGGAATGTCATTTTGCGATGCAATTACGCGGAAAGGGTTGCATGACACCTCACGACCACGCCACCACCCAGACCTTCACGACGGCTTTTTCGGCTTTTTGTGTCTTCCAAAGAACAACCTCCTGTCAGAGGCATCCACCCAGCGGCGGGAAGGACAGGTCCTCGAATTCAGTATAAGTTTTGTCATCCTCCAGTTTTCGTCCAGGCGCGAAACCTGACTGTCTTTATTCAGAAAGGCCCTTTCTTTTCCCTCACGAAACGGGAACGCGTTCGGGCTCCTCAAAGATTCGAAGTCCAGTATGTTCGAGGACGGCGCCCTCTATCACACACACCCCCAACACCCACACCGACCCAAGGAGCACGCGGTCCCCCTGAACTCCCATTATACTCTGATTCCCTCGACACGACCTTCACGAAACTCATGTCTATATCTGGTGCGCATCATCGTCGTTCCAGGCACCATATCAAACACTGGGAGCGATGGATAACCGTCCGATGCCTCAAGGGCTCTAGCAGGGCGTCGACAATTGGAAATGGAGTCATAGGATGCAAGTATATGATGGTGAATGTCCCCTTCCTAAGAGGGAGGCATCGGGAGATCCCAAACATGCTGTTCGATTTCCAATCCTAAAAGGAAATCAAGGTATATATCTCGCGAATAGATGTGAAAAAGATGACCGATGTACATACGAACGCTAAGGTACTAAAAGGGTGTGTAGCATCCCACCCACTCTGTACCTATGTGGGGATATACGAACTCTACCATGGCAGGTCCTTTAGGGTGTGCGTGATGGCGTGCATCCCGTGTGCGATGCGAGAGTGAAAGTATATCGGATTTATCAAGACGACGTCTACATGAGATCAGGTCTCATGTTCATTTTTCTCTCATCGTGGACTCGTCTATCCTTCCATCGCTTCCTATTCTCTTTCACTTTTTCGGGGGGATTTCGACGCCTTGGCAGCACCGTATACTACAATAGGTAGACATATATCACCTTGTACTTCTATGGACCATTCCATTGTCAATGTCCACCCATACCATCGGAACCACCGAGAAATATATTAAGAGTCGCCACGAACCTTCTCCGTGTTCCTCAGTTTCTTCACGCCGGTCCAACTGTCGCCCTCCTTGCATCAGAATCTCGCGAATGCCCTGGTGTGAACCTTGCACTGCATCAAGGACTGAAGCCCCGATCACCCCAGGGGCTGGCTGACCCAGAAACCTCCATCTCCGTAACGTCTACTTTCCCTCATATCGTGAAGTCCCATTAACGAGAGTTGAATAATCAAAACCTTCAAACAAATGGCTTCCAAAGCGCGACTGTTTCTTGTGGCGGATCATGACATTTCTAAGATCAGGTTGTGCGATCGTCGTGAAATTTGAGGGAATTATTGGTGATATGAAGATTGGACTGACCTGTAGCCAATCTACCACCTCCAACGCAAGCACCCCAAGTAGGGGTAGGGCCTGGGGTTGAGGACCGCTCGTTGTCGAAGTAAGAATCGTTGGATCCGTGCATTGTATTTCCGATAGCAGGTCTGTATCATCAGGCATTGCTGTCCTGAAGAGCTCGGGCAGAAGCCGCAAGAAATTAAGCACTGTGTTTAGTCTGGATCAACTGTTACAATTTGGGACAACTCCCGATAACTAGTATCTCACCGTAAGATGGATCCTGTTCTCAAAGACCTCGTGTAGCAAGTCGCGACAAATGTATTCCACTGTATAGGATCATAGTGAAACAATCTGCTGCGTTCGGGATTCCGTAGGAAGTTCCTGAAGTAGTCTGGTAGAACAGTGACAAAAGACAAAGTCGTTGAATTGCCGAGCAAACGCGCGTCAAAGCGAAGGTCCTCCGATGGTTGGAAAGTGGGGGGATAGAGTGCGAAAACTTCGAATAAATGGGTGAGAAGCGGCGGTGTGACCTTTATCTGATTGCGTAATGCGTTGGCTATGGTACACATAGCATGCAGATATTTTTTTTTCTCGGGGGTATATGCAACTGTTGAAAGGTAGGTGTATAAGATGGAGTCACAAAGCGTCCTCAGCTGCCTGAGGCATTCTTGGGTCGCAAGATTGAATGTTTCATACTGTGGAACCACGGTCTCAGCTGGATCGAGTTGAGGAGAATGAAACTGATACCTCATGCCATGCCGAATGAATTATTGTGACTATCAGGTCGAGAAGCCTGAACTTTTGCTCATCTGACCAAGCGTCCAGCTCCCTGAAACAAGAGGACCAGAGGCATTCCTCTAGGCGTTCACGAACAACGGCTACGAGGTGATCCTTTTTTGAACTGGATTTGAAGGAAGACCAGATAAATCGCGACAGTTCAGCCAAACGGGGGTAAAGGTCCAGTTGGGGCAAAGTGGAAGAGCGTTCAAGGCCTTCTAAAGACCGCACATTTGTTCTTTTATGATACCGATCGAAGAAATGAGGAACCGACCTTGCGAGGCACAGTTTTGAGGGTCCAACGACTTGCAGGCGAGGGTGAAAACGTAGCGGAACGTAGTATAAATCCATTCTTCAGAATCAATATGATAATCTTTGGCACGGGCCTTATCAAGGAGGAAATCCCCGAAAGAGGCGTGGATGAGGTGAGGATATTTGTAGTCATGAATGGCTGTGGATGAGACAAGTGATCGTAGTCCTCGCAGCGTTAGCTCCACCTGCCCTGGCGCGAGACCGAGGATATCCTCAATGGAAGGAAAAAACGGAAACAGGCTCCTGCTTCTCAGAACAGGAGACATTACCGCAAATCCCAAGATGAGCTTGAGCACATGAAGATCTGGGATGGGGTAGGACGACAAGATTTGAATGTACAGCTGATCAAGCTCGGCAAAGGGGTTCAATTCCGAGGAGGAATTTGAAGTGCCGAAAATGTGGTCGAGTCGGGCCACAGGCGAGTAGTATTCCTCGTCGATGAATTTGGTAACTGTGGAGGCATAGATGAAGTATCCCCCTGAGTTCGATACAAGTCGCTCGATGATACTGTCGGACGACCAAGGTCTGGGTACAAACCGCATGACATCTCTGTGCATCTTGGCGCCGCATATCCTCGAAAACTCGCTCCGAAGATACATAGACACATCATTGAGGGCCCCGTAATCACCGTAAAGAGATAAAACATTCAAGTTTGTAAGGTTCCATAGGTCCCGTTCCTTGAATGTTTCCATAAGATGAGACTCGGGACGGCTAACAATTATGAAACGAAGGGGGAGATGCTGAGTGTTGACCATGCGAGAAACCTGTTCGAGGATCCAACGCTGGTCACGGTTCCTCTGGCACTCATCCAGACCATCGATGATGACTAGAAATGGGGAAGAGGCTTGAGGTGCCTGTGCAGAGTTGAGTAAAGAAGCCAATAGGTCGACGGAGCCCAAAGCCCGCTCGGCAATGTATGGGTCCTGGTTGAGGATGTCGTCGAGCCTCTGGCGTTTTTCTGGTGCGGACAAGGCAGTCTGAACGACGATGGTCGGAAAGAGATACTTGACTTCATTGCGACGCGCAGCCGTCCGAGCGAAAAAGAAGCTCGCCGCTAGCCCATTGCGTCTGGCACAGGTTTCTGCAACGGTCTGAGCGATGGCCGATTTCCCTGCACCTGCAGGGCCGTGGAGCCAGAGAACCCGCCGGCCCGCCGCACAACCCTTAATCCATGCATCGATCTTCTCCAAGACTTCTAGACGCGTTCCAGAAAGACACTGAGGGGGAGGACTGCGTTCCTGGGAATCATAGGTGGCACCTATTGAGATGAGGTGTGTGAGTGTCGGCCAGGGAAAACCTATGTATGTTTAGTGAGAATCTGGAGGATTCCGTGGTGTTCGAACTAACCTGGCTTGGGCTGGTGGATGAAGATTCTCTGGTCATTGAAGACATCTCCATGATTGTGAGTGCAATAATCCCGAGCTACATCGATGATCGAACCGCCATTGATGTTCACTGTCGAGTCACTCATAATTCTTGAGGATAAATGTGGTGCCAAAGCGGCGTTTGCACGTCTGGTGTTCGACATGCTTCAGAGCTTCCTGACGGTGTGCACGAAGGACGTGTGCAATTAATGAAGGCTGTTATATCGATAGCATGCGGCGATGCCATTGTTAGCCCCGGTGGTATCGGCAGAACCCTAATCGACTAGTGCGTGGGGTAGACGAACGGATAGACACGCTTCAGTCCTGTGTCGACGAGCGTCTGCATAGGACCCTTGGCGGATCCCCGAAAGGTCGTGCACGAGACCTCCGACTCGGAAACCCCATCGCGAAAATGCCCAAACCTGTCCGAATCGACCACGACCTCGAGCAAATGCTCAAATCCGGCCTTCCCAGAGCGCATTTCTCGTCCGGACGAGTGAATCTGGCCTCCCAGAGGCTGTTTTTTTCGTCCAGGGTGACATGTTACGGGTGCAGAAAGAATGACCATGATCATCACTCTGAAGCGTAGGGTCCGGTTGAAAATTCATCATACATTTTCAACCAGTTTATAAACACAGCCGCTCAAAAAGTCATTTTACACAGCTGTTTTAAACAATTATCCACAGGAGTTTATAAACAATTTTAAACTGTGTTTTCGACACGGTTGAAATTGTTTTTCGTGTTTAAAAAATGCCGAAAGGTTGGGTCGCCCTCTTACTCCAGGATGGGACGGTCGTATGGAATATTTTAACAAGTGGTCTGGGTGATCTTAATTTATATCTTGCATCAACACTTCATGGACTCTTCTTCTGTCATCAAATCCATACAAAGCCCGCACAGAAACATAGATGCTACAAGTCTGACCAGAGTTATTGCCGCTACAAGAAATACCCCGAGAACAAGAAATGGATCATTGATAACTCAATTGATCTTGAATTGAAAGGATCATCGACGGATCTGGTCCAGGTGTCCGACACACCAATTGTGATGGAACTATGAACCACGAAAGGGTGGTGTTGTCAACAATTTTCAACAGGCCGAAAACACCCCCAACCGGTTTTTAAACAGTTTTAAACAGTTATTTATAAACAAAGTTTATAAAAAACCACTTTTCAACCAGACCCTACTGAAGCATGTCAATCAAAAATGATTGGAAGACTTTTGCGCATAACAAGAGCCACTTGGTCCAAGCATGGTTCGAATCCAATGCCTTGCGTACCCAGCTGGGTTCTGATCACTCTAACCCTACACCGATATGACTAAGTATATATTCCGACACTGCCCTCGACAGTCTCGACTCGACCTCGATACGTACGATGTGGGGATCGGAGATCCTGTTGTCAAGGGTCCTATCTATTACATTCCTCAGCGGATTCGGCCTTCGGATCGACTCAGGTGAAATACAAGGCCATAGGATAGGATAGATTAACCTGCGCCGGTCAGTTTATATAATTTATGGAACTGTCCTGTTAATTCTACCGTCGTGCACGGTATGTCCGTAAGAACGAAGCCAAGTACGAGGACCTGCTGAGCGAAAAACAGAAAAGTCGATGAGAAGAGGTGAATTAACAGTCTTCAAAGTCGGGGTTCGTCTTGTTCAAAGGGATCATAGCCATAACTGGCGAGAACATTCGTGAACGGCGTGGTCATTTTTTGGCATCCTTCCAAATTAGGATGAGATAGCGTCGGTGATGTTTCATGCTGCGTTGTGTAGGACGTCAGCAGGGCGACGTCGAGGAGAATCGCATTTACTCTAAAGGTGTACGTTCGGATAGAAAAGGCATCAATATACAAGGGTCGATGATATGAAAGACTGACTCACGCTTGTGGCTTCATGACATTCCCGTAGTGTGGGGCAGAAATCTCATAAAGGACAACGTCAGTAAGCCCCGCGTCCCTAAGTGATGCTTCGATTTTATATGCGTCTGGGAGTGCGTACGCGACGTCATCCTCACAATGAATGAGTCGGATCGGACATTTTATCTGTGACAAATTGGCGTCATCTCAGAAAACCTCATATGGCAAACATAAAAGAGAAAGGCACCTTGGATAGGACTACAACGGACAGCAGTCGTCGATTCAAAAAAATACCGATCGAGAGATGATAAGACAATTTCAGTTTTTCTGGCGTCCCAGCCCGATTTTGTATCGCTGCCTTCAAAGAAACCTTTGCCAGGCTGTCAGGTTTCGGATCGTTAACCCATTTATGCAGTCATTACAAAATGAAGACATACGCGTCTATCAGTGGATTTCGCTCGTTATTGAAGCAGAGCTGCTGAGCACCCAGCATAAGGTCGTCGAGGAATGATTGGTCCGCTTCAGTGCTCGGACAAGTGCCGTCGTGATTGAATGCGTTCACCCAGCAGTCATGGACTTCGAGTCGTCCTGCCAAGATGCCTTCGGGCTAGGGTCCAGGAACGTGTGAGGGATGTGAATCGATAATAGGCGATGGCAGCCATACTGACCTCGGTAGCCGGCAGCGGGGAGCAAAGGGTAATTGAGAGGACGAGATCCGGGTGCGCCGCTGCGAACTCCAAGGCAATAGAAGACCCGATTGAGAGTCCAAAGACGTGTATAGCTCCAAGACCGAGTGCTGTCTATGGAGAGTTACAATGACGACACCCA
>Ga0307516_10004399_pt1 | contig 17413 bp, 20 predicted proteins | sample 19_EM_MG_FD_203310 | JGI IMG/M metagenome (GOLD analysis project Ga0307516, IMG submission 203310) | Populus trichocarpa ectomycorrhiza microbial communities from riparian zone in the Pacific Northwest, United States - 19_EM | ecosystem: Host-associated > Plants > Roots > Unclassified | place...
TGTTCGACCTTCTCTACAATGAGTTAGAAGACAGCTCTATGTATGTATGTACGTACTATCTTCGTCTCTGTAGTCGATTACCATTTACAGTATGTCGGCCACACAGCAATTTCTTAGATGTCTATTTTTCTTACATGCTGCCATTAATGTCCCGGCGAGTCGTTGTGAATGCGTTGCGGTTTTCTTGGATGTTGGTGGTGCTCTGGCACGAATTCGGGGTATTCGACTGGGTCTTGCGTGACTGTCACTGGCCGGATTCGCAACAGGTATGTGCGCTCGCTGATGCTGTCCCTTGTCTGCTGAGATAGTTCCCAGTCCCCAACCTCGCGCATTGCACGGGTATTAGTGGTAGCGGACCCGCAAGTTCTTGACAGCCATTCGTATCCTGAGCGAGGATCTTTCCTTTCCTCTATAACCCAACTTCTCGTCGACCTTAATTTGCGGAGAAGCTGGCACGCCACCATTCACCGTTTTCAGCCCGATGCAGTCGTCGTGCTTGGTAGGCCCTCGGAGCATAATTCTTTTTGCTCGTGTGAATACTGACGTGCTGGCAGGTGACATGATGGACAATGGTCGTTTGTCCATGTCTGCCTCTGAGTACATTTTCCCAACGTTCGCCCTGCAGGAATACTAACAGTTACTTAATTAGATATGAAGCCTATCATGACCGGTACAGCGTCATCTTCAAAATGGACCGCCGCTCAGTACCTACGTATTACCTTCCCGGAAATCATGACGTAGGGTACGTGAATCCCCATTTTGCGTAGATGTAGAGCATATTCCCATCCTTTGCTTGTAGACTTGGACGAGACACGTCGTTCTCACTTGAAGCCGATTCACGGTACACATCCCACTTTGGTCCTAGGAATCACCGCATCTCTATCGGGAATCATACTCTTGTGTTCATCGACACACCTGCACTTGCTGAGGAAGACGTCCTGCGTGCTAATAAAGGGCACACCTTTGAGAGTTGGTCTGCCGTCCCACGCGGGCCCATTGAATTCGTGAAGCAAACCGCAGAAAGTCGACCAGAAGGACCCATAATCCTGTTTACCCATATTCCTCTAGCCCGACCCCTTGGTACCGATTGTGGACCATTACGAGAACGGGGCTCAATACAGCAGGGGTTTGGATTTGGGTATCAAAATACTCTCATGGATGGAGCTACAGAGTTTCTCCTTGACCGTCTTAATCCGTCATTGATTTTGAGGTTTGTGGTGATTTTTGCACGTGGTTTGGAGTCTGATGGAATTGCAGCGGCGACGACCACGACTATTGTGATTATCAGCATACCATATCCTCTACTAACACAAAGGTTCGAGAGGTGACTGTAAAGTCGTTCTCTATGGCAATGGGGATCCGCCGGCCTGGATTCCAACTACTTTCCCTCGTTTCGGTGGTGCCTTCGGAGGCTTCGCTCACTCAACTACCCGTACCTCCGCCGCTGGACACGCCATGTTTCCTGCCCGATCAACTTGGCATCTACCTCCATGTTTACCTCAGGTTGACCTTCCTTTCGTTAGTTGTGCTATTCATATTCAACATCTTGTGGTCGAGGCAACGAGAACAGGACACTAGGTGTAAGCGCCAGGAGCATCAGGATGGCACATATGAATCCCTTCATCATTCGCAACATGGTAGCAATCGGCGTAGCGCTGACAATTACTGTGACGATGGATGCTCGCCGTCACTTCCACCACCCGCGACGAAACCACGATACGATGGTCACACGTCTACGTGTCCGCGAGGCAGGTCGTGGACATGGACATTTAAGTTCGGCAACCAGCGACGACGCATCACGCTGCCGCGGTTTCCATCCAGAGCACGCAACCATCCAAGGGGCGAACGTATACACGAACTTGGGATGCTTCGCGCATTTGGCAAGGACGTCTTAATTGTGGCTGTCCTTCCTTTATGTGTCTTCTTACTTGCTGCATGGTGGTCCATGCACCAATAAGATGTGCATGTTGCTGATGTCCTCTATGGGGTCACAATGTTCATTGCACAGGCAAGCATGCTTACTTGTATTGGTCGTGGTCATGGTCTCGTCAATATACCCCAAGTTAAAATATGCGGTCGGGAGAGCTGTTTATAAATCAGAGCAATGGTTCATATCGTTTTCCAGCGCCAAATCCATTCTTTTTTCCCTCCATTCTCCAGGGACGCTGTGGGGACGATCGATGATCTATTCTATTCTAATATCTCATGCATTTTTTTATGCTACATACTAGTACATACACAACCCTCACACCTTTATACGTAACAAGTTGTCATAGGCATGGCTTCCCATGCTTATCTCCCCCGATTACGACGGTGACAGAGGCACAGGCCAAACACGTTCGAGGTTGAGGCAAAAGAATTTCGAGCTTCTGGCACCGATAATTCTTCTCGAGGCAAACTGGCTAGTGTTTATGGACTAGTGAGTAGATGGCGGCGAAGATGCTAGCCCTATAGGGGTCTATGAATGTGTATGTATGTACAACCTTAGAACTCGCATACTACGTAACTGCAAATATTATCGTAACATGTCCATTATGGTACTACTGCTGGGCGCATCAATCAGGCAAGCTTTACACAGGGTCCGCACCTGTGGAATCATTTCTGTCGTGAATGATGAGTCGTTCGTTACGAGACGCTCCGGACTTGTGAGTGTGTATGATAATCAATGTCGCATGCAGATGGGCCAGGTTCTCATGACGGAAGGCTGTGGGGCGGGTTCCTGCAGTAAGATGTCACGAATTGGCAGCGGGCCCTTCTCTGACACTGCTGGACAAAGGTACTCACCTTACAGCTGGACCGAGGCAATAGCACAAGTTCAGGGGGTCTTGTGCTGCATGCGCATCTGCTGTAGTGGGTCTTCCATCGAGTCTTGGGCCCGGGTGAACACGGGGGGCATTGCCAGAGGTGGGTTACACGTGTCATTATGGGCGAGCTCTAATAAACCAAGCGGACTGCAGCGCGAGGGAGAGGTGATCCGATGCACCCGTAGACTGAGAAGGTCGCACCGATATATACAGGAACGCCAGCAAGTTGACTGCTGATAGTGATAAGAGCAAGAGCCGAGGAACAACGTTGCCCAGAATACCCCCCGTTGGTGGTCGACCCCAGGTGCATTTAGTGGTACTTTTCCGTGTTCTGGGACTTGTCGGGACGGTCGTTTGTTTTCTATTTATGCAGGCACGTTCGTCTAGCCAACAGACAAGTGATGTCAATTGTAGGATTAGACGTCGCCGACTCAGCCTGCTGCAGCTAGGAGCCGCATTGGGAGGACCCCATACACTACCCTTGCCGTCGTCGCCTCTTGCACGGTACTCGTCAACGCTGGGCAACGAACGTGCGAGCGGCGAGTCGAAATCGAACGACTCGCGGGTTGTCCAACGTAAATCTGTCTGCCAACTCATACCGGAGGAATTGGGGGGTCTGCCCTCGGACTTGTCCGCTCTGCACACCCATATAGATCTCAGCTCAGAATTTCTCAAGCGACACCACAAACCACGGTCCTCGCCCATAAGAACCGTCTCTGATCCCCAGATCCTCTCCACCAACACCACCCAGCCAGTCCACATACCGAAGTCAAAGTACGTCTTCCCTGTCGCCCTCGACCGCCTCTCACCGTCTCCCAGAACAATGGCTACCCTTACACCCCGCACCGACTCCCTCAATGCCCGTGTCCGCGGCAGCAGTCACATCGACTTCAAGACTGCCACCACTGGTGTCGCCGCCAAAGCCATGCGCAATGAGATCAGTCGTCTCGTCAACACAGTGGAGGATTCTGCAACCAAGAAGGTCGGTGTTCGTCGCCTGTCCCACACCACGTCTACCTAACACGTCTCCGTCTCCCCAGGCGTTCGATACCGAAATGCAGTCCTTCTTTTACCTCTTCACTCGATACCTGTCGGAGCGTGCAAAGAACGTGGATCTGTACGTATCTTTACCATCTTCGCCAAATGGGGTTATATACTCACTCGACGCCAACCCAGCGACTGGGATCGCATCAGGTCACCCGCCGAAGACCAGATCGTTCCCTATGACTCGCTTTCCAACCCCAAGAACCACAGTAACCTTAACAAGCTCGCCGTCCTAAAGGTAAATGGCGGTCTCGGAACCTCAATGGGTAAGTCCTACATTCCCTGCTCCATCCAAACGCGTCTTCACAATCTCTTCCAGGTATGACTGGCGCCAAGAGTGCCCTTGAGGTCAAGGATGACATGACCTTCCTCGACCTCACTGTCCGTCAGATCGAGCATCTTAACATGACCAACCGTGTCGATGTCCCCCTCATTCTCATGACCTCATTCAATACTCACGAGGACACCCTTCGCATCATTAAGAAGTACGCTAACCAGCAGGTCCGGATCACAACCTTCAATCAGTCCCGGTACCCCCGCATCTACAAGGAGACCCTCCTCCCTTGCCCAAAGCGTGCTGATGACGACAAGAAGCACTGGTACCCACCCGGCCATGGCGATCTGTACAATGCACTCCACCACTCTGGTGTCATGGACCAGCTGATTGCGGAAGGCAAGGAGTACCTCTTCGTGTCCAATTCTGACAATTTGGGTGCCGTGTAAGTCTTTGGCACCTGAAAATGTACGTCCACTCAACTCGGACGGCAGTGTGGACGAGAATATTTTGCAACACATGATTGACTCGCAGGCCGAGTTCTTGATGGAAGTCACTGACAAAACCAAGGCTGATATAAAGGGTGGGACGCTCATCGACTACGAGGGTTCCATTCGTCTCCTTGAAATCGCTCAAGTTCCTTCGGAACACCTGGAGGACTTCAAATCAGGTATCAGAAACAGGTTCCCTTTTGTATGTGGTATGCTGAATGCCATATCTTAGTTCGCAAGTTCAAGATATTCAACACCAACAACCTGTGGATCAATCTTAGGGGTCTGTGTACCTTCATTCATCAGTGAATTTTTTCTGATATTGTTCCAGCTTTAAAGCGCGTAATGGAGAACGAGGGCATGGAGCTCGAGATCATTGTCAACCCCAAGACGACCGACGACGGCCACTCTGTCATCCAGGTATTTTTTTACCATATTTGGCTATCGGTTATTATTGAATCAGTTGTTTTTAGCTGGAGACTGCCGCGGGTGCTGCCATCAAACACTTCCGGAATGGACATGGTGTCAATGTTCCCCGATCCCGATTCCTTCCTGTCAAGTCCTGCTCCGATCTCCTGCTCATCAAGAGTGATATCTACTCGTTGCGCCACGGCCAGCTCATCCTCAACGAGAGCCGGATGTTTGAGACTATTCCTGTCATCAAGCTCGGTGATCACTTTAAGAAGATCCAACAATTCCAGAAACGGTTCAAGAAGATCCCAAAGATCATCGAGCTCGACCATCTTACCGTCACTGGAGATGTGTACTTTGGCAGGAACGTCACTCTCCGGGGGACTGTCATCGGTGTGTAGCGATTTGCGTGGAGGTGACTCGGAACTAAACCACCTTGTCTTTTTGCCAGTTGTTGCGAACGAGGGACAACGCATCGACATCCCTGACGGTTGCATCCTCGAAAACCGCCTCCTGTCTGGCAACCTTAACATGATCGTATGTGTTTGCCTTGTTCTGTGGCCTGAGTCCCAGCTAACGCGGATTAATAGGAACTGTAGGGGCCTGTGTTTCACATATTGTGTAGCTGTTTTACATCTACGAACACTGTTTGTTACAACTATACTTTCTGGCGACTAAAGATGCTTTGTTTGATCATGGACGGACTTACACTTTATAGACTATCTTGGTTATACGATCGAATTTCAGTAGTTTGCCTCGTTGACCAACCATCACGTGATCGTCAGTGGGAAAAAAAGCCCGCGCTGTTGTGTACATGTCATTTCACTCATTGACCATGGCGAGCAATAAAAGAAAACGGGACGGCTTGGATGATGCTCCAGGGCTTGCACGAATCACCTATCATGCAGACACACGCGCATTCGAACGACTGTTCAAAGGTGAGATAACCAATTTTGCGTTGCGCCTGTCTCAAGGTATAGTATCACAGAACGCTCCCTTGAGGAACTCAAAGATTCCGTGAGGCGCAAGTTGGGTCTCGCGAGTGGGGTGGTCGTGAGACTTAAGCAGGTAAGGTCAAACATGCTCCTCGACCTTGATGATGGTATGTTTTCTTGCGTTCAGGTTACCAGGTGGAATTTTATTTCTGTTATGGTAGACGATGATTTCGAAGCGTTGCGCGCGCAGGCATTAGACGATACGTTGTCGACCATTGACATTAAAGTGACAGTGGAGGAGAGGAATTCGCAAGTATGTCCAATGCGTATGCGTCGTTCGTGGTACCCTACTTACACATGGTTTGGCCTGTCTAGCCACCTACTACCGAGGCTGATGACCAACCTCAACCTTCCACTCTTTCTGCAACACACCCGGCACCCACAACCAAGAAGCGGAGGATAACTTCTGGGAAGGGTGCTCCCACAAGCACACCGCAGGTCGCTATTTCCGGCACTCCTGAAACCACAGAGCCTCCCAAGCAGCCCGTTAAGCCCGAGAGCAAGAAGAGAAAGACTGTGTCGAAAGATACTACGATGGTTGCGTCCGCCGCTCCGGCCCTTCCCCAAAAGGAGACAGAAGCGCCTTCCCCAGCCCCCAAAGCAAATAGTGCGAGTAAGGGAGTGGATGAACCACCCAAGAAGAAGCCTAAGAAAACAGTGTCTGCACCGAATGGCGAATCGTCTAAGGCAGGCGAACTCTCAAAAGCTGGGGAGTCCTCAAAGTCCAGCGAAGTGTTGAAAGCGAATGATGGCATCCTTGACAAGACTAAGGAAACTGGTAAATCTGTCGATGGCGGCTCAGCTGAGGCAGCTCCTACTCCTACACCTAAGAAGAAACCCTTAAAGTCAAGCAAGAGCAAGGATCAAGGTGGGAGAGAGGTGGGATTGTTGATGATACCTCCGCCCGACTTCGGATGCTAACGGGACTGATAGTCGGAAGCTGCAACCGGTGGCCTTGTCCGTGGTGAGGAACAACCCCCGAAGTCTAGCAAGCCCAAGGAGGGCACAAAGGTACGACGGATCAACTCAGTAGAGGTACCGGTATTGAGTAGGTCAACAGCAGTCTACAGTCAAAGTCAATGCCAAAGCTCCTAAGGTCGCCAAGAAGTCAGAGAAATCAAAAAAAGCGGCAACTCGCGAAGCACCAGAACCTTCTGTTGGTGAGATACTTCCATTACTCACTGATCGTGTTCATAATTTCTTTACGAAGCGAAAGACGACAGCCGTGCTGCCCCTGTCATAGCTCGTGTGTTCATTTATTTTTTATCCTGCATCTTCGCGTCTCACAAGCAAATTTAGCACAAACAAACGACCGCGGTGATGGTGAGAGTGCTGGCATTGCATCCTCTCTAGGTAAATGCCAGCTACAATAAGGAAGAAGGCAATTCTCAAATATCCCGCAGCCCCTAAAAAGTCTTCTAAGAAAAAGTCGACTTATCAAGGGGGCGTCAGTCAGCCAGAGAGTGGGTGCGCAAATTTTTAGGGCTTGGGACACTGGACTGACGTGAAACAGAGCAACGAGGGAGCAACAACAAGATCAGCCAACTGATGGATGAGTGTACCGTCAGTGAGTGATCTCAGCGTGTCATTTGTTGAAAGCCACATTAATGATTAGTGTAGAAGATGGTTCCGCGGCATCTAATCCTACATTATTGGATGCTGAGTCTTGGGGTGACTTCCTTGAGAGTTTCAAACTTGAAATTGCGCAACTTCAGAATGAAAAAGACGATAGTCCTGCGCAGGATGAGGCATCAAAGAAGTCTAAAGAACCCAAGCGAGTCAAAAAATGTACTGTTCCACCTACCCAAGAGCCTACCCCGCCAATCTCGACCGAACCCTCCCCCCCAGATGACCGTGACACTCCTAGCTCGGGAGAGGAAATGCAAAGCCCGTCAACTGGTCACCCTTGTCCTGTCTGCCTTGAATGGCCGTTTCATGTCCGTTACAATTGCTCAATTGTCCGACAAGGATCCGATGCTATTCAGAAGCGACTAGATGAACTTAGAGAATCCGATGCGTGCGATAATGAGCATCTTATCGAGGAGCTCGAGGGACTACTCCAAAGGTGCAAAGGTAGTGATAAGGCCCTAACTGCAGCCAGTGAACCTCCACCTCCACCTCCCGCTTCCGCGCCCTCTACGAATGCGGCGGTTCTACCTCTGGAATCATCGATGTCAGTGGACTCCTCCCTTGCGTCCACGCCTTTACCGAGTGGGGAGGAAAGTTCTCCTGCGACTAGCTCTGATGAGGATGAAGAGAGCGAAACCGAACGGGCGATGTCTCCGCCGAAGCCATCCCGTACGAATAAGAAGGTTGTTTTCGGTGAAGATGTGCTCGAGGCTGTCATGCGCGGGCCGGCTCCTAAATTGGGCATCCCAAGTATATTGAGAGAGTTGCGAGAAGAAGAAGAGAGGGAATCCGTGGAATTGGAAGAAGATGAAGAAGAGGGGCGAGGCGAGCGTTCGCGTGAGCGATTACCCCATCTGGAGGCCCGTTCGTCCGAAGAAGATGACGAAGACGACTCTCGGCCGCCCTCCGCTGCTGCGACTGGAAATCGGTCACTGCGATATGTGGGACTCAGTAATGGAAGTGAAGAAACTCGCCTGGGACGAAAGTTGGCAAGCGACGTCGTGGCGGACCCTTTGAAGGTCGCTCCTGACATTCCCGCTGTTTCCAAAAAGGTTGCCTTCGGAAAGACAAAAGATTCTGCCAAGAATCTCAGCAATGGCTCTTGTGAGCATGGTGCAGATAGTGATGATGTTGTTGATCCAATCGAACCTGCGGAAGAACTTGCCTATCCGTCGGATAGTTACTTCCCAGAAGCTGATCCAATTGAACCAGGCACTCCTACTTTCAATAAAGTCGAGAAAACGAATCATTCGACCCCTAAGGCTTCTTCATCGAGATGGACCAAGACACAGGGAGGCATCGTTCCCGCCGATGACGTCGAACACCCAGTTCCCGGATCCTCCATAGGCAGGGATATGGTCATCCCTCTCCCTGAGGGCAGGAAGCCTCGTAAGAAGGCGGTAGGTTTTTCTGCCAGCCAGGAGGTCGTTGGAACGCGAAGACTGCACAGTCCAGAGCCATTACCATCGACTGTGCCTACATCTGCTGCCGAGAACGACAAGGGAAAGGCAACTGTCCGGGGAGGTAAAGTCCCCAAGACGCCTGCAAAGGTACCGCAGAAAACTCTAAAGATGAATGGTACGACAAAGAAAGTTGGGGCGGCACGCACACCGTCTCCGGCAATGTGGGAGACGATACCTGATGCCACATCATCTGTGCAACTTGATGAGCTGCTATCGAGTAGCTCTCAGGTTGAGGGGAACACCCTTACCCCAGTTGTTGGCAAACCTTCGGACACGGCTACTTCGAATCCCGGGGGCGATTCTCATGGCTCGCATGACAAGAAGGAGCGGCTGTTCGACCTCACGGCCAGCCAGATCCCTTTCCCTTACTCTCAATACACGACACCGAAAGCTCCAGCTCCAGCGTCATCTTCGGATTCTGACACGGAACAAGAGGAAGCCCACAAACAACCGTCTGAGAACCACGTTCGGAAGAGTACAACCCGGGCATATCGGTCCTTGACTGAACTTGCTTCGGAGGCTTCTACCCTCTTTTCACCTAGCTTGCCCACCCCGAAGGCGACAGCTGGAAACAGGAATGGCCGGAAGCGTGTCGAGGACGATGACTCTGATGCGTCCTCATCAAGCTCAGAGTCTGATCATGCCACCACATCAACCCACATTCCCAGGGGCAGACGGGCCAGCTCCGTGCTGCCGACTAGGAAAAAGCGAGGTCTGTTGGCAGGTCTTTAACATCTTGGATGTGTGGACGAGTTATCGTAGTTTCGCGCACTTTATATTGATCACGTGTGCATCGTTTTTTTTGAAACTCCGAGAGGCATTAGACGCTCCAATAAAAAGCGTGAACCTCGACCACAACTCAAGATTTCACCCGCCTACAAAACAGCAGCGAGCTTCTCTTCAGCTCGTACATGATCTTCACCCAGAACACACGCGACGAGTAAGCACATTGCTAAGAACGTTGTCTCTGTCTCTGACTCGCCATAAGCTACCTGAGCGATCTTGTGTTTTCTCTCCTCAGTCTCTGAACACCAATTTACACCAACATGATATCTCGTATCATTCGCAGTCCTACCCTGCTTCGCGGCTTTGCTACTCATGCTGGATCAAATACCACTCTACCTGCCGTTTTGCACCTCAAGACAGGTCAGTCGTTCGCTGGGCGATCGTTTGGTGCGCCCAAAAGCATCTTCGGGGAAACTGTCTTCTCCACATCGATCACCTCTTGTGTGTCATTTCATACCTTGTATTGTACTTGTGACGACTGAGCGATAATGGAACAGACACTGAGTCTATGACTGACCCGTCTTATCGCGGCCAAATCTTGGTCTTCACCACCCCATTGATCGGAAACTATGGTGTACCTCTTAACAAGACTCCAATGGATTCCAAGAATGTTGGCGTTGTTTTGGAGTCTCAGAATATCCAGTGTAATGCTGTCGTTGTGGCAGACGTGGCGGAGAAATTTTCTCATCATTCTGCTGTCGAGTCCCTTGCCTCGTGGTGTCGTCGTTCAGGCGTACCCGGAATCACAGGCGTCGACACACGAGCAATTACTCGTCTGCTGCGCGACCAGGGTACTACCCTTGGTCGCCTCGCTGTTGGTGCAGATGCATCAGCCAGTTCTCCTGCCCCCGAACAGTACTGGGATCCCACGACCGAGAACCTTGTGGATCAAGCTTCCACGAAGATCCCATATGAATTGAACCCGACGGGCGATGTTAAAATAGCCGTCCTGGACTTTGGTGCCAAGGCCAATATCCTCCGCTCTCTCGTCCGCCGCAACGCTGCAGTGACAGTCCTACCGTGGAACTTTGACTTCAACTCCGTGCGCGACCAATACGATGGTCTCTTCCTTTCCAACGGACCAGGTGATCCTGCCCACTGTACAGATGCAATTCTCAAGTTACGCAAGACGCTTCAGGAGTGGGACAAACCAGTGTTTGGTATTTGTATGGGTCATCAAATTATTGGTATGGCGGCCGGACTGGACGCATACCGTATGACGTTTGGAAACCGTGGACATAATCAGCCTGTCCTCGCGCTCGCGTCATCGGGGTCTATCAGGGCGGGTCGCGTGTATGTGACAAGGTGAGAGGTGGCATTGATTTCAGCAATAACTTGCGTATTAACTTTTATTTAGTCAAAACCACCAGTACGCACTGAAGCTGTCCGATCCCTTTCCAGAAGGCTGGGAGCCGTTCTTCATCAACTGCAACGATTCGTCTGTGGAAGGTATCAAATCAACTACAAAATCCGGCAAGAAGGTATGGGGTGTGCAGTTCCATCCCGAGAGTGCAGGCGGTCCACTCGATACAATAGAGGTCAGTTATTCATCCCTTGTGGTAATCACTGGTAATTCATAGTCATCTGTAGATGTTCTCTGACTTTGTCTCTGAGTGTCGTGCGATAAAGGATAATGTGAAGGCGGATGTTTTCAGCACCACCAAGGTTAATCCCATTTCGCCTCTCGGCCGTCCAGTAGCAGTCGCTGCGTAGAAAGATGTATTCAATACTTGGCAAATATTTCTGATATAAATCGTTTCATACAATGGCAGAGTCAACAGCAGACAAATATCGTTCTCATCTGACCCGAATAATACTGCACACCAGTCAGCTCCCTAATCAGGGTGCTTGTGATGCGCATCCGCCCTTGCACCCACATAAATCTCATTGCCAGTGTAATCCAGTTCTCTAGCGTGCGCTTATCGTCATGAACTTCCTCGACACATACGGCATTACTGGCACTGGAACGAGTACCCCACCCCCTGGTAATCGTCCAGAGCAAAGTCTGGATGAAGAGGTATCGCAGGTAATCGGAACTCTTGGACGTTTCTGGGGAGGATTCAAGAAGCAGGTGATTGTACTAATCATTGTACATCCTCTGCGCATTCTCACTGTCCATATACCCCAGGGCGAGACGGCTCTCGCAGTTGCACGACGGGACTTCAGTCAGGTTGTCTCACAAGCGCAACGAGAGCTCGGAAAGCTCGCAGCGACTGCACCCGCTGATTCTACTACTGAAGAGGAACCCGCTTCAAGCAAGGGACAAGAAGAGAACGTCGAAGGCGATGAACATGAAAACGGGAGCGACGCTGGACATGTTACGCCTTCTGCAACACGAGAAACTCCAACTGACGGCGTAGCGGACACCGCCCAGTCGTCATCATCTGCGACTATGCAATCGTTCTTCGGGCGTATACAACCATCTCTTCCACCTAACATAGTTTCTTCTGTACAGGCCCATTTACCTGACAGTCTCAAGAACGCCCAACACATAGACTTCACGCAGTTGCGCAACACACTCTCTACGGAATTCCAACGCGTCCAAGGTGTCACTCGTGCCCAAGCAGAGGAGTATGTACACAAGAGCGAGGTAATCTTCCGAGAGGCAGTGAGAGAAGCCGGTGAGGTCATCCGAGATGCAGTGAAAGTCATCCCCCCGGAGGAGGTGGAAGGCGAATCGAACGCTGGCACGGTGTGGGATGGTACCGATATATGGATGCTTCCTGGTTTGGCTACTAGTGCAGAGGGAAACATGCACAACTCCAAAGGCAAGGAGAAAGACCGAGGCGGTTTCAGTCGACGCTCCGATGATCTTCGTGCAGTTGCGACGCGCGCAGAATCATTGTTAAAGCAGCTCAGAGGCAATCCAGAAATCATCAAAATCGATCCTGCGATAGACTCGTCCAAGGAGTCTTACTTGGCTTGGGCAGATGATCTCGAGGCTACTGGCACAGGGTTTGGCACAAAAGTGTGGTCAGAGCGAACCGCTCAAGCACTATCGGATCCCAATGATGGTTCTGTACTGCAAGCCACATTGGATACTCTTGGTGAGTTCGTTTACCTAGATTTGGCCTTGACATAACGAAATCTCTTTGTCGCAGTTCCATCACATATGCCTGAAGAAGTGTTTTGGGTCAGATACTTCTTTCGGGTGCATCAAATCGAGCAAGAAGAAAGCAGGCGTAAGGCGTTCCTCCATGGTAATGATTATGTATCTTCCTTGTGGCTCCTCTAAGCTCAAATGAATACCTAGCTACTACTGATAGAGAAGATGACTTCAGCTGGGAAGATGATGAAGACGAAACTACATCTCCTACAGCGGCTGGCGCCTCGCAAAGCTCGGTGCAAACTCTGGCTTCTTCGCAACGCACCCTCGCTCCTCGGAGAACAGTTTTAACTGATGAATGCTCGTCCTCCCTGCCTGTGAGTCCGAGACTCAGCAGTGAGGCTAGCTACGACGTGGTGTCCGGGAACGTTAGCAACGCTGGAGATGTAGCTGAGGTGCCAACAAAGGCGAGCGAGGATGAGGATAGCGATTGGGAGTAATGGAAATGCCATAGTCGTGGCTTGGGTAGTACTAGTATTATTGTAATTTCTTCAATGTGCTTTCTATATTTATTTGGGTGGCTGTGCCTCGAGTCAGGTTGAGTCGTAGAAAGGGCGAGATAAAAATCGGACAATAGCCTCCATCACCAGCTGCACTCGGCAGATCATTGCCATGTTGTTTCCGAAACACGATAGTATGTCCCGCGATCTCTGTTATGCACCGTTTTAACAAAGCTCCACAGTATCGCAGCCCTTCAACTTCCCCAAGGAAGAGGAAAAGGTTATCGAGTTCTGGCGCGAGATCGACGCGTTCCAAACAAGCTTGAAGCTGTCCGAGGGGAAGCCCGAGTTTGTATTCTTCGATGGTCCACCATTTGCCACTGGATTGCCACACTACGGCCATCTATTAGCGGGCACTATCAAGGTGGGCAGCATCTTGACCAGCGGAACCCGGACTGAGCACGATCTTCTTCGTTTGCTTCCAGGATATCGTTACTAGATATGCCCATGTCTCGGGTCACCACGTTGTTCGTCGATTTGGCTGGGATACTCATGGTCTCCCAGTTGAACACGAGATAGACAAGACCCTCGGAATCACAGGTAAAGAAGACGTACTGAAGATGGGTATCGACAAGTACAATGCCGAATGTCGAGCCATTGTGATGAAGTACTCTTTGGAATGGCGCTCAACTGTGGAACGAATGGGCCGCTGGATAGATTTCGATAACGACTACAAAACGCTGAACACTACCTTCATGGAGAGTATCTGGTGGGCCTTCAATGAACTTTGGAAAAAGGGTATAGTCTATCGCGGCACTCGAGTCATGCCTTACTCGACGGGCTGTACAACACCGCTTTCCAACTTCGAAGCTGGATTGGACTATAGGGATGTCAATGATCCTGCGATCACTGTATCCTTCCCTCTCGTGGACGATCCCTCCACCTCACTTTTAGCGTGGACAACGACCCCATGGACATTACCTTCCAATCTTGGGCTGTGTGTGCATCCAGATTTTACATACATCAAAATTTACGACGAAGACAAGAATGTGAACTACGTTATTTGCGAAAAGCTTCTCGGCACGCTATACAAAGATCCGAAGAAAGCAAAATTCAAGAAAATTGCTTCCTTCAAAGGCTCGCATATGAAGGGTTGGAAATATGTGCCACTATTCCAGTACTTCACTGCACAGGTGGGCTTCTGCCGTCATAGTAGGTGCTGTGTGAAGTAACCACGTCCGTCTCGTGCAGTTTGAAGACCGAGCTTTCAGAGTCGTCACCGACTCGTATGTGACAGATGAAGATGGTACAGGCATCGTTCACCAAGCTCCAGCTTTCGGTGAGGACGATCATCGCATTGCCATTGCAAATGGGATTGTGGCACCTGAAGAAGTGCCACCGTGTCCGTTGGATGATGTTGGCAGGTTCGTTAAACCTGTGGTAGATTACGAAGGCATGTACATCAAGGCTAGTGTCTTATTGGTCCTGGTCCCGCCCATTGCTAATCTTTCTGGGTACAGGATGCAGATAAAGAGATTCAAAAGCAGCTGAAGGCAAAAGGGCGACTCTTGGTGCAAACAAATGCCAAGCACTCATACCCATTTTGCTGGAGGTAAGCATCATGCTGGTTAAAAAGGCTTCACTGAGTCCTGCATAACTGATAGATCTGGAACTCCTTTGATCTACCGCGCGATACCATCGTGGTTTGTGAGGGTCCAACCCATAAGAGACCAGCTCGTTGAAAACAACAAGGAGACTTTATGGTCAGTAGTGAACCCCGTTACGTCGAAGATTCTCATCTCTGCATCACAGGGTACCTCAATCAGTCGGGGACCTTCGTTTTGGCAACTGGCTTGCCAATGCACGCGACTGGAATATATCTAGAAACCGATACTGGGGTACACCATTGCCACTCTGGGTCAGCGAGGACTACGAAGAGGTTCGCATATTCTCTTGCTACGGCCGCGTGAAGCATTGGCTAAGCCACGATACTTTCGAAGATTGTTTCTGTCGGATCTATTGCCGAGCTGGAAAGCTTGACCGGTGTCACAGGAATAACAGATTTACATCGAGACAAGATTGATCACCTGACTATACCCTCAAAGAAAGGCAAGGGTCAACTCAGGAGAGTAGAGGAGATATTCGATTGTTGGTTCGAATCTGGAAGGTATGTGACTCAACATATCCTATCAGCGGTCTTCTGATGCGTGATTCCCAGCATGCCATATGCCCAGGTCCACTATCCATTCGAAAACAAGGAGTTCTTTGAGAAGAACTTTCCGGGTGACTTCGTTTCCGAGGGCATCGACCAAACACGAGGGTGGTTTTACACACTCTTGGTATTGTCGACACACCTCTTTGGAAGGGCGCCCTGGAAGAACTTAATCGTCACTGGCCTTGTCCTTGCAGCTGATGGCAAGAAAATGAGCAAAAAACTACGTAATTACCCTGATCCTAATCTCATGTTCAATGTATACGGAGCAGATGCTGTAAGGTTCGTACGACTGCATCAGTCGGAAGTCCGATAACTGATGGTTTTCCAGGATGTTTCTGGTCAACTCCCCTATTGTTCGAGGCGAGAACCTTCGGTTCCGCGAGGAAGGCGTCCGTGAAGTCGTTTCACGTGTCATGCTTCCGTGGGTCAATGCATGTCGTTTCTTAATCGGACAAGCAAATCTCCTCCAAAAAACCACTGGCATAGAATTCAAGTATAACCCCCAGGCACCTCTTTCAAGCAACGTGATGGACCGTTGGATCCTTGCTCGTTGCCAATCATTGATTCTGTTATTCCGAACGGAGATGGCAGCCTACAGACTTTACACCATCCTCCCGCGCCTGCTGGACCTAGTAGACGAGTTGACGAACTGGTACATCCGATTCAACAGGCGTAGATTAAAAGGCGAAGGTGGACCGGAGGACACCGTCGCTGCACTCAATACCTTGTTTGAAACTCTCTTCACGCTGTGTCGCACGATGGTAAGTTCACACAAGTGCTCTTGCTTGCATTAACACCCATACATCGACATGCCAGTCTTCATACACACCATTTTTGACGGAGAACCTGTATCAGGCACTTCGTGAATACATACCAGAGGATCAATCGGTCCCAGATCCTCGATCAGTCCACTTCCTTACCTTCCCTGAAGTGAAACAGGAATACTTTGACGTGGAGATCGAGCGGCAAGTCCAGCGGTTGCAAGCTGTAATCGAGCTTACTCGCAATCTCCGTGAACGGCATAGTATCTCACTTAAGGTGGGATTCAGACCCTTCAGATTGACCTAACCCGTGTTAATATCGCTACTTTAGACACCTCTGAAGGAGCTATTGGTCTTCCATCCTGATGCACAATACATAGCAGACGTCACATCTTTACAGCGCTACATCCAATCCGAGCTGAATGTCCGCGACATTGTCTTCACCTCTGACGAGACAATGTCTGGTGTACGCTATCGCGCAGTAGCAGACTGGGGTGTCCTCGGCCGCAAGCTACGAAAAGATCTTGGGCGCGTCAAAAACGCGCTCCCTGGTGTATCGAATGACACCGTTAAGGTATACCTCGAGACTGGGAAGCTTACTGTTGACGGGATTGAACTTGTCACGGGTGATTTGACCGTTCAGCGGTACCTCGAACTCCCACCCGCCTCCGATGGCCAGTATGCCACACACACAGACAACGATGTCGTCGTTCGGCTTGATGTGCAGATACATCCCGAGCTCATGAGTGAATGGCTTGCGAGGGAACTCATCAATCGCGTGCAAAAACTGAGGAAGAAGGCTGGTTTGCAGGCAACAGATGATGTGGACGTGTACTACAGGTTGGAAGACGGTGTTGGCGGAGATCTGCTGAAAGCGCTCCAGGAAAATGCGGAGAATATCCAAAGAACAACACGGAGTGTCCCGAGAGATGTGAAAGAGCGTAACGGAGGGGCTTTGATCGCCGAGGAAGAGCAAGAGATAGCAGACATTAAA
>Ga0307516_10004400_pt1 | contig 17413 bp, 20 predicted proteins | sample 19_EM_MG_FD_203310 | JGI IMG/M metagenome (GOLD analysis project Ga0307516, IMG submission 203310) | Populus trichocarpa ectomycorrhiza microbial communities from riparian zone in the Pacific Northwest, United States - 19_EM | ecosystem: Host-associated > Plants > Roots > Unclassified | place...
GAATTCGCGATCTCGAACCTGCGCATCACCGGCGAGAACCAGTCGGCCGCACGCGGCCGCATCATGGACGCCGACTTCGCGGCGGAAACCGCGAACCTGTCGCGTTCGCAGATCCTGCAGCAGGCCGGCACGGCGATGGTGGCGCAGGCCAACCAGTTGCCGCAGGGTGTGCTGTCGCTGCTGCGCAGCTGACCCTTCCGCGCTGAAAAACGAACCGATGCCCGCCCCGGACCTGGTCCCGGGCGGGTATTTGTCTTGAAGGCCCTCAAGTGCCGGCGGAATCTGCCGATAGACCGAAGACGTTAAAGAAGGATTCCTTCCATGGGCAACATTTCATCGATCGGCATCGGCAGCGGCCTCGACATCAACAGCATCATCACGCAGCTGGTTGCCGTGGAGCAGGTTCCGCTGAACAAGCTGAAGACCGAAGCCACGACGCTGCAGACCAAGCTGACGACCTACGGCAAGGCCCAGTCGTATCTCTCGGCCTTGCGCGAAGCGTCTTCGGCGCTGACCCGCACCGACACCTGGGGCGCGACCACCGGCACCAGCAGCGACCCGAGCGCCGTGGGCGTGACCACCAGTGCCACCACCAAGACCGGCAGCTATGCGCTCAGCGTGACGAGCCTGGCGGCTTCGCAGTCGAACGCGACCGGCACCTTCGCCAACGCCGACTCACTCGTCGGCGAAGGCAGCCTGCACATCGAGCTCGGCACCTGGGGTGCCGGGCAGACCACTTTCACGCCGAAGGCCGGTGCCACCGCGATCGACATCACGATCGCCTCGCCCGGCGCTTCACTGGCCGACCTGCGTGACCAGATCAATGCCGCCGGTGCCGGCGTGACCGCGTCGGTGCTGAGCGATGCGAGCGGCGCGCGCCTGGTGCTGCGGTCCACCGCCACCGGTGCCTCCAACGGCTTTCGCATCGGCGTGACCGACACCGATGGCAACAACACCGACGCCGCGGGGCTGTCAGCACTTGCCTTCGACCCGTCGGCCGGTGTCACGACGATGGCGCAGGCGCTCGCCGCCGCGAATGCGGTGGCCACGCTGAACAACCTGCCGATCAGCTCGGAAAGCAACACGCTCTCGAACGTGCTCGACGGCATGACGCTGACGCTGAACAAGGTCACCACCGCACCGGTGCAACTGACCGCGGCGCAAGACAACACCTCGATGCGCAAGGCGCTCGACACCTTCGTCACCGCCTACAACGACCTCAACAAGCTGCTCGCCGATCAGACCAAGTACGACGCCGGCACCAAGGCCGCCGGCGGCCTGCAGGGCGACAGCGCGGCGGTCGGGATCCGCGCCCAGATGCGCGCGATGATCGGTTCGACCGGCGGCGTCTCGACCATGTTCACGCGCCTCAGCGACATCGGCTTCGACGTGAAGCTCGACGGCTCCATCACGCTCAGCGACACCAAGATCAACAACGCCCTGGCCAACCTGGCCGAGACGAAAAAACTGTTCGCCAACACCGACCTGCTGATCCCCGCCAACAATGGCATCGCCAACCAGATGCGCGCGCTGGCCGATCGGCTGATCGGCGTGGACGGCACCGTCAGCACGCGCAGCGAAGGCCTGCGCAAACGCATCGACCTGAACCAGGATCGGCAAGACCTGATGACCGACCGGATCGCGGCGGTCGAGAAGCGCTTGCGCGCCCAGTACACCGCGCTCGACAAGACGATGGGCCAGCTGACCGGCCTGTCGAGCTACATCACACAGCAGTTCACCACGAACAACAACAGCAACAGCTGAGCGCGGCGGGAGCGCGCGAACAGCGTGGCTTTTCACCCCCAGAGCGTGGGCCTGCTGCAGCTCAAGTCGCACGAAGCAGCGCCGATATTCAAGGCAAGCCACTTCATTGAAAGCAACGCCCATGTTTGCGACCGCTGCCCCGATCAACACCTCGACCGCCTTCACCAACGCCTACCGCCAGGTCGGCGTGCAGACCGGTGTGGCCAGCGCTTCGCCGCACCAGCTGGTGCAGATGCTGCTCGACGCATGCCAGGACTCGCTGGCGCAGGCGCGCGGTGCGATCGCCGCCGGCGACATCTCCGCCAAGGGGCGTGCCATCGGCCGTGCCGCACGCATCGTCGAAGAGGGTCTGAAAGCCTGCCTGAACCTCGACGCGGGAGGCTCGCTCGCCGCCGACCTGAATGCGCTGTACGCCTACATCGGCGTGCGCCTGACACACGCGAACCTGAGCAACGACGTGGCCACGCTCGAAGAGTGCGGCCGGCTGATCGAACCGGTGCGCCTGGCCTGGGTGGCCATCGGCCCGCAAGTCGCCGCAGCCCGCCAATGAACACCACGATGCACCCGAACATGCAGTACACCGGAGCCGCCATGAACACCGCGCTGATCGACTACTACCAGGCCATCGAAAAGGCCAGCCAGGACATGCTGGAAGCCGCCCGCACTGGCAACTGGGACCAGGTGCTCAAACTCGAAGGCGCGTGTGCACTGCTGATCGCGCAACTCAAACATTCGGCCGCCGGCCGCACGCTGGGCACCGACGAAGCGCAGTTCAAGTCGCGCATCATGCAGCGCATTCTGGTGAACGACGCGCAGATCCGCCGGCTGGCCGAGCCGTGGCTCGACGAACTCGACGAGCTGCTCGCCGGCCGCACCAAGACCATGCACTGAGGAGTCGCCTCGTGACCCAGCAAACCTTGCCGATGCCGCTGGACGCGCTGGGCAGAGCCCCGGGCGGCCTGGACGAGTTCCGCATCACCACGCCGCGCGAGATCGGCGCGATGCTCAAGCTGCTGGTCGACGGCAACGTGCAGTTGAACCTCAACGCGAGCGACGGCAGCGTCGTCAGCGCCACGCTCTGGACCGCCGACGCCACGCGCGGCAGCATCGGCTTTTCTGTCGACCCCTCCGACCCGGCGCTGCAGGCGCTGGTCGAGTGCCAGGAAGCGGTGATCGTCGGCTACCTCGAAAGCGTGAAGCTGCAGTTCGATGCCACCAACCTCGTGCTGGTGCACGGCAACCGCGGCTGCGTGTTGAACTGCGGCTGGCCGCGCGAGATGTACCGCTTCCAGCGCCGCGGCGCTTTCCGCGTGCGGCCACTGCTGCGCAGCACGCCGACAGCGCGCTTCCGCTCCGGTACCGGCACGGCCGAGCAGGAATTCGCACTGCGCGTGCTCGACGTGAGTATCGGCGGCTGTGCCCTGTTCCTGCCCGAAGAAACGCCCACGATCAGCCCCGGCACCATGCTCACGCAAGTGCAGATCGATCTCGACGCCGACACCCGCTTTCACGTCGACCTGCGCATGCACCACGTGACCTCGATCAACGCCGACGCCAAGGGCGTGCGTCTGGGCTGCGAATTCGTGCGCGCCGACGGCACGGTGCAGCGCACGCTGCAGCGCTTCATCGACCTCACGCAAAAGCGTGGAAAACTTCTCGCTTTGAACTGAGCTTCGCGAGGTCGCCGAATTTTTTTCGAGGTTGACGCTGAAAAAGCGCTCAGGTCCGGCTGCAGCCTGCCGATAGCAGACTGATCTGCCACAGCCGTATCACGGCAAGGAGCGCCCCATGAGCGTCAACGGAGTCAGCCCGACCGGGCGAGTTTCGGCTTTGACCGCCGACACCCCGACCCCGGCCAACTTCACGCGGACCGCCGTCAGCGAGTCCATCAGCCGCAGCAATACCGAGGCCGAATCACTGCTGGACGCACCGCGCCCGGTGCGCTTCCCGTGGCTGGCGCGTCTGTCGACGCAGCTCGAAGCCAAGGCGAACCAGCGTGCCGCATTCGCGGCCGCGCCGGTGCTCGGCGACATCGTCGACAAGTCGGTCTGACATCCACAAATCAGCGGGCTGCGCAGCGGCACGCTAGACCTGCATGCTCATGATGTCGGAATAGGCCTGCACGAGCTTGTTGCGGACCTGCAGCGTTGCCTGAAACCCGATCTGCGCCTTTTGCATCGCCACCATGGTCTGCTCCAGGCTGACGGTCGGGTTGTCCATCTGCACTTCGCGCTGCATCGCGGTGGCATCGGTTTGAGTCTTGCTCACCGCGCCGAGCGCCTGCGTCAGCGCCTGCTGGAAGCCTGCGCCCGCAACGGGCTTGCCCTGCGCGATCGGCTGGCCGTTCGTGGTCAGCCCCGCCCGGGCCACGGCCTGGGCGAAATCGAAGGGTTTCAGAGTGACGTTCATGGCTGGGCTCCCGGAGTGCCGGCATGAACAGAATCGTAACGAAGCACCCGCCGCACGATGGTGCGAACAGGCCGCCCTTTGTGCGGCTGTTCGGCCCATTCGCTGCCCTCAAGTTCCCGAACAATCGCTTTCATTCAGGAGTGGTCAGTCGACTGCGCCTGCTCTGAACCGAAAGTTTCGCCCATGGACAACGCCGTCGCCGTCAACCCCAACCTGCCGCTGGTGCAGAGCGCCAGCTTCGGTGGCCGCATGGCCGCCCTGCCGCTGCGCAGCAAGCTGAGCGCCGCGCTCGGCCTGGCCGCGTTGGTGGGCGTGGTGCTGGCGATGCTGATGTGGAGCAGCAAGGGCGACTTCAAGGTGTTGTACGCCAACCTCTCCGACAAGGACGGCGGCGCCGTGATCGCCCAGCTCTCGCAGATGAACGTGCCCTACCGCATGTCCGAAGGCGGCGCCGCGATCCTGGTGCCGGCCGCGCAAGTGCACGACTTGCGCCTGAAGCTCGCGACCGCCGGCCTGCCCAAGGGTTCGGTCTCGGGTTACGAACTGATGGACAGCGCCCGTTTCGGCCAGACCCAGTTCCAGGAACGCCTGACCGCGCAACGCGGGCTCGAAGGCGAACTGACCCGCTCGATCACCTCGATGGCCGCGGTGCAGAACGCCCGTGTTCACCTGGCGCTGCCGAACCAGAACGGCTTCTTCCGCGAACAGCAAAAGCCCAGCGCTTCGGTGATGCTGACCATGCACGCCGGCCGCACGCTCGACCAGTCGCAGGTGGCCGGCATCGTGCACCTGGTGTCGAGCAGCGTGCCCGAACTCGACCCGAAGAACGTGAGCGTGCTCGACCAGAGCGGCGCCCTGCTTACCAACGCCAACGGCGGCGCGGCCCGTGCGGCCGGCCTGGACGCACAACAACTGCAGTACGTGAGCCAGATCGAAACCGGCTACAGCAAGCGCATCTTCGAAATGCTGGAGCCGATCGTCGGGCGCGACAACCTGCGCGCCACCGTGGCCGCCGATGTCGACTTTTCGCAGAGCGAGGCCACCTCCGAAGAGTTCAAGCCGAACCAGGGCACCGAGGCCAGCATCGCGATCCGCAGCCAGCAGACGAGCGAGCAGACCGGCTCGACCGGCGCCGCACCCAGCGGTGTGCCGGGCGCCGCGTCGAACCAGCCGCCGGTGCCGGCGACCGCGCCGATCACCGGTGCCGCGCAGCCTTTGCAAGCGGCCCAAGGCGGTGGCGCCAACAGCAGTGGCCGGCGCGAGGCCACCACCAACTACGAAGTCGACAAGACGGTGCGCGTGACGCGCAACGCCAGCGGCAACATCAAACGCCTGAACGCCGCCGTGGTCGTGAACAACCGCAGCGTGACCGACGCCAAGGGCAAGACCACGCAGGTGCCCTTGACCAGCGACGAGCTCGACAAGCTCACCGCACTCGTGCGCGAGAGCATCGGCTTCAGGCAGGACCGCGGCGACTCGGTCAAGGTGATCAACACGCCGTTCCGCGTCGAGACCGTGACCCGGGTCGACGTGCCGCTGTGGAAACAGCCCGAGCTGATCGACATGCTGCGCGCCGCGGCCGTGCCGGCGGCGCTGGCCGTGGTGGCACTGCTGCTGTTCTTCGGCATGGTCAGGCCCGCGCTCAAGGCGGCCCTGGCGCCGCCGCCGGCTGCTGCGCCGGGCGCACCCGGCTCCACGCTGAGCGCAGTGGTCGACGACGTGCAGAGCCTGCCTGCGCTGCCGGCGCCGCGCAGCAGCGAACACCTCAACGGCGCACGTGCGCTGGCCAAGGACAACCCGGCCGCGGTCGCCAGCATCGTGCGCGACTGGGTCAACGGCGAAGCGGCACCGGCCAAGGCCGGCACCGCGTCGACCTGAACCAACACAGAAGGCAGAACCGTGGACGACCGAGGTCTCGAGAATGCAGCAATCCTGCTGATGTCGCTGGGCGAAGAAGAAGCCGCCGGCGTCTTCAAGCACCTGAGCCCGAAAGAGGTGCAGGGGCTGGGCGAAACGATCACGAAGATGAAGTCGATCTCGCGCGACCGCGTCGACAGCGTGCTCGAACTCTTCGCCAACACCGCCTCCGAACAGAGCAACCTCGTCAGCGACACCGACGAGTACGTGAAGACCGTGCTGCGCCGGGCGCTCGGCGACGACAAGGCGAACCTGCTGATCGACCGCATCCTGCAAGGTGGTGACACCGCCGGCATCGAGGGCCTGAAGTGGATGGACCCGGTCGCCGTGGGCGAACTGCTGCGCGTGGAGCACCCGCAGATCGTGGCCGCGATCCTCGTCCACCTGGACTTCGACCACGCCGCCGATGTGCTCAAGACCTTCACCGAACGCCAGCGCAACGAAGTGCTGGTGCGCGTGGCCACGCTCGACGGCATCCAGCCCTCGGCGCTGAAAGACCTGAACGAAGTGATGAGCAAGGTGCTGGCCGGCGGTGAGCGCGCGCGCCGCGCCTCGCTGGGCGGTGTGAAGGCCGCCGCCGAAATGATCAACCTGATGGGCGCGAGCGTCGAGACCGCCGTGCTCGACTACATCCGCGAAGCCGACAACGACCTGGCGCAGAAGATCCTCGACAACATGTTCAGCTTCGACGACCTGCAGAAGCTCGACGACAAGGGCATCCAGGCGATGCTGAAGGAAATCCAGTCCGAGTCGCTGGTGATCGCGCTCAAGGGTGCCACGCCGGAGATGCGCGAACTGGTGTTCAAGAACATGTCCACGCGCGCTGCCGAATCGCTGCGCGAAGACCTCGAATCACGCGGCCCGGTGCGGGTCTCGGAAGTCGAAGCCGAGCAGAAGGAACTGTTGAAAGTGGTGCGGCGCTTGGCCGACGAAGGCCAGATCGTCCTCGGAGGTAGCGCCGGTGATGACTTCATCTAAGGTCAAGAACATCCCGCTGCCCGCCGACGCCGCGCGGGCAGCGTCTTACGCCCGTTTCATCCCGCGCGAAGAACTGAGTTCGTTCGCGGCCTGGGACCCGGGCGCGCTGGGCGGTGGCCCGAAGCCTTCGACCACGACGGCGCGTGCGGCCGAAGCACCCAAACCCGATCCGGCCGAACTGCTGGCCGCGCAACTGCGCGCAGCGCGCCAGTCGGGTTACCAGGACGGTTACCGCGACGGGCTGGTCGCACTCGAAGCGTTCAAGCAGAGCTTCGCGAGCCAGACCACGGCGCAGATCGGGCTGCTGATGCAGTCGATCACGAACGAGATGAGCGGCCTGCAGCAAGACATGGCCCGCACCCTGGCCATCTGCGCCACGCACCTGGCACGCCAGATCGTGCGCACCGAGCTCACGACCGAGCCTGCACGCATCGCGGCGGTGGCGCACGAGGCGCTCGACACGCTCCTGCTCAGCGCGCGGCACATCACGCTGCGTGTGCACCCCGACGACCACGCGCTGGTCGCGCAGGGTGCGGCCGAAGTGCTGGACGCACGCGGCGCACGCCTGCTGTCGGATTCGTCGATGACCCGCGGCGGCTGCCTGGTCGAATCGGACATCGGCGTGATTGACGCCAGCATCGAAACGCGCTGGCGGCGTGCCGCTGCCGCGCTCGGCAACGACGAGCCCTGGGATCCGCTGGCGCCCGCACCGATCGATCCGCTCGATCCGGAAGTCGACGCATGACCGCCGCCACCCCCGCCCGCCAACCCGCCGCGCCCGACGCCTGGGCCCGTTACCTCGCCGACATGCGCAGCTTCGCGGCCGACAAGGTCGCACTCGAAACCCAGGGCCTGCTGGTGCGCGTGACTGGCCTGGTGCTGGAGGCCGCCGGCATCCGCGTGCCGGTCGGTTCGGTCTGCGAAGTGCGCATGGAAGGCCAGCCGCCGGTGATCGCCGAAGTGGTCGGTTTCTCCGGCGACCGCGCCTACCTGATGCCCACCGGCGACGTGGCCGGCCTGGCCAGCGGCGCCCGCGTGGTGCCGCGCCCTTCGCCGGTCGTGCCGATGAAGCTCGGCGCCAAGCGCCACCCGTGGCGCCGCAACGAAGACCGCACGCTGCACCTGCCGGTGGGCGACGGCCTGCTCGGGCGGGTGGTCGATTCGCACGGCCACCCGATGGACCGCAAGGGCCCGCTCGACCACGTTCACAACGAGCCGCTCACGCGCCGCCCGATCAACGCGATGGACCGCGACCCGGTGCGCACGCCGTTGGACACCGGCGTGCGCGCGATCAACGCGATGCTGACCGTGGGCCGCGGCCAGCGCATCGGCCTGTTCGCCGGCACCGGCGTCGGCAAGTCGGTGCTGCTCGGCATGATGGCGCGCTACACCGCGGCCGACGTGATCGTGGTCGGCCTGATCGGCGAACGCGGCCGTGAAGTGAAGGAATTCATCGAAGACATCCTCGGCGAGACCGGCATGAAACGCTCGGTCGTCGTCGCCGCGCCGGCCGATTCGCCGCCGCTGGTGCGCATGCAGGGCGCGAGCTACGCGACCGTGATCGCCGAACACTTCCGCGACCGCGGCATGAACGTGCTGCTGCTGATGGATTCGCTCACGCGCTATGCGATGGCACAACGCGAGATCGCGCTGGCCATCGGCGAGCCGCCCGCCACCAAGGGTTACCCGCCGAGCTGCTTCGCCAAACTGCCGCAGCTCGTGGAGCGCAGCGGCAACGGCGTGGCCGGGGGCGGCTCGATCACCGCGTTCTACACCGTGCTCTCCGAAGGCGACGACCAGCAAGACCCGATCGCCGACGCCGCGCGCGGCATTCTCGACGGCCACATCGTGCTCTCGCGTGATCTCGCCGAGGCCGGCCACTACCCGGCGATCGACATCGAAAAATCGGTCTCGCGCGTGATGGGCAACGTGGCCTCGACCGAGCACGTCGAAGCCGCACGGCGCTTCCGCCAATTGCACGCACGCCACAACAAGGCGCGTGACCTGATCCAGCTCGGCGCCTACGCGCCCGGCCACGACCACGACCTCGACACCGCCGTGCGCCTGCATTCGCCGATGACGGCCTTGCTGCAACAAAACATGCACCAGCCCGCAGCACTCGACGCGAGCCTGGCGCAATTGCACAGCGCCATCGGCAGCTGATCTCCCATTTCCCCTGTCACGGAAACCACGCCCCATGACCTCGCTGCACCCGCTCACCACCCTGCTGGCCCAGACCGAACGCGAGCGCGACATGGCGCTGGCCGACCAGTTGCGCGCCCAAACAGCGCACAGCGCCGCCGTGGCCCAGGCCGAACAGCTGCTGCTGTACCGGCGCGAATACGAACAGCGCTGGCACAAGCAGTTCGCCAGCGAAGGCAAGATCGAGCTGGTGCGTTGTTACCAAGGTTTCATGGAACGCCTGACACAGGCCGTCGAGCAGCAGGCCCGCAACGCCGAACAGACGGCGCAGCAGGCCGAGCGCGCCGGCACCGAGCTGCGCGCCGTCGAAGTGCGCTGCGCTTCGGTGCGCCGCCTGATCGAGCGGCGCCTGCGCGACATGCGCAGCGACGCCGACCGGCGCGAACAGAAACAGAGCGATGAACAATCGGCCCGCGCCGCCTGGGGCCGCGGCGCCCACGGTTCGCCGCACGCGGCCTGAGCGGGACACGACGATGCAGGTCACCCCGCAAGCCCCTCAAGCACCACAAGCCGCCGCGGCGGCACCGCAGAGTGCGCGCAAGTCCGCCGGCGCGGCGCAAGCCCCGTTCGCGAATCTGCTGCGCCAGAGCCAGTCTGAGCAGCAGGCCACGCCGGCCGAGCCCGCGGCGACCGCAGAGCCCGAAGCGGAAACGCCCAGCGATGCAACCGCCGCCCCCGACGCACCGCCCAAGGCCCGACTGAAGGCGGCCGACAAAAGCACCGCACCGCGTGCCACCGAACGCAGCGCACGACCCGGTGCGGCAGAAGACACGAAGCACGAGACCGCGGCGGCCGAGGGCAGCAGCCTGGCCAAGCGCAGCGACATGCCGGTTGCCGAACCGAGCCTCCCGCCCTGGCTGCTGGCGCTTCAGCACCCGACCACCCCACCGGTGGCCGCGGCAGCGGGCACCGCTTCCGACGCCACGCAGCGCAGCGCAAGCTCCACCGAACCCGTGCCGTTCACGCCAGCCGACAACGCGGGCCTGGCCAAAGACAAGGCGGCCGACGAGCTGAAAGCGCGCCCGGACCCGAACGCCGCTTCGCCCACCAACTCCGCAGCATGGGCCGCCGCCAGCAGCGCCCACGGCGCTGCCGTGGAGCGCGCAGGCCAGCACGCCAGCGAAGAGCAACGCAGCGCGACGCCGATCACGATCGATGCCCACCCGAGCGCTGCCGCCCTCGGCGCGGCCGCCTTCAACCCGTTGGCCGGCAGCACGCGCGAAAGCGCCGTGCCGCTCGCCGTGAACCTGCCCACGCCGCTGGCGTCGCCCGAGTTCGCGCAGGCGCTCGGGGTGCAGATGAGCGTGCTCGCGACCGACGGTGTTCAGCACGCCGAGCTGCAGCTGAACCCGGCCGAGATGGGCCCGGTGTCGGTGCAGATCGTGATCGACGGCACGCGCGCGCACGTCGACTTCGGCGCCGATCTGGCCGCCACGCGCCAAGCGATCGAAGCCGGCCTGCCCGAACTGGCGGGCGCCTTGCGCGACGCCGGCTTCACGCTCACCGGCGGTGGCGTGTCGCAGCATTCCGGTGGCCGCAGTGGCGCACAGGACCCGGGCCGCGACACGGGCGGCAACGCCCGCCGCGACACCGATGCCAGTTCTGTCGCAGTTGCGGCAGCAGGCACAGCGCGTCTGCGCCGCACGGTCTCTGCCGGCGGGGTCGATCTCTACGCCTGAGCGGGCCGAGCCCGGGTGCGGCGGACTGGGCAGCAAAAGCACCGCTTATCCCGGCTTCGCCCGAAGGCCCTCGTTTCCATAATTTCCTTCATGCCAGTGCCCGTGCGCCGCCCCTTGCTGCGCCTGCGTGCACCCCGCCGTTGAAGGAGAAAAGATGTCTGCTGCCGCTGCCCCCGTGACCGACGCCGGCGCCGCCGTGCGCGCGAAGAAGGGCAAGAAGAAGCTGATCATCATGGTCGCCGCGGCGCTGGTGGTGCTGCTCGGTGCCGGCGGCGGCGCGGCGATCTACTTCAAGAAGAAGGCCGCTCACGCTGCCGAAGAAGCCGCCGCCGAAGAAGGTGGCGCTGCCGGCGAACACCGGGCTGCCAAGCGCGATCCCAAACACCCGCCGACCTTCCTGCCGCTCGACCCCTTCGTCGTGAACCTGGCCGACAAGGAGGTCGACCGCTACGCCCAGATCGGCATCACGCTCGAACTGCAGGACGCCAAGTTCAGCGACGAACTCAAGCTGTACATGCCGGCGATCCGCAACGGCATCCTGATGATCCTGGCGCACAAGACCTCGGCCGAACTGCTCGACCGCTCGGGCAAGGAACTGCTCGCCGCCCAGGTGCAGCGCGAAGCGGCCCGCACGATGGGCATCGAGATGGCCGAACCCGAAGCAGTGAGCGAAGCCAAACCGGCCGATGCCGCCGCAGCCAAGGAAGACGGCGACGACGAAGTCGAGAAGAAGCCGAAGAAGAAGGCGAAAAAAGCCGCGAGCGAGCCGAACCCGATCCTGCACGTGCACTTCTCGAACTTCATCATCCAATGAGCCAGCCCATTCTTTCGCAGGACGAAGTCGACGCGCTGCTTCAGGGCATCACGGGCGACAGCCAGAGCCTGGAGCCGGAACAGGCCGAAAAGGGCTCGATTCGCGACTACGACCTGGCGAGCCAGGAACGCATCGTTCGCGGGCGCATGCCCACGATGGAGATCATCAACGAGCGTTTCGCCCGCAACATCCGCCTCGGCGTGTTCCACCTGATCCGCAAGAGCCCGGAAATCTCGATCGGCCCGACCAAGGTGCAGAAGTACAGCGCCTTCCTGCGCGAGATCGTGGTGCCGACCAACTTCAACATCGTCAGCGTGAAACCGCTGCGCGGCTCGGGCCTGATCGTGTGCGACCCGACGCTGGTGTTCTCGGTGATCGACGCGCTGTTCGGTGGCGCCGGCAAGTACCACACGCGCATCGAAGGGCGCGACTTCTCGGCCACCGAGATCCGCGTGATCAGCCGCCTGATCGACGTGGTGACGGCCGAGTACAAGAAGGCCTGGCACGGCATCTACCCGCTCGAGCTGGCCTACCAGCGCTCGGAGATGCAGCCGCAGTTCGCCAACATCGCCACGCCGAGCGAGATCGTCATCACGACCAGCTTCACGCTGGAGATCGGCGACACCAGCGGCGCGATCCACTTCTGCATTCCGTATTCGACGCTGGAGCCGATCCGCGACGTTCTGTACTCGACCGTGCAAGGTGACGCCGGCGAGCCCGACCGGCGCTGGATCAACCTGATGAAAGAGCAGATCCAGTCGGCCGAAGTCGAGCTCATCGCCGAGCTCGCGCAGGCCCCCGCCACCGTGGAGCAACTGCTTTCCTTGAAGGCCGGTGATTTCATCGAGCTCGACCTGCGCCAGGCCATCCAGGCCAAGGTGGCGGGCGTGCCGGTGTTCGACTGCCACTACGGCACCTCGAACGGCAAATACGCCCTGAAGGTCGATCAACTGTTGACCAGCACGACCCCGGGCTGGATGGGAGAAACACATGAGCACTGAAAACACCGCATCCGCCGACGACGACACCGACGCCATGGCGGCCGAATGGGCCGCGGCGCTGGCCGAGTCGAAACCCGAAGCGGCCTCCGAGGTGCACACCGACCAGGTGTCGCCGGCCTCGTTCCAGAATTTCAGCCCGACCACCGGCAGCACCGCGGGCAACGACATCAACATGATCCTGGACATCCCGGTGCAGCTCACTGTGGAGCTGGGGCGCACGCGGGTGCCGATCAAGCACATCCTGCAGCTCGCGCACGGCTCGGTCGTCGAGCTCGAAGCGATGGCCGGCGAACCGATGGACGTGCTCGTCAACGGCTACCTGATCGCGCAGGGCGAGGTCGTGGTCGTGAACGACAAGTTCGGCATTCGCCTGACCGACATCGTGACGCCGAGCGAACGCATGCGCCGGCTGAGCCGGGCCTGATTCCCGATGGCAACGAGTTCGTGGCTGTCGTCGCTGCTGTGGTTTCTCGCGATCATCGCGGTGATTCCGCTGGCGCTGTGGCTGCTCAAGCGCACGCCGATGGGTGGCACCGCCAGCCACGGCGTGACGCGTGTGATCGCGGCGCTGCCGCTGTCGACGAGCCAGCGGGTCGTGACGGTCGAAGTCGGCCAGGGCGAGGCGCGACGCTGGCTGGTGCTGGGCGTGACGCCGGGCAGCATCACCACACTGCACACGATGGAGCCGCAGGCCGATGCGCCGGCGGGCGCCACACCGGCCGTGCCGGCCTTTGCACAACTGCTCGGCAAGCTCCGGCAAGACAAGGGGCTGGCCGGTGAACGCTGAGCGATCGTCTTTTTCGGCCGCGGCACGAAAGCGCGCCGCGCTCTGCGCGCTTGCGGTGTTTTCGGCGCTGCCTGCAGCCGCTTTAGCCCAATCGACCGGCGGCGCAACGCTGCCGCTGGTGATCGGCCAGGGAGCAGGCGGCACAAGTTATTCGGTGCCGATCCAGACGCTGCTGTTCTTCACGGCGCTCAGCTTCCTGCCGGCCGTGCTGTTGCTGATGACGGGCTTCACGCGCATCGTGATCGTGCTGAGCCTGCTGCGCCAGGCCATGGGCACGCAAGCCGCGCCGCCGAACCAGGTGGTGGTGGGCCTGAGCCTGTTCCTCACCTTCTTCGTGATGGGCCCGACCATCGACAAGGTCTACGCCGAGGCCTACCAGCCCTACGCTGAAAACAAGATCCAGTTCGACGAAGCCTTGAAGCGTGGCGAGGTGCCGATGCGCGCCTTCATGCTCAAGCAGACACGCCAGGCCGACGTGATGCTGTTCGCCAAGCTCGCGAAGGTCGACCCCGCCGTGAAGACCGCCGACGTGCCCTTCAAGGTGCTGGTGCCGGCCTTCGTGACGAGCGAGCTGAAGAGCGCGTTCCAAATCGGCTTCCTGATCTTCATTCCTTTCCTGATCATCGACATGATCGTGGCCAGCGTGTTGATGAGCCTGGGCATGATGATGTTGTCGCCGGTGCTGATCGCTCTGCCCTTCAAGCTGATGCTGTTCGTGCTGGCCGATGGCTGGAACCTGCTGCTGGGCTCGCTCGCAGCGAGCTTCGCCACCTAGAGAATTTCCATGGACGCAACCCAAGTCTTCACCCACGGCCAGGAAGGCCTCTACATGCTGCTGATGGTCGCCGCGCCCGTGCTGCTGACGATTCTGGCGGTCGGCCTGCTCGTCAGCATCTTCCAGGCCGCCACGCAGATCCACGAGGCCACGCTGTCGTTCGTGCCCAAAGTCGTCGCGGCCGTGGCCGTGCTCGCCGTGGCCGGGCCGTGGATGCTGACCACGCTGGTCGAATACCTGCAGCGCACGCTGCAATCGATCCCTTCGGTCGTCGGCTGACGCTGCTCTGCACCGGGCCCGCAGCCGATGCTCACCTTCACCGAAGCCCAGGTGCTGGCCTGGATCACGCCGATCCTGTGGCCCTTCCTGCGCGTGCTGGCACTGTTCGCGTCGCTGCCGGTGCTCGGCCAACGCACGGTGCCGATGCGCATTCGCGTGGCGCTTGCCTTCCTGATCGCGTTCTGCGCGCAGGCCACCTTGCCGACCATGCCGCTGATTCCGCTCGATTCGCCGGCCGCCGTGCTCGCGGTGGTTCAGCAGATGCTGATCGGCGTGTCGCTCGGCTTTGCGGTGCGCATCGTCTTCAGCGCGGTCGAATTCGCGGGCGAGTTGATCGGCTTGCAGATGGGGCTGAACTTCGCCGGTTTTTTCAACCCGATGACGGGCGGCGAGGCCACCGCGACGAGCCGCTTCTTCGGCATCTCGGTGAGTTGGCTTTTCATCGTGACCGGCGGCCACCTGCTGCTGATCGCTGCCGTGGTTCAGAGTTTCCAGGCCTTCCCGGTCGGGCCCGAGCCGTTCGCCTTCCTGCGCACGGTGCAGCCGCAGACCTGGGGCGCCGAGATCTTTCGCCTGGGCCTGTGGATCGCGCTGCCGCTGGTCGGCATGCTGCTGTTCGTGAACCTGGTGCTGGGCGTGATCTCGCGCGTGGCGCAGCAGATGAACATCTTCGCGATCGGTTTTCCGATCACGGTGTCGGTCGGCCTGATCGGCGTATTGCTCACTTTGCCGATGATGCAGGTGCCGTTCACGATGGCGCTGGAGCGCATGCTGCAGAACTTCCAGTGACTGTGCAGCAGCACCACCGCAGTTACCTGATTCAGCCTCAAGTGTTCGGTGCAAAACGCCGATAGAAAGCAGAGGCCCGGGGCTCCCGGGTCGGCTTTGCTCACACTGGCCCGCATGTTCCTTCCGCGTTGTTTCTTTCGCCGCTTGCCGGCGCTGCTGTTGTGGCTGGCCGCGGCGGCCGCCACGGCCGCGCCCGGTGCCGGCGCGGCGCGCTGGACAGGGCTCTCGGACACCCTGTTCAAGCACCACACCGCCCCCGAGCTGGCGGCGGCGACCGCCTTTGCACAGGATGGCAGCGGCTACCTGTGGGCGGGCGGGCAAAGCGGGCTGGCGCGTTGGGACGGCTACCGCTTGCGCAACTACACGGCCGACCCGCAAACACCGGGGTCGCTCCCCGACAGCTACATCCTGACGCTGCACGTCGACGACGCCGGGCGGCTCTGGGTCGGCACCAATGCCGGCGGGCTGGCGCGGTACGACGCCGGTCTCGACAGCTTCGTCGTGGTCCACACCGGCCCCGGCAGGTCGGCCGACACGAACGTCATGGCGATCACCGGGGACGGCAACGGCGGCCTGTGGGTCGGCACCGGCACCGGGCTCGATCACCTGGACAGCAACGGCGTACCGCAGCACACGAGCCCCGGCGCCGCCGCGGCCGACGCGCTGCCCGAAGGCGCTGTGCAGGCCCTGCTGCTCGACCACAGCGGCGCGCTGTGGGTCGGCACGCCCGGTGGCCTGGTGCGGCGCGGGCGCGGCACGTCGGCCTTCGCTGCAGTGCAGCTCGACACCACCGCAAGCGCCGCCCCGGTGGTGAACCGGCTGTACGAAGACAGCGCCGGTCGCATCTGGGTCGGCACCCGCAGCCATGGTGCCTACATCATCGAAGCCGGCAGGGCGCGGGCTGTGCGTGAAAGCGCGGGCTCGACGGGGCTGCAGACCGACCGGGTGATGGCGATCGTGGAAGCCGCACCGGGCCAGATCTGGCTGGGCACCGACGGCCGCGGCATCGTGATGATCGACACGCAGGGCGTGCCCGGCGCCGGCCCCAACGGCGACCATGGGGCACAGCACGAAGCGGCCACCATGAGCACACGGCGCATCCGCCACCAGGCCGGTGCCGCCTCCAGCCTGAACGATGACGACATCTTCGCTCTGTTCCGCGACCGCAGCGGCCTGGTCTGGGTCGCCAGCAACACCGCGGTGAGCCAGCACGACCCGCAGCAGCAGGCTGTGGCCACACTGCTCGGCGGCACGGGCCGGGCCGAGGGCATCAGCCATGCGAACGTGCCCTATGTGCTGCCGATGCCCGATGGTCGCATCTGGTTGAGCGTCGGCGACGGCGGCATCGACATCATGGACCCGGCGCTCGGCCGTGTCGGGCAATTGCGCCCAGACCCGGCCCGGCCGCTGAGCGCGCTGCCCAAGGGGCGGGTGCTCACGATGACGACCGGCCCCGGCGGTGCGGTCTACCTGGGCACCCAGCACGGCCTGTACCGCAGCGACGCCCACGGCCGGCGCGTCACGCGACTGAGCGTGCCCACACGAAACCCGGGCGCAGCGGTCTGGGCGCTGAATTTCGACACCGGCATCCTGTGGCTCGGCGGGATCGACGGGCTGTGGGCGCTCGACCTCGGCGCGGCCGACCAACCCGCGCTGCTGCGCCACGAAGACACCCGCCTCGGCGACCCGCGCGTGACCACCATCGTGCGCGGCCGCGGTGCTTCGATGTGGGTGGGCACACGTGCCGGCCTCGCTCATCTGGACCTGAACTCCGGCGCGATCCAGGCGGTGCCCACCGATGCGACCGACCCGAGCCGGCTGCCGGGTGGCCTGATCGGATCGATGCTGGTCGATGCCCGCGGGCGCCTGTGGGTGTCGACCTTCGGCAGCGGCGTGTCGGTGCTGGAGCGGCGTGACCCCGACGGCCGCCTGCGGTTTCGCAGCCTGGGCTTGCGTGAAGGCCTGCCCCACAAGGGAGTCGACAAGATCCTCGAAGACGCCAACGGCGATATCTGGGCC
>Ga0307516_10004401_pt1 | contig 17410 bp, 18 predicted proteins | sample 19_EM_MG_FD_203310 | JGI IMG/M metagenome (GOLD analysis project Ga0307516, IMG submission 203310) | Populus trichocarpa ectomycorrhiza microbial communities from riparian zone in the Pacific Northwest, United States - 19_EM | ecosystem: Host-associated > Plants > Roots > Unclassified | place...
CCGTCTTTTCCGCCAGGTAAAGCAGGATCGCGCCCGACTCGAACAGCGCGAGCGGCTGGCCGTTCGGCCCGTTCGGGTCGATGATCGCCGGGATCTTGTTGTTCGGGTTGAGCGACAGGAACTCGGGCGACATCTGGTCGTTGGTATCGAAGCGCACCAGGTGCGGCTCGTAGGGCAGGCCGGTCTCTTCGAGCAGGATCGACACCTTCACGCCGTTGGGCGTGGGCAGCGAATAGAGCTGCAGACGCTCGGGATGCTGGGCGGGCCATTTTTTCGTGATGGCGAAAGTGGAGAGGTTCGGCATGCGGTGCTTCGGCGAAGTGGGTGCGAGGCGCATTCTCGTTCGCACGCGGAATGGGCGACGCAGCGGGTGAGCAAAGCCGCACGCGGCGTGTGGCGTAGCGGCGCGGGCAAACAAAATTTCGCGCGTGCGTGTCGATCTGAGACCTCTGCAGTCGTCGTATCGTTACGGCCGACGAAACTCAACCCGACCACCATCACGGAGATGCCCATGCCCCCCACCAGTCCCACCAAGGCCGAACACGAACTGATCATCACCCGACTGATCGACGTGCCGCGCGCCAAGCTGTTCCGCTGCTGGATCGAACCGGCGCTGATCACGCAATGGTTCACGCCACCACCTTACAAGACCGTCGCTGCCGAAGTCGACGCGCGCGCAGGTGGCAGCAGCGTGATCACGATGCAGGCGCCCGACGGCACGCTGATCCCGAACCGCGGCGTGTACCTTGAGGTCGTGACGAACGAGCGCCTCGTGTTCACCGACGCCTACACCTCGGCCTGGGTGCCCTCGGCCAAGCCCTTCTTCACCGGCATCCTCACCTTCGAAGACGAAGCCGGGCAGACGCGCTACACCGCACGGGCGCGCCACTGGAACGCCGAAGACTGCGCGGCCCACGAAAAAATGGGCTTCCACGAAGGCTGGGGCATCGCGACCGACCAGCTCGCCCGGCTCGCCGCCACGCTCTGACGCGTGTGGCGCGCGGCTGCACCGCGCGCCGGCTCAGCCTTCCAAGTTCTCGTGGTGCGCCACTGCGCCCTGCTTCCAGTAGGCGGCCGCGCGGATCGCGTGGCGGTCATGGCCCTTGTCTTCGACCAGGATGCGGCGCAGCGCTGCCGTCGTCGCGGCTTCGCCGGCGCACCACGCATAACCTTCACCTTCGGGAAGGGCCAGCGCGCGCACGGCGGCGAGCAGCGACTGCGCGTCGGCGACCCATTGCACATCGAGCATGGCGGCGCTGCGCAGAGCGCGCCGGTCGGCCGGGTCGGCCACTTGCAGGAGCACGATCGCGTGCGTGTCGGCAGGCAGCTCTTCGAGGCGCCGCGTGATCGCGGGCAGGGCGGTTTCGTCACCGACCAGCAGGTGCCAGTCGAGATCGGGCGCAATGACGAACGAGCCGCGCGGACCGCCGATGGTGGCGCGCTGGCCCGGCGCGGCCTGGGCCGCCCACTGCGCGGCCGGGCCGTCGCCGTGCAGCGCGAATTCGATCGTCAGCTCGCGGGCTGCGGCGTCGAAGCGGCGCGGGGTGTAGTCGCGCCGGACCGGCTCGGCGCCGTCGGCATCGAGCATGAACTTGACGTGGTCGTCGAACGACTCGCTGACGAAGTCGGCGAGCGATTCGCCGGCAAAGGTGATGCTGCGAAAGTGCGGGCTGATCGTCTCGGCGTGCACGACCTGCAGCTCGCGGCGCTTGAGTTCGTGGCGCACACGCTGCACGCGGGGGATGGAAGTGGAAATGCTCATGGCGGAAGGCGGGCTGATGGTTGACAATGTCTCCCATCATGCGCAAATCAATTGATATTGTCAACCAATCGCCTCATGCGAGCGACGACGACGTGCTCGAACTCGTGCACAGCGTGATGCACAGCTACCGTTCGCAGCAATACCGCTTTCTGCGCGACGGCCCGCACGACATCACGCACATGGACGGCAAGGTACTTGGCTTCTTCGGCCGCCACCCCGGTGCCACGCAGAAAGACCTGGCGCTGCACAGCGGGCGCGACAAGGCGCAACTCGCGCGGCTCATCAAGGGCTTGCGTGACCGCGGGCTGCTCGCGGCCGAGGCCGACGAAGCGGATCGGCGCAACGTGCGCTTGTCGCTCACCGCCGATGGGCGGGCCGTGCAACGAGCGCTGCAGCAACAAGCGCGGAAGTTGAGTGCCGTGGCGGTAGCGGGCCTGAGTGCCACCGAGCATCAGCAACTGATCGTGTTGCTGCGGCGCGTCGCCAGCAACGTCGAACCTGCTGGGGTCTAGGGAAGCACTTGCCCGCGCCCTCGGCCGCCCGTGCGGCGAGGCCACTCAGGCCCGTCCCGCAGTCTTCAGTTGCCGCCGAAGAAACTGGCCGGCCACGAAGATGTCTTTTTCAACGGCCCGCCGTACGCCGGCGCTGTCACCGCGCCCCAGGGCCTTGATCAGATCCTCGTGAGCATCGTTGAGCACGGGCGCAGCTTCGGGCGCATCGAACAGTTGATTGGAAACGGGACCCGCCTTGAGCCACAGTGTGTCGATCAGACGGAACAGCAGCGGCGAGCCGGCCGCACGATACAGCAAGACATGGAAGTCCTCGTTGAACGCCAGGTAGGCCACGAAGTCGCCGCGCGTGAGCGCGGCGCTCATCCGCTTGCAAAGTCGCTGCATGGCCACACGTTGGGGGCCGTCGAGATTTGCGGCGCCGCGTTCGGCGGCCTCGCCCTCCAGCAGCATGCGCATCTGCACCAGGTCTTCGAGCTCCGCCGCAGCCATGCGCGGTACGGCCACACCCGCATTGGGTATGTTGACCAGGGCGCCTTCGGCGGCCAGCCGCTGCAACGCCGCACGTACCGGCATCTGCCCCACGGCCAATTCCGCCGCCACGTCACGGATCTTCAATCGCTGGCCGGGAAGGAAGCGCCCAACGGTCACCCACTGCCGCAAACGGGCATAGACATCGTCTTGCTGGGTGCTGCTGGCTGCGCCTGGCGGATCGGACGCGCTCATCCCTTGCGCTCCTGCAGGCAGTTCCCGCCGTCGACCACGATCAGTTGCCCGGTGATGTAACTCGCGCCCGGCATGGCCAGGAAAGCGATGGCGGTGGCCGTTTCAGTCGGTGTGCCGGCGCGCCCGATCGGCGTGTGCAACGCGGCCCGGGCTTCCTCGGGCGTATGCGAGCCCGTGGCCACCCAGCCAGGGGCCACACAGTTCACGGTGATCCCCTGCGTGGCAACCTCCAGCGCCAGCGCGCGGCTCATGCCCACCATGCCGGCCTTGGCAGCGCCATACGCAGCCTCGCCCGGCGTGCCAACCAGCGGTCCGGTGACCGACGACACATTGACGATGCGGCCACGCTGGCGCGCCAGCATGTGCGGCAGCACGCGCCGCGTGACCAGATAGCAGGTGGTGAGGTTGCGGGCGATGCCGGCGTGCCAAGCGGCGTCTTCGATTTGTGCCAGTGGCGTGAAGGCCTCATGGCCGCCCTGTTGCACCATGCCGGCGTTGTTGACCAACACGTCGATGGCGCCGAAGTCGGCCTGTACCTCGGCGACCAGCGCGGTCACGGCAGCGGCGTCGCTCAGATCGGCCATGTAGCCTCGTCCCATATGGCCCTTGCGGGTCAAGTCACGAACGCGCTCGTTGACCCGCGCTCCCGTGGCGCACAGCGCCACCCGGCAACCCAGCTCGGCCAGCAGCGTGGCGGTCGCAAAGCCAATGCCGGTAGGACTGCCGGCACCCGTGATCAGCGCAACCTGGCCTGACAGTGAAAACTGCGGGTGCTGCAGACATTCAATCACCGGCGAGTTCCCGCAGCGCGCCGCCCATGGCGCTGAGCAAGCATTCGACATGGGCGTCGGTGGTGTCCGGGCAGACGAGCATCATGTTGTGAAACGGCGTGATCAGGACGCCCTGGTTCAGCAGGTACAAGTGCAACGCGTGTTCGAGCTCCGCGTTCATCGCTGCGCCCGCTTCAGTGCCGTTGCGAGGTGCTTGGGAACAGAACTGGAACTCCGTGCGCGCACCCACCTGGGTGACGCACCAGGGCAGACGATGGCGCTGAATCAGCGCGCGCAGCCCCAGCGCCAGGCGTTCGGCACGCGCATGCATTGGCGCAAACACCTCCGGTCGCAGACAAGTGCTGAGTGTGGCGCGCATGGCCGCCATCGCCAGAAGGTTGGCCGTGAGCGTGGTGCCGATGCCGGAATGACCCGGCGCGGCCGCACGCTTGGCCGCCTCGGCGCGCGCGGCCAGGTCGGCACTGAAGCCGTAGGCCGCGCATGGCATTCCGCCGCCCAGCGCCTTGCCCACCACCACGGCATCGGCTGCAATGCCATGCGCCTGCGCATAACCACCCGGGCCGCTGCTCAGCGTGTGGGTCTCGTCCATCACCAGCAAGCTGCCGTGGTGCCGGATCAAGGCGGTTGCCTCCTCCCAGAACCCGGGGTCGGGCAACACCATGCCGACATTGGTCATCACCGGCTCGGCCAGCACGCACGCCACGTCGCCCGCCGACAGGGCAGCTTCCAACGCCACCAGGTCGTTGAACTCGACCACCCGCGTCGTGCTGGTGAGGTCATGTACCTGGCCCAGCAGGCTGGGCCGCTGCACGGGCCGGCCATCGACGAGGTCGACGAACACGTCGTCCACCGTGCCGTGGTAACAGCCATTGAAGACCAGCAACACGCGCCGGTTCGTGATCGCACGCAACCAGCGCAACACGAAGCGGTTGGCATCGGTGGCCGTCATTGCGAACTGCCACTTCGGAAGACCGAAGCGCTCGGCCAGCAAGCGTGCCACCTCGGCGGCGTCGTCCCCGGGCAGCATGGTGGTCAAGCCATTGACCGCCTGCGCCTGGAGTGCCTGGGCCACCGCGGGCGGCGAATGACCGAACATGGCGCCGGTGTCACCCAGGCAGAAGTCGACCAGCGTGTGCCCGTCCGCGTCCACCAGCTGCGCGCCGCGGGCCCGCGCGACCTGCAGCGCAAACGGCGTGCTCCAGTCGCTCATCCAGTGCAAGGGCACGCCGAACATCATGTGCTCGCTGGCCTTGAAGGCCGACGCACGCGAGCGCGGGTTCGCGACCGCGTAGCGCGCGCGTTCTCGTTCGAGCAAGGCGCGCACCTTCGCAGGGGCGATGCCAGTGGTCGAGTTCTCTTGGTGCAGGTTCGCGCTCATGGTGAATCGATGTGGATGGGAGAGTGACAGGGTGGCGACGAGGTGGCGGCGACCCGTTCAGACGAGCAGCATCAGGTGCTCGCGCTCCCAGCTGCTGATCACTCTGTTGTAGCCCGCATATTCCAGCTCCTTGACGGCGCAGAAGGCGTCGACGAACAGATCGCCCAGCACCTCGCGCATGTCGTCGCAGGCCCGCATCGACGCCAGCGCATCCTCCAGATGACGCGGCAATTCATGGGCCACGTTCCAGGCGCTTTCCAAGGTGGGCTCGCTGGGCTGCAACTGCTTTTGCATGCCGAGCCAACCGCAGGCCAGCGTGGCGGCCATCGCAAGGTAGGGGTTGGTGTCGACCCCGGGCACGCGGTTCTCCACCCGGCGCGCCTGCGGCCCCGACTTCGGAATTCGAATACCGCAGGTGCGATTGTCATGACCCCAGCGCACGTTGATCGGCGCCGACATGTAGGGCGACAAGCGCCGGTAGGAATTGACGTACGGCGCCAACACCGGCATCACCTGCGGGATGTAGACCTGCTGGCCGGCGATGAACTGGTGGAAGAGGTCCGAGCCTTCTCCGTCAGGGCGGCTGAATATGTTCTGCCCCGTGTCCGTATCGACGATGCTCTGGTGGATGTGCATTGCACTGCCTGGCTCGCCTTCCATCGGCTTGGCCATGAACGTGGCGAAGACGCCGTGGCGCAGCGCTGTCTCGCGCACCGCACGCTTGAAGAGGAAGACCCGATCGGCGAGGTTCAGCGGGTCGCCGTGGCTGAAGTTGATTTCCATCTGACCGGGGCCGGCCTCGTGGATCAGCGTCTCCACACCCAATTCGTGGCGCTCGCAGAAGGTCGAAAGCTCCTGAAAGAACGGGTCGAAGTCGTTGACGGCGTCGATCGAATAGCTCTGCCTGCCGACTTCGGGCTTTCCGGTGCGCCCGAGCGGCGGCTGCAATGGCTCATGCGGATTCTGCTGCCGAGCGACGAGGTAGAACTCCATCTCGGGGGCCACGACGGGACGCCAGCCCCGGCTCTCGTAAAGCGCGAGAACGCGGCGCAGCACCGCGCGAGGCGACAGCTGCACTGGCTGGCCGTCCCATTCTTCGCAGTCATGGATGACCACGGCCACGGGTTCCTCGGCCCAGGGAACGACGCGCACCGTGGACGCATCGGGTTGGCAGACCATGTCGGGGTCGGTGTCGCCGACGAAGGGTCCGTTGTCGGGTTGCTGACCGTTCACGGTGTTCAGCAGCACGCTCTTCGGGAGGCGCATCGCCCCACCGGCCAGGAACAGATCGCGGGGCACGATCTTCCCGCGCGCAATGCCGGTCATGTCTGGAATCACGCACTCGACCTCATGGATGTGGCGGCTGGTGAGGAAGTCGTGCAAGAGGGTGTTCATGGGTCGCGAGTCTAGCAGAAGTTTATGTTTGTGATCACAAATGCTACTTCATAAGCCTACTGATGCGACTGTGTCCTATATTTGTGATCTCATTGTCGAAGCGAGTCGCTGTCTGTCTGGCGCGCCTTCTGGCTTGTGACCTGATCGAGCCAGGGTGCGATGCGCTCGGTGAGCCATCAGGCGCACACGGCCAAGTTCCAGGTGCACCGCCAGGCGCTCGTTCAACGTGACGAAGACCTGCTGCACCCGGCCCAGCCCGCGGCGCCCGCGCCCTCAGGGCAAGCCCAGCTCGTGCACGGTCGCGACGATGCGGTCGAGCCCTTCGACGAACTTCGGGTCCGCGTTCGTTACGCTCCAGAGCTTGGCAGCGCGGGCGCTGTCGAGGCCCGGGTTGCGCCGCTTGAACTCGTCGACGACCTGGCGCGCCTCGTCGCGCCGCCCGTCGTGGGCCAGCGCGGCGGCGAGCAGCAACGGGTAGAACGTCAACTTCGTGTTGGTGGTCGCGGGCACCCGCGCGCGTTCGACGGCGGCAGCGTAGTTCCCGCGCATGAACTCATTCATGCCGGCCAGGCCCTGCCAGATCGGCGTGCGCGACTCCTGCGGGCTGATCTGGATCGCCCGGTCGCACGCCGGGATCGCCGCGTCGAAACGACCGAGGCGCAGCATCGACGAGCAACGGTGGTGGTACGAGGTCGGGTCGTTCGGGAAGTGGCGCACGAGCTCCTCACCGACAGCCAATTGTCCGGCCCAATCGGAGTTGCTGAGGCGCAGGCTCGCGCGCGAAACCAGCGTCAGGTGCGCGTTCGGGTCGATCGCCTCGAGGCGGTCCAGCGCTTCCTGCGAGCGCCGCATCGACCCCGCATGGTCGGTCGTGTAGCGGAAACTGACGTTCATGCTGTTCGTCAGGCTCACGCCGGCGAGTGCGCGCAGCGACTGCGGGTCGCGCGCGAGAGCCTGCTCGAACAAGGTCCGCGCCTGCTCGAAGCTTTCCGGACCCAACCGCTTCAGGAACACCGACCAGCCGCGCATCGCCAGGTCGTCGGCGTCGGCCTGCGCCAGGTTGAGCCGCGCGCCACTTTGTGTGACGACGTCGCCGATCTCGATGTTCAGCGCCTTCGCGATGCCACCCGCGATGTCGCCGACCGAGCCAGGCAGTTCGCCACGCACGACGTCGAAGGGGCGGGACCAGCGCACCTGGCCGCTGACCGCGTCGACCAACTCGACGGCGATGCGCACCCGTTCGCCTTCGCGGCGCACGCGACCGGTCAGCACATGGGAGACGCCCAACTCGCGCCCGACCGCGCGCGGGTCGGCGCCTTTGCCCTTGTAGGCCTGCATCGTGCCGTGGCCGATCACCTGCAGCCCGATGCGCCAGCGCGCGACCATCGTGTTCAGGTCGCCGGTGATCGCGTCGACGAACCAGGCGTCGGCGGCGGCCGGGTCGTCGGACTCGAACGGCAGGATCGCGAGCGCGCGTGGCTGCGCCACGTCTCGCGGCAGCAGCGTGGCGATGAGCATGACGAGCAGCGCGGCGAACGCGGCGGCCGCCATCCAGGCGTGGCGGCGGCGTGTGGAGGGTGCGGCCGGGGCCGGCGGCCCAGCGGCTGCTTCGGCCGCCGCCACCAGGCTCAGCAGGTAACCACGGCGCGGCACGGTGCGCAACACCTCCTGGCCGGCGGCACCGAGCACGCGGCGGATGTCGCCGATTGCCTGCACCAGCGAATCCTCGGTGACGATCACGTCGCCCCACACCTGGCGCAGCAGTTCGTCCTTTCCCACCACCTGCCCGGCGCGTTCGCCGAGCACCAGCAGTACCCGCAGCGCCTGCGCGCGCAGGTCGGCAGGGCGGCCGTTCGCATCGAACAGTTCGCCGCGCGCGAGGTCGAGCACGAAGTCACCCACCGCCAACCGTTGCTCGGCGGCCAATGCGGGGGCAGGTTCGCGCTGCATGGCGGGGCTTCCAAGCGCACTGTACGCCCGTGGATCGGCGATGTTTCGTTCCGATTTCGGCTTTTGTTCGGGACACCGGCCGCGCTGGCGCCGATGCTTGTCGAGAACGGCAGCCGATGGGCGGCCGCCGAACCTGCGGAGGAAGACCATCATGTCGAGACACCTGTTCCTGAGCCTGGCCCTCGCCACGGCCGCCGCGGCGGCGCAGGCCGACGCGCCAGCAATGCAGCGCTACCTGATCGAGCGCGAGATCCCGGGCGCAAGCAAGATGAGCGCGGAAGACTTGCGCGGTGGTGCCGCCAAGTCGAACGCGGTGCTGCGCGAACTCGGCCCCGACATCCAGTGGGTGCACAGCTACGTGGCCGGCGACAAGGTCTACTGCGTCTACCAGGCACCGAGCGAGGCGCTGATCCGCGAACACGCCGAGAAGTCGGGCTTCCCGGCCAACCGGATCACGCCCATCGCCACGGTGATCGATCCGACCACCGCGTCGCGGTCGCGCTGAACCACCACCAGGAGCAGACATGGGGATCATCTGCCGCGCACTGGTGTTTGTCATGGCCGTGCTGCTGGCGCCCGCGCCGGCCCGCGCCGACGAGGCCGCCGTGCGTCAGGCCAGCGAGGCGCTGGTGCAGGCCTGGAACCGGCATGACACCAAGGGCTGGAGCGCCCACCTTGCCGAAGACGCCTGGTACACCGACGTCGACGACACCTACGAACGCTACAAGGGCCGTGACCAGGCCGTGGGCCGGTTCTCGTACAGCGTCGAGAACAGCGACCTGCAGTGGGACATCGTGCGCATGAAGACCCGGCCCGACGGCGTGGTCAGCGTGGTGTTGGTGGAGCGTTTGTCGATGCTGCCGAAGACCGACGGCAAGTACAAATCGGTCTACACGAACGACCCCTCCATCGCCCGCTGGCGGCGCGACGCCGACGGGCGCTGGCGCGTCGTGTTCTTCACGTCCCACAAGGGGCGGGCGCTGGCCGAGATCAAGAAGGACGACGAAGGGCAGGTGGCCACCGCCGCGCCCGCGCCGGCCGCTGCCACCGTCGCAGCGGCGCCGCGCACCGCGACCGGCAGCGAGCCGGCCGAGTACACCGCGTTCTGGGGCCGCTGGTCACAGGGCTGCAACTACTGCCACGGCCGGCCGCCGGGCCTGCCTTCGTCCGACATCGCGAGCCGAATCGTCGCCGCCGGTGCGGCCAGCGCCGACGGCGCCGCGCTGCGTGCCGCGATGCAGCGCAAGGAACTCGGCGGCACGATGAACCACATCGTCGCTGACCCGACCCTCAGCGACGCTGCGCTCGAAGCCGTGCGCCGCTATCTGGTGGACGTGCGCGACGGTGCGCTGCCCGAACAACTGGCCTTCGACGCAGCGGGTACCACGCGCGAACTGACGGTGCGCAACGAACGATCGGCACACGACGCGCCGGCGACGATCGTTTTGCTAGGGGTGACCGGGCCGTTCGCCATCGACACGGAGCGCAGCACCTGCCGCCGCGGTGCCGCGCTGGCCGGGCAGTCGGCCTGTCAGGTGATGTTGCGTGCCGCGCCAGGCGCACCGCCAACGGCAGCCGGCACGCTGGAGTTGCAACTGGCACCGAGCAAGGACCTCGAGCCCCGGCTGCGCCGCACTGCACTGCGCATGGGCGGTTGACTCAGAGCGACATCGCCGGCCGCTGCGCCATGCCCGCGCGCCAGCGCAGAAGGTGCGGGTGCAGCTCGCCGGGCTTGAGCTTCACCACCCGAGCGAAGTCGACCGCCACCACCGCGGTGATGTCGGCAATGCTGAATCGATCGGCGGCGATGAACTCGCGGCCGGTCAGGCGCTCGTTCAATGTGGCGAAGAACTGCTGCACCCGGCCCAGCCCGCGTTGCGCGAGCTCGGGGATCTGCGGGTAGTCCACCGGCCCTGGCAGCGCGCGGTTGGCCATGGCCGGCGCGCTGTTGCGCAGCGCCTCGGCGATGGCCAGGAGCCCTTCGAACTCGACGCGCCAGTTCCAGCTGGCGATCGCTGCCTTTTCTTCGGGCGTCTCGCCGAGCAACGGTGGCTGCGGGAAGCGGGCTTCCAGCCAGGCCGTGATCGCGGCGTTGTCGGCGAGCAGCGTGCCTTCGTCGGTGCGCAGTGCCGGCACCGTGCACAGCGGGTTCACTTGTCGGTAGGCGTCGCTCAGTTGTTCGCCGTTGCGCAGGTCGACCTGCACCGTGTCATGCACAACGCCCTTCTCGGCGAGCAGGATGCGGGCGCGGCGCGGGCTCGGCGCGGTCGAGCAGTCGTAGAGCGTGATCGTCATGGCGGCATCAACTTGTCCTGGGTCTTGGTCTCGAAGTCGCTGGCCTCGTGCCGCTCGTGCAGTTGGCTCGAAGGCTGGCCCCAGGCGCGGTTGACCATGCGGCCGCGCCGCACGGCAGGGCGTTGGGCGATCTGGTCGGTCCAGCGCAGCACGTTCTCGTACTCCTGCACCTGCAGGAACTCGCCCGCCTCGTACAGCTGGCCCTTCACGAGCGTGCCGTACCAGGGCCAGACCGCCATGTCGGCGATCGTGTAGTCGTCGCCCGCGAGGTACGGGCTCTCGGCAAGGCGCCGGTCGAGCACGTCGAGCTGGCGCTTGACCTCCATCGCGTAGCGGTCGATCGCGTATTCGATCTGGCTCGGCGCATAGGCGTAGAAGTGGCCGAAGCCGCCGCCGAGAAACGGCGCGCTGCCCATCTGCCAGAAAAGCCACGACAGGCATTCGGCGCGCGCCGCTGTGTCGGTCGGCCAGAAGGCGCCGAACTTCTCGGCCAGGTGCATCAGGATCGCGCCGGATTCGAATACCCGCACCGGCGTTGGCCCGCTGCGGTCTACGAGTGCCGGAATCTTCGAGTTCGGGTTGGCCGCCACGAAGCCGCTACCGAACTGGTCACCCTCGTTGATCTTGACAAGCCACGCGTCGTACTCGGCGCCCGCATGGCCGAGGGCCAGCAGTTCTTCCAGCATCACCGTGACCTTCACGCCGTTGGGCGTGCCCAGCGAATACAACTGCAGCGGGTGGCGGCCGACCGGCAGGTCCTTGTCATGGGTCGGGCCGGCGATCGGCCGGTTGATGTTCGCGAAGCGGCCGCCGCTTTCCTTGTTCCAGGTCCAGACAGCGGGTGGCACGTAAGCGGGCGATTCGTTCATGAGCAGACCTCCGTGCGAGGCTTGCCCCGGGGGGCAAGGTCCTCGGGAACGCAAAAGAGAAACGGGCCGCGAGGGCCCGTACTTCTTGATCTTCTGGCGGAGAGGGCGGGATTCGAACCCGCGGGGGGTTATTAGCCCCCACACGCTTTCCAGGCGTGCGACTTAAACCGCTCATCCACCTCTCCGAAGGGCGCGAGTTTAGCCTACGGCGTCGAGCGCGCGGGCTTGCAGCGACTGCAGCGAAACGAAGTCGAGCGCGCGCTCATGCGTGCTTTCCAGCACCACCAGCGGCGCCATGCCGGCCACCAGGGCTTCGCGCCAGCGCAGCGCGCACAGGCACCAGCGGTCGCCCGGTTTCAGGCCGCGGAAGCGGAACTCGGGGCGGGGTGTGCTCAGGTCGTTGCCGCGGCTCGCGGAATAGGCGAGGAACTCGGCCGTCACCTTGACGCAGACCACGTGGCTGCCGGTATCGTCGTCGGCGGTGTTGCAGCAGCCGTCGCGGTAGTAGCCGGTCAGCGGGTCGTAGGAGCAGGGCACGAGCGCGGTGCCCAGAACGTTGAAGGCCATGGTGTGTCTTTCAGCTGGCGTTCGGTGCCTTGGCTTTCATCAGCGTCATCGCGGTGCCGATCAAGGCCGACACCTCGCTCATGTTGCCCGGCACGATCATCGTGTTGTTCTTCTGCGCGAGATGCGCGTAGGCCTCGACCGCCTTTTCGGCCACCTTGAGCTGCACCGCCTGTTCGCCGCCGGGCGAGCGGATCGCCTCGGCGATCTTGCGGATGGCGTCGGCGGTCGCGTCGGCCACCGCGATGATCGCCGCGGCCTCGCCCTGGGCCTTGTTGATCTCGGCCTGGCGTTGGCCTTCCGACCGTGCGATGAAAGCTTCGCGTTCGCCGGTGGCGATGTTGATCTGCTCCTGCTTGCGGCCCTCGCTGGCCGCGATCAGCGCGCGCTTCTCGCGCTCGGCGGTGATCTGGGCCTGCATCGAATGCAGGATCGCGGCCGGCGGCGTCAGGTCCTTGATCTCGTAGCGCAGCACCTTCACGCCCCAGTTGCTGGCGGCTTCGTCGAGCGCGGCCACCACCGACAGGTTGATGTGGTCGCGTTCCTCGAAGGTCTTGTCGAGCTCCATCTTGCCGATCACCGAACGCAGCAGCGTCTGCGCGAGCTGCGTGATGGCCGAGATGTAGTTGGAAGAGCCGTAGCTCGCGCGCATCGGGTCGGTCACCTGGAAGTAGATGATGCCGTCGACCTGCAGCTGGGTGTTGTCTTTGGTGATGCAGACCTGGCTCGGCACATCGAGCGGCACTTCCTTCAGCGAATGTTTGTAGGCCACGCGCTCGATGAAGGGCACGACGAACTTCAAGCCCGGCGTGAGCGTGCGGTCGTACTTGCCGAGCTTTTCGACCACCCAGGCGTTTTGCTGCGGCACGATCTTGATCGCGCGAATGATGAAGATGGCCGCGATGACGGCGATGACGAGTGCAATTTCCATGGAGCGGCTTTCAGTGTGAATCAGTGTGGGGCACGCGGTGTGAGCACGAGCCAGTTGCCTTCGACGGCGCTCACCAGGTGTTCGCCCGAGGCGGGCGCAGCGCCGGGCGCGAGGCGGGCGGTCCAGGTGGAACCGCGGTACTGGACCTGCGTGGTGCCTTCGCTGCTCCAGGCGCGCACGTTGACACGCTCGCCGATGTCGAGGTTCACGTCGCGGTTCTCACGCGCCGGCGCCGAGTGCGGCTGGTTGAAGCGGCGGCGGTGCCACAGCGCCGTGGCGCCGCCGCCGATCAGCGCGGCGCCGACGATCTGCGCCGTGAGGCCCAGGCCGAGCATGGCCACGATCGCGGCACCGGCCAGGCCGAGCGCGATCATCAGCAGGTAGAAAGTCCCGGTCGCCAGTTCCACGGCGACCGCGACGCCGGCCGCGACCCACCAGAACGTAGCTGCAGAAAGGTCCATCAGAACTCCTTGGGGCGATCCCGGGCACGAGTGTAGGCCGCGTGCCGCCCGCCGATGTGCCGGTGTCACGCACTGGCCCTACACTTCGCGCTTTCTCAAAGGCGCCGTCGCGCCGAGTCAGGTCTGCCCATGCTGCGCTTCAACTTCCCGATCGTCATCATCGACGAAGACTTTCGCTCTGAAAACACCTCGGGCCTGGGCATTCGTGCGCTGGCCGGGGCGATTGAAAAAGAAGGCTTCGAAGTGCTGGGCGCCACGACCTACGGCGACCTGAGCCAATTTGCGCAGCAGCAAAGCCGGGCCAGCGCGTTCATCCTGTCGATCGACGACGAAGAGTTCACCGCCGGCCCCGAGCTCGACCCGGCGGTCTTGAACCTGCGCAAGTTCATCGAGGAAGTGCGGTTTAAGAACTCCGAGGTGCCGATCTACCTGTACGGCGAAACGCGGACCTCGCAGCACCTGCCCAACGACATCCTGCGTGAGCTGCACGGCTTCATCCACATGTTCGAGGACACGCCGGAGTTCGTGGCGCGCCACATCATCCGCGAGGCCAAGAGTTACATGGACGGCCTGGCCCCGCCGTTCTTCAAGGCGCTGGTCGACTACGCGCAAGACGGCTCGTATTCCTGGCATTGCCCCGGCCATTCGGGCGGCGTGGCGTTCCTGAAGAGCCCGGTCGGCCGCATGTTCCACCAGTTCTTCGGCGAGAACATGCTGCGTGCCGACGTGTGCAATTCGGTCGACGAACTCGGCCAGCTGCTCGACCACACCGGCCCGATCTACGAAAGCGAGCGCAACGCGGCGCGCATCTTCAACGCCGACCACTGCTTCTTCGTGACCAATGGCACCAGCACCAGCAACAAGATGGTCTGGCACCACTCGGTCGCGCCCGGTGACGTGGTGGTCGTCGACCGCAACTGCCACAAGTCGATCCTGCACGCGATCATCATGACCGGCGCGGTGCCGGTGTTCTTGCGGCCCACGCGCAACCACTACGGGATCATCGGGCCGATCCCGCAGAGCGAGTTTTCGCCGGCCGCCATCAAGAAGAAGATCGCCGCCAACCCTTTGCTGAAGGACGTGGACGCGAAGAGCGTGAAGCCGCGCATCCTGACACTGACGCAAAGCACTTACGACGGCGTGCTCTACAACACCGAGACGATCAAACATTCGCTCGACGGCTACATCGACACACTGCACTTCGACGAAGCCTGGCTGCCGCACGCCGCGTTCCACAAGTTCTACGGCACCTTCCACGCGATGGGGAAGAACCGCAAGCGCCCGAAAGACCAGCTCGTGTTCGCCACGCAGTCCACGCACAAGCTGCTGGCCGGCATCAGCCAGGCGTCGCAGGTGCTGGTGCAGGACTCGCAGGAACGCAAGCTCGACCGCCACCTCTTCAACGAGGCCTACCTGATGCACAGCTCCACGAGCCCGCAGTACGCGATCATCGCCAGCTGCGACGTGGCCGCGGCAATGATGGAAGCGCCGGGTGGCCCGGCGCTGGTGGAAGAAAGCATCGCCGAAGCGCTCGACTTCCGGCGCGCGATGCGCAAGGTCGAAAAAGACTACGGCAAGAAGGACTGGTGGTTCAAGGTCTGGGGCCCTGACAAGATCGTCAAGGAAGGCATCGGCCGCAGCGACGACTGGGTGCTGAAGGCGGGCGAGAAGTGGCACGGTTTCGGCGACCTGGCCGAAGGTTTCAACCTGCTCGACCCGATCAAGAGCACGATCATCACGCCAGGGCTGGACATGTCGGGCAAGTTCGCCGGCAACGGCATTCCAGCCTCGATCGTCACCAAGTTCCTCGCCGAACATGGCGTGATCGTCGAGAAGACGGGTCTGTACTCGTTCTTCATCATGTTCACGATCGGCATCACGAAGGGCCGCTGGAACACGCTGCTCACGGCCCTGCAGCAGTTCAAGGACGACTACGACCGCAACCAGCCGCTGTGGCGCATCCTGCCCGAGTTCTGCGCCGCACACCCGCGCTACGAGCGCATGGGCCTGCGCGACCTGAGCCAGAGCATCCACGAGATGTATGCCAAGGGCGACATCGCGCGCCTCACGACCGAGATGTATTTGTCAGACCTGCAGCCGGCGATGAAGCCGAGCGATGCCTACGCCTACATCGCGCATCGCAAGACCGAGCGCGTGCCGATCGACGAGCTCGAAGGCCGCATCACCACGTCACTGCTGACGCCTTACCCGCCGGGCATTCCGCTGCTGATTCCCGGCGAGCGATTCAACAAGAGAATAGTCGACTACCTGAAGTTCACGCGCGAGTTCAACGCCGCTTTCCCGGGCTTCGACACCGACGTGCACGGCCTGGTCGAAGCCGACGGCGACGCCGGCACGCACTGCTACTTCGTGGACTGCGTGCGCGCCGATTGACGCGCCAGGCCCGCCTGAATCAGGCTTCGAGGCTGCCCACGGCGACCTGGCTGAAGCCGCCGTCGACGTAGATGATTTCAGCGCTGATGCCGCCGCTCAGGTCGGACAGCAAGAACGCGGCGGCGTTGCCCACGTCGTCGAGCGTGATGTTGCGGCGGATCGGCGTGTTCGCGGCGAACTGGCCGAGCAGTTTGCCGAAGTCCTTGATGCCCGAGGCAGCGAGTGTCTTGATCGGCCCGGCCGAGATGCCGTTCACGCGCATGCCGCGCGCACCCAGGCTTTGGGCCAGGAAGCGCACGCTGGCCTCGAGCGAGGCTTTGGCCAGGCCCATCGTGTTGTAGTTCGGCACGTAGCGCGCCGCACCCAGGTAAGACAAGGTCAGCAGCGCCGCGCCCGGGCGCAGCCGCGGCAGCGCGGCCTTGGCCATGGCCGGGAAGCTGTAGGCGGAGATGTCGTGCGCAATGCGGAAGTTCTCGCGCGTCATGCCGTCGAGAAAGTCGCCGGCGATGGCTTCGCGGGGTGCGAACGCGATGGCGTGAACGAAGCCGTCGAACTGGTCCCAGTGGGCGCCCAGGTCAGTGAAGAGTTTGTCGATCTGCGCGTCTTCGGCCACGTCGCAGTCGAACACCAGGCTGGAACCGAATTCGGCGGCGAACTCGGTGATGCGCTCCTTGAAACGTTCGCCCTGGTAGCTGAAGGCCAGCTCGGCGCCCTCGCGGTGGCAGGCGCGGGCGATGCCATAGGCGATCGAGCGGTTCGACAGCACGCCCGTGATCAGAAGGCGCTTTCCAGCGAGGAATCCCATGGTGTCTCCGTCAGTTTGATTGGCGGCGGATTTTGGCATGCAGCGCCCGTGCCCTTGGCGCAGCGGGTGGCACGCTGCTTGCCGGGGTTGTAACGGCGGAGTACAATCCCGGTTTTGCTGGAAAGCTGCTTGACGCGGTTGGGTCGCTCTGAGAGGTGCGCCTCGGCGGTGTTGCTGGAAGCAGTTCGCTTGACCATGTGGGCGGATTCATCCAGCCCATTTTTTTTGCTCGATCGTTTTTAAACTGGCTTGCTGGGCAGGGACACGACTTTTGATGAATTGGCAAAGTGCGGTTGAACGCACTGTGACGGGCTTGGGTTACGACCTGGTCGACGCTGAAAAGAGCGCCGGCGGCCTGTTGCGCGTCTTCATCGATCACCTGCCCGATTCGGCCGGCGCCGCCTCGGCACCGTTCATCACGGTGGACGACTGCGAGAAGGTCACACGGCAGTTGCAGTATGTGCTCGAAGTCGAGGCTTGCGCCTACGAGCGGCTCGAAGTCTCGTCACCGGGTCTCGACCGCCCGCTGAAGAAGGCGGCCGACTACGCGCGTTTTGCCGGCGAGCAGGTCGAGCTGACG
>Ga0307516_10004402_pt1 | contig 17409 bp, 19 predicted proteins | sample 19_EM_MG_FD_203310 | JGI IMG/M metagenome (GOLD analysis project Ga0307516, IMG submission 203310) | Populus trichocarpa ectomycorrhiza microbial communities from riparian zone in the Pacific Northwest, United States - 19_EM | ecosystem: Host-associated > Plants > Roots > Unclassified | place...
AACGCTTCTGGTGGAGGCCAACCCGAGGGTCCTTCTTCCATGGCGAACACAACGTGAGCCTCGAATTCTGGTAGCCCGTTCACTTGAATCTTTGCCAGCTGTTCGAGCGCGCGATTCAATGCGTTTGCAAATGGTTGATACGTCCCTGGCTTTCGTGACGACGATTCGCTTCCAAACACGATGTGGGAGGATTCAGATGGGGTCGGAGCACGCACTAGTCGTCCAGCTTCCCCCGCACCTCTTTAGAGTTGGCGACGGGGGTCACCTCCCTCAAACAGTCTTCAAAGTGTTCATCCAAAATGCTGTCACGAGAGACGGGAGTCGTCGAGGAGTCGTCCTGAGCCACTGACAGCACAGGTGGGCGGATTCTCCCCTGGGCAAACAAAATCAACGGCGAAGGGAACCTGGAGATCGTCGTAAACGTACCGCACCCCCAATAGAAGTTGACGGGAGCACTCGAGCCTCTGTTTGCTTTACCCGTTCAGGGTCCTGGGGTCGAGGTGGACGCGTGTAGAAGCGTGACGATCATGAAATGGGGTTCAAGTAACGCGTCGAAGCGCGGTCCGGTCCCAGTTCCGTTCCCCTCCCCGACTAGTTCACACTCCACCCCCAGGAGACTCCGACGGGGAGGGGGACCCATTGGTGCAAGAAGACAACAGAGCTGATACCGTAGACGCTGGTCGCGATACCGAAACGTCCGCTGCTTCCAGCTCGTTGAAACGCGTTACCGGGCTTGCCTTGTCGATCACGTTTACATGATTTCATCAAATACCCAATCGAGCGCTTCTGATAACCTTGAGGGCACAGCCACTCGAATGCGTGATCGGCGGGCCAAATAAGACGAGAAATAATCGCCGCGTGAAAAAATGTTTTGGCCTCCCCTATCCAACTCGCTCTTTCACCCACCTCCCAACAATCGCCATGCCCGAGAACGACATCAACACCTGGGTCGAGCGCCTCCTCCGGTACGCTGCTTTATCCGATGAAGCCCTACAACCACTCCACAACAACCTCCCCGTCCCTGCCTTCGTCGCGTTTTACGAGAGCGGGGTGATCCAGTGGGCTCAGGAGGAGGTGACGGATCCGCGAGTCTTGTTTCAACCCGGGGGCGATGACGAAGTACAAGAAACGTTCTACCGCACGATTGACGAAATCTGTGCGACTTTCAGCACGGTGAGGGGAGGTGATTGGGCAGCGTGCGTCGGTTTCCATCATTCAATGCCCCACTGCTGACAGCACCCTTAGGTTTGTTCGCATATGCCTTGCCAGCCAGGCAGGCCTTGCCGCCATCCTCCGTCATCAATTCCCATGGGATTCGACATTCAAGGAGGAAATTTTGAAATGTGTGGTTCCCAGAATGTATTGTCCTGCCCCTCTTACGCCTTACACCCCTCTCACCCCCTTTCAGGAAAACCGCATCGATTGACCGCATGAATAACAACATCACTTGGATCCGAAGCCTGGCCACCTCAATCCTCCTCACCCCTGGACCCAAGCCACCAAGCCCCAGCCTAACGATCGATGAATCCGTCAAGTACTTCCACCCAGAGACGCACCAACTTGTTGAGTTCACTGTGCGAGGCCTCCGCCGAGTTGGAGAATCAGGAATGTCGTATCTGGTCTCTTATGTTGACAACGGTGATGATGAGGTCACGTTGAACGAAGAAGAGATGAATGAGGTGCTACGCCGTCGTGTGAAATGGTAGTCCGGGTCATCACTGGTTGTATAATATACAAGTTAATGTTTAATGAGCCATTTCTCAAACGGGTTCACGGAAATTGCACAGACAGCTACCCTCGGAGGGCGATGAGAAAGCGATCACGGTCCAGAACGTCCCAGTGTAGGTGGAAGGCGGCGTGAGCCGCCAACACTAAAAGTCAAGCGAGCGGCAGAAGGGGCGACGGGTTGTGTGGATTACAGTAGGGAGCCTGACGGAAATGACCTGCATGAATCGCATACGAAGGTTTAGTGTCGTCGGGGCTCAGCGCAGCGCTCAACGCGCATCGGCCCGAAGGAGTCGTCACAACAGGTGAGTGGCACAGGTGGCTCGGGGTTTTGTTGGGGTTGGTCCTTCTGAGGTAGCGGGTCTACGCTCCGTAGTTGATGGTCTGGACTTTGCGAAGCTGGTAATCATAGGGATGACCGCGCAGATTATTTAACGGACGTGTAGATATGACTCTTGTTATAAGAATATCGTGGTGACCGCGGATAAACGGACACGTAGATACAGGAGCCATGAACAGAAACCCACAGACTCTCCGGTTGAGCAATCAGTCCTCTCGTCGGCGCACCTCTACAGGGATAAAGGTCACGACGATCTGGTCGAGCATGCCCATCCCGGCGGGTGTCACCTCTAGGTACGACTTCTCCTTCTTGAACAAGCTGGCCTCGTGGAATTGAGCGATCAAAGTCTTGCTTCCGTCGTCGATAACAAGCTGCAGTTCACGGATCGCGATGTGAGCGCACTTTGGTGATGGTGATTGAGGATCGTCATCAACTCACCCTTGGACCTCGGAAAGCAGCAAGCGACCAACGGTAGGAGGTTCCGTTGTGGTTGAACACGTAGCTCCTGCGCGCGTTGTCAGAAGTGCGCTGAGACTTAATCACAACACTCGCTACCCCTTCAGTTTGCCTTTCAACGGCATGTACTCCGCCCTCGTCCTGACCTTCCCTTCAAACACGATCCGCGTCGACGCGAACCACCTCCAGTACAATCTTGCGATCTCGTTCTCCACGAGTGGTGAATCCCCCCCAGGAGCCGAGTTCACGGGACTGGCGACCCCACTACCGCGCTCATACCTCTCCGACCTGACTCCTGCGGGGAGTTTCCACTCCTCGGGATCGTAGCTCTCGTGGGGTTCGTCGGCGTCCCAGTGTAGCCGAGGCAAGGGATTTGGGGGTGTTGCTGGGTCGCATCGGAAGACCCTCGTGACGCTACCAACGATTCTATGTGGGGTGTGTATCCTGTATAGCTCTTGCCCTGTCGCTTCGTTGACCAGCATGGTGCGCACGGGGGAGTTACGCGTGAAGGTTATCTTGGTGTTCATCTCGCCAGTCGGAAGGCCGAGGTCGTGTGATAGTGTCGAGGTGTAAACCACATACGCGCGTGTTGCTGTAATAACTTATAAAGAGTCGACGGACTGCGGATGGAACGTGGGTGTGATCCGACGGAATGAGCCAGGGTCAGACCCGCCCACACTTGAATGTTTCCCTCGACTTTGGGCCAGGAGGGGCCCTTCCAATTTGTAGTTTGCACCTCTTCGGTTTCAAATTCAAGCCAACGGAGGACGATCACATGACCGGCGCGCTGCCTCTCATTTGAACACTCGCGTCGGGTTCAAGACACTCCGCCACATTCCTCCAGACCACCTATTCCTCGTCGCATTCTCTGGGCAAGCTCTGGCTGGAGGTTGTCTCACCGTTCTCAGGGGTACCGACCGAGATAGGGATGCCGAGTGGGACGCCGTTGGTGATGTGAGTTAGATCACCCTATGCTAATCATCCTATTTTCATCGCCAACCGCACCATTTGCGCATAGGCGGACGCCATTCACCGACTCTGATGACCGCGACCTTGTCGCTTTCCTCGCACTCCACCATCCATCGAAGGAGGGCCGGATGGGTAACGCGGTGTACAAGTTATTGACTGAGCAGGCGAGAACCTCCTTTGTTGTTAACATTTCTTACTCTGACCCCCCGAACCTCAGCCTAATAGGTGGCCCTGGGCAAAACGACACACCTGGATGTCGTGGAGGGAACGGTACAAGAATCATGAAACCGACTTCGATCGTAACATCAAGGCCTTTCAGCATAAACACAAACTATCCAGACAGGCCATTCCTATGGGATCCGAAGCCATGCTCGTAAGCGGAATGGAGGATTTAGACGACTTTGGAACGGATGAAGAGGCTGAAGTTCGACGGGCACGGGGAAAGAAGGCCGCACGCGTTGATTCAGACACGGAAGACGAGGGCTGGGAACCGACCAGGGTCCAACCCCAACCCCGACCGACCAAAAAGGCCGCCGCACCACCAGAACAGCCAGTCTCCAAGCGGAAAAGGGTCAGCGATGCCACCGACAGGACACCGAAACGGACGAGGGTTGTCCACGGCAACGGGGCCGGAGGGGTGGAGGGGGAGAGCCCCACCGATAGCCCTACCGGAGAGCATGGTGCCATGGATCAGGACTCCCAACTGGAGGTTGAACAGAATCTTTTCTATCCCTCAGACGAGGATTCCCTGCCGATTCCACGGTGGGTCATACCCCTTTCGCGTTCCGTAAACCGTGAAGTAATTCCCATGCTGCAGCACGCCAACGCGGTATGCCGCCCAACCCTCTAGATCCGCCGGTCCAATAGCATCTACATCCAAGAACCACCGTACTCCCCAATCTGTGCACAGACCTCACAGTCCCAAAAACCCTCCCTCCAGCGTTTTCTCGACAATCGACCTCGATGAAACAGACACGGGCTCGCCAATCGTCCCCAAGCGTCTTCGGAAACGAAAAGTCCCGAAGATCGTCGAAAGTGCGTTTGGTCGGAACGAGCAATCTAGCCCCGTTCGTTCATCCCAACTCCGCGCTGATTCGTCACCAGGCTTTGATCTCCTCGTTGAAAGGCGAGCGGCTCGGAAGGCTAGCGCGTCTAGACAAGTTGAAGCTCGCCCAGCTGAGGACAATATGAATTGGGAAGAACTGCAAGAGCTTCAGCCCACCACTCCTGAACCCGGACCTTCGTCTCCATCCACGTCCAAGCGTGGATCATCCCCATCGAGCCTAAATAATGGTCTGCCCACCCCTCGTTCACGCCCAGGACCTTTGGACGCGATCGACCCCACTGAAAGGAAGATGATAGAAGCTCGCGAGGAACTTTCAAAAGTTGCGCTTAGATTCAGAACTCGACTTCCACGCCCCCCGCCCGATCCCAAATCCCCAGACACGAGGATGGGTGAAACACGCCCGTTCGACGAGCCTACGCACCCATTTGATGAAACCACGCACCCGTTTGACGAAACCACGCATCCATTCGACGAGGCTACACATCCATTTGACGACTCTCAAGCTCAGAGCCAGGAACCACACCCGTTCGACGAAGACTCCCACATGCCAAGTCAGGAGCCCCATCCCTTCGACGAAGAAACTCAACAACCGCCGGACAACACCATCGATGACCGGAGGTCGGAAGTTGGACCGTCGGGAATCCGAATGGGGATTTCCCCTGTACCTCCTACTCCAGGGGGTCCCAACCGTCGAACAGAAGCTTTTCTCTCCGCGAGTTTACTGGAAAGTAGGCACGGACGGCATTCGAGAAGCCCGTCTCATCCCCCACCGATATCCCCAATCGATCGGCTCAGACCTGGACTGTTGCGCTCACCCAATCGTCCCTCGCGTTCCCCACGGAGCCCCACAATATACGAACCGACGACCACTATTGGCCCTCTCAGACGCTTCGAAGTTCCAACGCCGATGACGACGTCGAGAAACCCGCTCCGGTCTCCTCGGTCGTCGGATAGACCAAGCCTGTCCCCTCAGAAAGCCAGAACTAGAGCCACTTCACCTGGGGATGGCCAACCGAAGCCCACGGCGATCACTCAAGAGCTACGGGAGTTGTTAGAGAGCAGTCCACGAACGCGACGTGCCTCGGCGAATGTTCAGGTCCAACCCAAGACTCACGGTGAGGCGTGAACTACGTCGGGGGGGATTCTGCTAACATCGACTGCAGTAGTGAAACCCCCCAAGACTTCTGACCGCAAACGACTTACGCACAAGACCCGGTTTTCTGAACCATCAGGTAGGACCATTCGAGTTCCGGGAACGCGGGTATTGAACTCGAAGTTTTAGTGAAATCAGAAACTGCAACCCCTGCACATCATCTGAGATCAAAGTCAACCGTGAATGATGACCCGTTCTCGTCTCCCACCGATCTGAGGCTATCGTCTCCACACCCACCAATGGACGCTACCATCCCCGGCGATGAGCCGGATTCACCTCTCGCGCCTGTCACGACATCGCAGAACGGGCTCAATGCGACCATCAAGTCGAGACAAACCCGAAGAGAAACGGTACAGGACGTGAATCGACGTGCTCGTAAGGGCGTGGTCAAAGCGCCCGCTCAGACTGGGATGGAAGTGGATGGGGATGTGATGGACGAATCCCAGACGTACGATATTGAGCACGACCCCTACGATATCACTGGAACGCCGATGATGGACCTTTCTGTCCGGCCACCGAGGAGGATAGCCCCTACCTACCGAGCGTCTTCCTCCCAGGCACGACACAGGACCTCATCACCTACAACCATCAACCACCAAGACCGCGGCCACGAACGCGAGCGGGAAAGGGATGAGCGCAAGTCATCGTCATCACGTTACCGGGAAAGAGAGGGTCACCTTGAGAGGGATGCTCCAGATGACCGTGAGCACATACGGGACACTAGGAGGTTATCTGGGGTGTCCTTTGGTTCACCCATCGCCGCGTCGTCCCCTCCCAATGCTCACCGAAGCGGTGGCGGCCAAAGTTACGACAGGACGTCCTCACTCACTGCTACCTCCTCGTTCTCTTCCAGAACCAGCTTCGGGAGCACCACTTCGACAACGTCACCTGCCGTAGGGATCATGGGCGGGTCTTTGGGTCTAGGTTTCACGCCATCCGAGACGGACGCGTACCTCGGGATCCAGGTTGCATGTGAAAAGATCGCGAAGACCCATGGGTTCCAGAGCGACGCGGTGTTTAGGGTGTATCAAGAGGTGAAGGATCTTCGGAAGGCTGAGGAGATTGTGATTGGAATGAAGCGCGCTGCGGAGAAGGATGCGATTGAGCGGATTATGAAAGTCAGGGAGAAGAGTGAGAAGAGGAGAACGAGCGAGAGAGTTGGAGAGAGCTCGGCACACTGGGGCGGCGGAGGTCAAAGTCGAACCAGTCGGCGGGGTTACGACGACGAAGGGGGCGACGACGATGACGAGATGGGCCGAAGAATCATTCATGAAGAGGAAGAGGACGACGATCCGGATAGCCCACTACGGATCGAGCACATTTCCCGTCACGACAAACGCTCTTCCACTTCCTCCACCTCTGCGCTCAGGTATAGAGGAGGATACGACCGACCCAGAGCATCCACAACAACGGGCAGAAAACGAGACCGAGACCAGGTCGTTCGCGAGAGGGAGAGCAGCGTTGGGTACCACCCTCCTACGCCTACCCGAGCTAACCTTTGGGAAAGACTTAGCAAGTCGGGGAGGCACCCTGAGACCGCCCTCTTGGGAGAAAGTCTGAGAGCGAGCTTGAGTATGCCGAGATACGACCACGAATGATTGATATGTAATGTTTCTTTGCTCGGGATTCACGGGGTCCGACGCCTCTTGATCTTTCAAAAATTTCTCTAATGCTGCATTCATGTGTTTACGCTACATGGAGTGACGATAATAAGATACGGGAAGTTTGTAACCGTCCTTGATATTAAGGCGTATGGGGGATCTATGATACAGAGGGCGAGGGCCCACAGGTCCGGCAATTAGGAAAATCTATCATTTACCGTCCATAAAATCATCTAAAATACTGCGTGGAACCCAAAACAGGCGGGGATTGAGAATCACTTGAAATCTCCAAACTCCCAATCAAAACAGTCCTGTGAGGGAGCGGAATCGGTGACCGAACGAGGGGGTCATCAAGCTCCGAGGACTCACCACACAATCGTTCTGCGGCTCCGCAATAGGCACGGAAACGCCATTCTCAGGGTCAAAGTCCTCCGAGAGAAGGTCGACGACGGTACGGATCCCATGGTTCCCAACCCCCACGGACCACTTGCGCTTCGACACGGTGTCGTAGAGGACCACGTTCCCTAAATGGCACCTACTCTCCAGGGCGTACCCTCCCAAAGCGCACGTCGAGCTGACCCCGTTACATACGCCCATAGGAATCGGGTCTCCGGTGTTGTAAACGTGCGTGATGTGCTGAGTGGATGGCTAGAAAATGGCCCCAGAAAACTAGTCAGCGCATTGCTACGCGATGGAGAAGTCGCTGAGGGCCCACCGGAAGGTTAAGATGCAACCTCTTCGCCGCCAACTTCTCTCCAGGCGCCTCAAACGCCACAACCGGAGCTCCAAACGTCGCACCAACAAGCGAAGCCAACGAACCACCCAACGAATGTCCAATCACCCAGATGTTCGCGTCCGGGTACAGATACGTGACGTTATTGTAAAGGTTCACGCCGACCGGATAGAACAACGAATCTTCAACGAGGCTTCTCTCCAGACAATCCTGATCGCAAGCGTATCCCCCAGAATGACAGTCGCAAACGGGAGTCCAGGTAGGTCCGACTTTGGCGCAGCAGCAGGAGAAGAGGAGGTTATCGTTCAGTTTATCTTTCCGGACCGTAGGACCACCGTCTCCGACGAGCCAGAGAGCTGAGGTTCCTTTGATGGCGACGATTACGGTGCTGTTGTCCGTTGAGACGAAGATGTGACCCCTGAAACCGTCCGCGTCAGGTTCCCAACCGAACGGATACGTCTGGAGAGCTCAAGTCATTCAGCATAACACAAGACTTCGCTCACAAACAAGCTACACAACTCACCAAATTCCAGTCCGGACCCAAATCATACCACCCCTTCTTCCCCAGATCCTGGTAATATGCGTTATTTGTCATCATGGCCAGCGAATGCAACGTCTCCCGATCCGTCACATTTGGTCCTGGTACCTCGACCTCGTCCCAGGAGTTGAGGAACTGCGCAAACACATGGCTCTGGATCGTCTTGGTCTTGACGGGGTATTGTAGGCGGTCGTCTTCGCCCGCGAGCTGTCGGAACCTTGGAACGTCGGAGAAGACTAGGAGAGAACCGTTGGTGACCGCGTGCTCGTGACGGAGTTCAAAGGTTAGGGAATTGTCCGGAGGTCGTAGGTATTCTTCCCCCCATAGCAAAGAGGTGATGAGTAACTGCAGAGCAGAGGGGAATAAACCATACAACATGGTGGCAGGCGGAAGAGCTGAGTTGCCGCCTGCGGAAAGGCGGGTGGCACATGGCCGTGGGAGTTGATTGCCCTCTACGATAGATCCGGTATCGTTAACTACTTAGAATGTCTATAGGATTTGTACTTTTAGGGCCCCTCAGTATCCGTTGTAGAGACCATTCATGTGACCCATCGTCTGTGGCCAGTCCCCGAAGAGCAGGCTGATGCTCTCTCCGTTGTGGGTCCTTCGGATACTCTCAGCGATGGTGGGACTTGTATCAATCTGGACAAGCTTTGGGCAGTCATGCCTCGACTGTGAGATTGAGTTGGTCACCTGAAACGCGCGTTAGGTCCCGAACGGAAACGTGGATCCGGTGAGAGGTACGTACGACAAGGCGCTCGAAAGGGAGGGTCTCAAGCATGCTCATCTTGACCTCCGACAACAAACCGTGGGAGATGAGCGCATAGATGGACTTGGCGCCGTTCTCGTGTAGAGTGCGGACCGCTAAGGAGAGGGTTCTCCCACTGTCAATCATATCATCAACGAGAATCGCCACCTAGGGGTTGAAGAAGATGAGCGGTCCTGATAACGGGAACAAACGTGCGATCCCGTACCTTGTCTCGGACGTCACCGACCAATAGTTCCATCTGTTCGGGCGCCTCAGCACCACGCACGCCCCTCTTCTTGTGAATGAGAGCAAAATCAAGCCCAAGCTTGTCCGAGATAGCAGTAACCCTAGACGGACCGTGAGCCCTCCGCCCATACCGGGGAAACTCGCTCGGGGACCCACCTCTTGGTGCCGCCAGCATCCGGACTAACAATGATGCCGTTCCGCCACCCCTCTATATTTTGTTTGATATACGAAATCATGAGAGGTTCCGAGTACAGGTTGTCGACTGGGATGTCGAAGAACCCTTGGATCTGACTGGCATGCAGGTCCATCGTAATGACGTGATCACAGCCAGCGACCGTGAGCATGTTAGCCACCAACTTTGCTGTGATCGGAGCCCTTGATTTGTCCTTTTTGTCCATCCTCGCGTAGGGAAAACAAGGGATCACAGCGGTAACTCTCCTGGCCGATGCTCCCTTACACGCAGAAGCGAGGATGAGGAGTTCCATGAGGTTATCATTGACGTCGCTGGATCCGGTCTGAATGATGAAAACGTCTTCGTCTCGAATGGACTCAGCGATTTTAACGTTGATCTCCCCGTTTGAAAACTTTTTCACCGTGCAGGGGGTAAGGGGGACGTTGAGGCTGGGGGGTATGTCATTCTAGACGTGGGAGAAGGATCGTCTGGGGCGGTTTGAGCTCACCGCTCAGCCACGGCCTGGGCGAGCTCGGGGTGACTGTTCCCTGTCAATCCAAATGTGAGAATGGTTGTTCGTCCCCTCGGTGTTGGCGCGGGTGGCTGACTGCCTCCTGGCGATGAGGTGAGAGACGTACCCGCAAGGAGTCGGACGGTGTTTCCGTGAAGCATGGTGGCCAAAGGTGGGGAATAACTAGAGCATGCGGGGAGAAGTACGGGGATGTGGGGGAGAAAAGAATGACGAGGGTGAGAGGAATCGGAGTCGGCCATCACGAGGAACAAGCGTTGCTTATGTAAGCAGATCACCCCGACATACGGGAAGCGGATGATCATCACATGAGCCGAAGACTTTCGCCGGGAATCTGCCCCCGATTTCCCCTGGAAACGGAACAGTTGTGGGCCACGAACAAATACAGTGTTTCCGACACAAACGCAGTCTGATGGTCAACAAAACAGAACCAATAAATATGCCAAAGTCATGTTATACTGGTCGCCGAATTCGGACCAGGCGAGTCCTATGGGTGATTGTAGTTACCATCGTTGTACTCTGGGAGAAACCGGCAGTTCTTGTTGATACCACCTTTGGAACCCATAGCAGTTGGACGTGTGCACGAGTGATAACTACCAATCATTCCAAGATTGTATGCCTGTCCAAGAAAGGGGCGGTGAAATTAAGGAATACACATATAAGTACAAAAGTATACAGAAGCTTTAGGCCGTGGGGTCCAAGACAAAGATATCAGGCTGCCAGGAACCCTTAGAGACGGACTCGAGCCGGACTAGAAACATATTATCCAAGTGCATGAACCCCACACCGATCTTCCATGGAGCGGATCCGCACGGCCGTCGCTGTGGTTCGATTTGAGCAACACCAGACACTCAATTTCACGACGCGAACTCACAGCCATCGAGTCCAAATACTTCTTAAGCTTCTTCGCAACCCGATATGCCAGTTCCCCCCGCGTTATCGGCTCGCGCCCCTTGTTCCAGCGTTTTGTGGACAACTTCTATCGCGGTCAGTGCGTGACGACACACCCGGGACGAGGGTCCTAACCTGGTGTGAACTATTGGACGGGTACCCGATGAACTTAAGACGGGTCAATCCTCGTGCAAGGCAGAAGTTATCACGATAAACGCACCGAAAACCGGCACGAAATAACCTTGCCCGCATCTCGTAACACGGGATCGTCCCGCCCATCGAGGCCCGTAAATCTCTTCCGGAGAGCGTCTCCCATATTTACGCCTGGGCGACCATTCACCCCAAAGGAAATGCATTCCGACGGAGTATAATTCCACTGTTTCCGCCCGTGATCATAAGTCTTCTGCGGTATCTTATGCCAGTTCGGCGGGGGAATGGTTGCAGCCTGGGGTATGGGCGGTGGTAGCGAAGCTGACGCCGAACAAACGACACAAATCGTAGTCCTATCATCAACTGGGGCGGTGACCTGTGGTGGGGGGCTCGACGGGTCGGGGGCATGAGAAGGGGGGGAATTTGGTGTAGTTCCATGGGCTGATCCTGCGCCCGACGGGGTCTCCGGAAGGAGTTGATATAGATATTCGAGGTCGAGTAGGGCGGAAGGCAGGAGCAGATCGGGGGCGTTCTGGGGGAAGCCCAAATTGGCGGGCGACATGCATAAATACTAAACTCTGAGACCAAGGCTCGAGCAGATAAGCAGTCGAGAAGCTCACCTCGTACATTTCGATGGGGAAAATGTGACTGTAGTCCGTATAATCCATACCAGCAGCCCAACGTTGTGGTGGTGTACGCTCAACTAGGGAGGGATTTTATACTTGTCCAATCCCAGACCTTCCCGCCCGTCATCCGGTGGCCACAGGAGCTCGCAAACGAACCGGACTGTTGTTGAGAACCCTCACACTCGGACTGATAGCCCAAAGACGGGGGTAGAACGCTCAAACCATTGACTGGTTCGGTGAGGGGTGTCAAACGGACGAACCGGTGAGCCGTCCGAGAACTGGGTGTCCGGGGGCATAGCATACCGGTTTGAAGGGGGAGGTGTCACCCATTACAGCCCTTGCAGGAAAACCAAGAAAGGTCCGCGGACCTCGGAAAAAACCGAATAGACAGCGCCCCCCGACTGTCCCGACGGTCTCGGCTGGCTGTCAGAACGGGTGCCAATCCCAACGCGGCGTTGGTTGGATCGTCTCCCAGCCACCCCGAGGGATATGCTGGGGAAAAGAAACCGAGCGCGCGAAGTGGGACACGATCGGCACACCACCCCCGGTCTTGGGGGTGTCGACGATTAACTTAAATCGGATTAAAATCTTGCGAGCCAGAGGTGCTACACTGCGGGTCTTGAGTTCGAGGCAGGGGGCACAGAGTCCTTTAGGTATCCACTAATGATATGGGTGGAAGCCCAAAGGGCTGCTGAACCGCGGAGAAGGGCGGACGGGTTGAGGGAGGAAGGCGGGGGGGGGGGGGGAGAGAGGAGAGGAGAGGAGAGGAAGAATCAAGGCGGCTCAGACAGGTTCTTAACCACAGGAACGAATTCCCAAAACTGTGTAGTCTCCTCATCGTCTCGACGCACGGAGTGGTCCGACGCAACGTAACAACACCGACCATCAATGTATCACGCGTGAAGGGGCCTATGGCGGAGAACAAATACGGCCTATTAGTGATGGCGAGGCCGGTTTCGCGATCACCGTACGGTTTTAAACTGGTAATTATACGTTGCACAGTGGCCTGGAGTATTTCAGCTGTGAACCTATGATTGGTGTGAACCCCCAAAAGGATCCAATCACCAAGTCAAAACTCGCCACTGGGGTTGCCAAGAGGCCAGCGATACGTGGTCCCAAAATCGGCCGAGGGTTCTATTCTTGAAACCTGGACTGTTTCCAGCGACGCTCTCCCATTGGCTCCCGGGCTGGCTAGCTCAAACTCGACATTAGTCAGTTGAGCATAAAAGCATAAAGCGCCACAGCGAGTGGATCTAGCGAGCCAACGGGGCGCTCGAACTTGCCATGCATGAGGTCATAAATTCCATTTTGTGAGGGGTGTCACCGCGCATTAGATAGCTGCCTTATGCACGTGATGTCCCGAGGTTCGATCCGGCGTGCTGCACGTTTGCCTCGTGGGCTTAGGATCCTCACGGACCAAAAAAGAGATTTATGTATACTGTTCCAAATGCACAAAAAATAAATACCATCGCGCACAGGTAAGATGCATCGCGCGGGTACCTTAACTTCCCTGGGGGGGGGTTCCTGCCTTGCCCCGAAGTAGGTTGGGAGAAGGAGGATAATTCCGTCGGTTTTTACACTATTTAGAGGTAGTTTCGAGGCGATTACAAACGATGCGTCCGAGAACTGATCGCTCCCGAGCTCATCAACCCGGACTGGATCGCCCAACCCCGGTCAAAGGTTGAAGAGAAGGGTTAGGAACTCGCAAAGGAATGTGGGGTTGGTTGTCGGACCGTTCTGTCCGAGTTGGAAAATTCCCGCGGATCCCAACGGAATTCGATACGAGTTCTAAGCTATATGACCAAACCTCATCGACATCGACATGACATCAGCAAGTCGTGGAAAGTCTGCTATAGCCTTGCAACCCCAGGTGATCGGACTGCTCCCTCTAATGAATTATAAGCCCATATAACGGATTATAAGGCGCGTTTGGCGCCCAGGATGTTATAACGCATCGTAACTTAACTCAAGATATAGGTCTACCACTTTCGTAGACCCATATATTTCAGTATAGTATTTTCCACGACTTGCTGATGACTCATTTATGGCTTCCGAGTCCCTGCAAAGTTGCTTACGGAATGTTATAACATCTTTCGTTCTCCTGACGAGTGCACCATCCGTGCGGGTGTGGCGTCCGTCATCCTACTGATCGGATTCCTACGACAGGTTGGCTTCGAGATGCCACAACCTGTCGTCCCTTCCGCCGCTCGCTTGACTCTTAGTGTTGGCGGCTCATGCCGCCTTCCAACCACCTACATCACAATGATCTGATTATAGGATCTGTATCCATGTAGGCGATACGTGACACGCAGACTAAAAACGGAAAAAAGACTGGGACGGGAGTTGGAAAATGTCTGTTCATTGCCGGCCGACGGACGTTCTAATCCTTCCTCCATATAGGTCGGTTGCCGATCGATTAAATCATTTACGCCGAGTATTGGTGCATAATAGTTCGTTCGAGGTCACCAACTCCAAGCCTTTGACTTGGATCCCATTGGGTCCGACTCCACCTTGTACATTCAGGAGCGATGTTCCGCTCTTGGATTTCCTGTAGGGACCAGTCCTCGAACAGACCCAGTGGATGACCTTCCCCACGCTGGCGTTTCTGGGGCTTCATGGCACCCCATCGGCCAACCCACCTGCACGGAAAGTACGGGAAGCGTCTACGGCGTGGAACGTGAGGAACGGTGAAGGCACACGCAGAATAAAAAGGCCGCCAGGTGTCCCTGATTGAAAATTGTTAGACCTGTTTTGTCACCCCGGTCGACGAACCTGTTCATTTCCCAAGGAATCCAACAATGGCAGACACCGAAAATGAAGAAGAGAAGAGGCAGAAGGCAGAAGGCGGCATGCCAGGTCCTCAAACGTGACCCGAGGTCAACCGTAACGCGTAACTCAGCATCAGGGTGTCACTGTCCAGATGGGATCCATGATCGAAAGTGTCTCGTCAGCTAAATTTCCGAAAATCTGCCCGCCTTAAGTACTTGCCCGGTTATCTTTGTTCCCCCCTTTGGCCCTTCCTCTCCCATTTTCCACCCTCCACCTCCGACCTCTTCCCCCTCGAAGCTGTCCCCCTTCCCGATGGCTCAGTAGCCTCCGAGTCTTCTACGTGCGCCATTGGTGTGTGGGTGAACCATTCTGCGCCGAACCGCACCTTCCCCTCCACCTCGAACATAACACCCGCAGGATGGCGTCTGGTTCACGACTCCCATTGTTATTCGATAATTCGATTTGGACGATCGTTAGCGCCTCGACGGCCTGGAAGTGGGAAGTTGGGTTGGCGTGGCAATACTATCCCACGTCGTGCACTCTCGGTTTCTGCTTTGCCTTACACCACGACGCTCTCTGGAGGGGCGACTGGGAGGTGGCCGAAGAGTACTGCGTTTGGATCGCCACATGTCTTCACACACACACGTGTCTTCGACAGCTAGTCGAACAACTCGGGAGTGCTACCTACCGGGTTTTTCCGAGGTCCGTGGACCATCCAGAATTCTCCTGGGGAGTTGTGATGAAATGATACTTCCCATCATCCAAACCGGTACCCGTACCCCCAGACACTGTTCTCGTATTTTTTGTTCACCTGTTTCGTTATCTCGCCACCCCTCACCGATGTGGACTGGTCGATAGCCGGAGCGCTCCGCCCCCGTCTTCGGACCGTGGCTCATGTGTGAGGGTTTCCAACAGACTTGTTTGAGAGTCTCAGTGGCCATCAGGCGGGGGGTGGGAAGGCCTGGGATTGGATACGTATAAAAATCCCTTTCCATGATCGCGTCGTTTGCATCGGTATGGATTCTACGAGCTTCAGTGACCCTCTTCTCAACGAATGGTTCGAGGTGAGTGTCTCGGTTATTTAGTTACTCGACCATTTTTCTCAGAACCTAGCAGTTTTGGATATCGCTCGCCAATCCAAACTTCATCGCTCTCGAAATGCTTCTCTCCCAGAACGCCCACGACTTAATTCCTCCTCCCGCCTCACTCGACCTTGAATATCTTCATGAAGTCCTCCTGGAGACCCCGGGGTCGGTCCAGGGAATCACACCGGATTCCTCTTCTGGTGGTACCCCCGACCCGTCAAGCCTTTTACCACAAGTTACCGCTCCAGTCCCCAGTAGGACAAGTCTATGCGCTGTCTGTTCCGCATCAACCTCACTGCTACCACCGCCACCTCCGCCGGCTCAGATTGCAACACCAGCCCCACCCAACTGGCATAGGATACCGCAGAAAGCTTACAACTGCGGGGAGAACCAGTGGGACTACACTCCGTCAGGGGGCATTTCCTTCAGGGTAAACGGCTACCCAGGGGTGAATATGGGAGACGCCCTTCGGAAGAGGTTTACGGGTCTCAACGGGCGGGACGATCTAGTGCTACAAGATGCAAGCAATGTCGTTTCGTGCCGTATCAAGTTCCCTGGGTACCCATCCAACAGTTTGATACAGGTAGGAATGCTTGTTCTGGTTATGTTGCCTGTATTTACCGCGATAAAAGCTTTCCACAAAACGCTGGAACAAAGGGCGCGATCCCATAACCCGTGCTGAACTCTCATACCAAGTTGCGAGGAAACTCGAGCGGTACTTGGCTGATATGGCTGTAAGTTCGTGTCGGTTGAATTGTGTGTTCGGTGCCGCTCAAAATCTAACCGCAGCAGGGGCGACACGGGTCCTCCCCATGGAAAATCGGCGAAGGCTTCATGCACCTGGATAATATGTTTTTAGCCCGGCTAGAATCCGTGTCCAAGGGATCTTGGCAGCCGGAGATCTGGGTCGTGGACCCCACGATGTATTAATTCCCCACGCGTTCTCTATGCACGAATAAAACACTGATTGGAACCATACAATTCGCGCACGCGTGTTTCTGCGGATTCCTAGTTGACCGTGTGTTTCAAACGTGGCTTGGACTACATCCGGACGTCACGCGTCACCGGTCACGCAAGGAGCTGGCGCCTCTTCGTGTTACTTATGTACTGTAGTTTGGGTCTCTGCTAAGGCGAATCGTCGGATAGATGTCCCCAAGATAGATGTCCCCAAAGAACTCGGCAAGCGGACGCGAACCGATCTTCGGGGGGGGGGGGACATCACGTGCCACAACTTCTAACCAGCTTTGGGGGAGGCCTGCTATCCAAATATTCGATTTACCATCACCTCCTTCACCGATGCGCGCAACCCGCAGGCCAGGATTGCGTGCCTCCCTCCCTACTGCGTCAACTTTGTTCCGCGTTTCGGGTGTATACTGTCCCTAGCCGTTGTCCTAGACGGCACTAGTCTAGAATCAATCCGTCTGGGGACACGCTCTACAAGTCACTCGTTGCACGCAAGGACAATCCCGAGCGGAGAGGGAAACACTTGATCGGTTATCACTGAAATCATTCGAATCTGGTTCAAGATCTGAACTCGATCAGAGCTCGCGTCTTGCAGAGCGGTCCCAAACCGACCCAGCATTCGCGCGGCTCTGCTCGAGTAAATTTTGAT
>Ga0307516_10004403_pt1 | contig 17407 bp, 17 predicted proteins | sample 19_EM_MG_FD_203310 | JGI IMG/M metagenome (GOLD analysis project Ga0307516, IMG submission 203310) | Populus trichocarpa ectomycorrhiza microbial communities from riparian zone in the Pacific Northwest, United States - 19_EM | ecosystem: Host-associated > Plants > Roots > Unclassified | place...
CGGCCAAGGCCTATGTGCCCGCGTGGCCGTGGGCGCCGGCCGGCGCCGTGATGCGGCATCTGCCGCTCGCCCTCGTCGCGAAGTCGGTGTGACCATGTCGGCCGCACAGACCGCACAGACCGCACAGACCGAACAGACCGAACAGACCGAACATGTCCAGGAGAGGGCACAGACGGCACAGACGGCACAGGCAGCACAGGCGGAACGGATGGCGCAGACCGTCGCCACCGAACGCCACGGCGACACCCTGGTCGTCTTCGAGGGCAGCCGCCGCATGCTGTGGAGCAGGCCCGGACCCGGCCGTTGGCGTCCCGTGGGCATCTGGCCCCAGGGCGCCGACGCCGCCGCGCTCACCGCGCACCTCGCCGCCCGGCGCAACGTGCTGGTCGTCCTCGACGGGGCGGAACACACCGTCAGTCTGCTGGCCGAGGAACTCGCCGCGGCACCCGCGTCCGTACGCCGGCTGGTGCGCGGCCCCGATCCGTCGGTGCCCGGACCCGCCCTCTACCCGGACGAACCCGTCGACGTCCGTATCCCGGTCCTCGACTGGCTGCCCGGCCCGTTGCGCCGCCCCGGCGTCGAATTCCTGCGCACCGGAGCCGAGTTGGTGCGCAGGACGCCGGCCGCGCTGCTGCCGCCGCTGCTGATCGACGTGTTCGATCCGGCCCGGCCGCACCTGAGGTTCGCCCTGCGCACCCAGCGGCACGGCATCGGCGCGGGCCGACTGGCCGACACCGTGGGCCACCTGTTCGGGCCGGCGCCCCGACCGCGGTGCGTGTGAGCACAGAGGTACGGGTACGACGGCGTCCCCTGCCGTCGTACCCGTACCTCTGTGTGCGCGTGCCGGCCTGCGGGCCGGCGGGTGTGCCGCGTCAGCCTCGCTGCCCATCGGCGGCGGCGCGGCGCGCCTCCTGCTCGGCCAGTCGCCGGTCGGCCTCCTCCCAGTTCGGAGGTAACGCGCCGTCCTGCTTCCAGGAGGTGAACAGCGACTCGCGCATGGCCGGTTTCAGCTTCGACATCACCGACAGGTGCGGTTCGGTGCCGATGTACGACTGCAGCGCCTCCCGGCTCTCCCAGGACGACAGCGTCCAGAACGTCTTGTGCCAGGGGTCGGCCCTGAGCGAGACCCCCACGTTCCCCGGGGACCTCTGCGCCTGCTTGTAGACGCCCCCGGACAGGACGAAGAAGCGCGGCACACGCAGGAGCGACTTCAGTTTCAACCGGGATGCCATGATGACGACTTGACCGCCTCCGGCCCCGGCCGCCGGCCCGTTGGACCAGGGGAGGGTGTGACTCATCGGAACTCCTCATCGAGTGTGGATCGGGTGGGGATCGAGTGTGGTGATACGGAGGATGTGGCGCCGAACGGACAGCGCACCGGACCTACCCATCCGGTGCGCCGCCCACCCGAACCGCCCCTACATCGGCGGGTTTCCGTGCTTACGGGCCGGTACCTCGGCGTGCTTCGCGCGCAGCATCCGCAGGGAGGTGATCAGCAGCCGGCGGGTGTCCCGGGGGTCGATCACGTCGTCCACCAGGCCGCGTTCGGCCGCGTAGTACGGGTGCATCAGCTCGTCCTTGTAGGACGCGATCAGGCGGGCCCGCTCCGCCTCCGGGTCGTCCGCGGCGGCTATCTCCCGACGGAAGACCACGTTGGCCGCGCCCTCCGCGCCCATCACCGCGATCTCGTTGGTGGGCCACGCGAACGACAGGTCCGAGCCGATCGACCGGGAGTCCATGACGATGTACGCGCCGCCGTACGCCTTGCGCAGGATCAGCTGGATCCGCGGCACCGTGGCGTTGCAGTACGCGTACAGCAGCTTGGCGCCGTGCCGGATGATGCCGCCGTGCTCCTGGTCGACCCCGGGCAGGAAGCCCGGCACGTCCAGCAGCGTCACCAGCGGGATGTTGAAGGCGTCGCAGGTCTGCACGAACCGCGCGGCCTTCTCCGAGGAGTGGATGTCCAGCACCCCGGCCTGGACCTGTGGCTGGTTCCCGACGATGCCCACGACCTGCCCGCCGAGCCGGGCCAGCGTGCACACCACGCTGCCGGCCCACCCGGCCTGCACCTCGAAGTGCTCACCGTGGTCGGTGATCTCCTCGATCACCTTCCGGATGTCGTACGGCCGCGAGGGGTCCTCCGGGACCAGGTCGAGCAGCGCCTCGCAGACCCGGTCGTCGGGGTCGTCGCCCGCGTCCACGGGCGGCAGCTCCCGGTTGTTCTGCGGCAGCAACGACAGCAGATAGCGCACCTCCTCGAGACACGAGGGCTCGTCGTCGTACACGAAGTGCGCCACGCCCGAGATCGACGCGTGGGTGTCGGCACCGCCGAGCCCGTTCTGGCTGATTTCCTCACCCGTCACCGCGCGGACCACGTCCGGGCCCGTGATGAACATCTGCGAGGTCTCACGGACCATGAACACGTAGTCGGTCAGGGCGGGGGAGTAGGCCGCGCCGCCCGCGCACGGACCGAGCATCACGCTGATCTGCGGGATGACGCCGGAGGAGCGGGTGTTGCGGCTGAAGATGCCGCCGTACCCGGCCAGCGCCGTCACCCCCTCCTGGATCCGGGCGCCCGCCCCGTCGTTGAGGCTGACCAGCGGGGCGCCGGCGGAGGCGGCGAGGTCCATCACCTTGTGGATCTTCTGGGCGTGCGCCTCACCGAGCGCGCCGCCGAAGACGCGGAAGTCATGGGCGTAGACGAAGACCGTACGGCCGTGGACCGTGCCCCAGCCGGTGATCACACCGTCCGAGTACGGCTTCTTCGCCTCCAGGCCGAAGCCGGTGGCGCGGTGCCGGCGCAGTCCCTCGATCTCGGTGAACGAGCCCTCGTCCAGCAGCAGCCCGATGCGCTCACGCGCGGTCAGTTTGCCGCGGGCGTGCTGCCGCTCGGTGGCCTTGGGGTCGGGTCCGGCCAGCGCCTGCTGCCGCACATGCCGCAACTCCGCCAGCCGCCCGCTGCCGTTGGTCAACTGGCCGGGCTCCGCAGGGGCTTGAACCGCCCCCGGTTCGCCCGTGCCCGGGACGCTCTCCTGGGACAGGACGGTCACAGTCCCCTCCTCAGCTGGTCGATCCAGGTCATCGCGAGGAAGACGTCCCCCTCGATCCGCAGGGCGCCGGTGGCGAAGGCCAGCGAGCCGCGCAGGTCACCGAGCACCATCCGGGTCAGGTCCTCCTGGCTCACCATCACGGTGGAGTTGGGCGGGTACGGCGCGTGCCTCAGCACCGAGGTGCCCTCGTCCGTGCTGGTCACATAGCGGGTGCGGGTGCCGGTCGGGGTCTCCACGACGAAGCGGAACACACCGGCCCGGCCGGGCGGCCGGGCCCCCGTACCCGCGCAGCACCAGTCGAAGAGCTGGTCGAGAGACCGTTCCGCATCGTTCCTCAGGTCCGCGGCCACCATGGGTCCTCCCTCCTTCTGCGGTTCTCGGGGCTGAAGCCGTCCTGGGGCTGGAGCCTTTGCGACGACCATGCAGGCAGGGCCTGGCAGGCGGGTGGACCGTCGGTGGACCGAACAGGGGTCGTGAGGACGTGTGAATTCCTCACAAGGGGCCGGTGACGCCTTGACTGTGCCCGGATTCGCCCGCCCGGCATGCTGATTGTTGTCCGCACCGGGCACCACACCTTCTAAACAGGAGCTTCCCCATGACGCACATCAGTCAGGTCGTCACGCAGGAAAGCCGCTCCACCGTCACCCCGCAGCAGCACCAGGAGACGTTCCTCCCGTACAGCGGGCAGGACGAGTCCATGGACCTGGTGATCGAAGTGCTGACGGCACCCAATACCAGGCCCGCCCTGTTCACTCTCTGCTATGCGAGCAACAACGCCTCATGAACCGGACGTTGATCGGGTTCCGGCGCCACCTCCGTGCGGAGGTGGTGCCGGACGACGCCACCTATCTGATTTCCGAACACGGGATCACCGCCCTCAGGGCACCCCATCTGGAATCGGTCGTGCCGCTCCTCGACGGCAGCCGGGACCTGCCCGCACTGCTGCGGGACAGCCCGGAACCGCTGCCCGCCGAGCGGCTCACCGCCCTTCTCGCCCAACTCGCCGACGCCGGCTTCATCGAGTACCGGGAGCACCACTGCTCCGAGCCGGCCGACCACAGCGCCGAGGCCTACTGGGAACTCGCGGGCCTCGAAGGACACCGGACCCGACTGCGCACCGCGGCCACCGTCGTGGAGCTGCGGACCGTCGGTGACTTCGACGCCGCGCACGCCGTCCGCGCGCTCCAAGCCTCCGGTCTCGCCGTCACCACCGAGCCGGCGCCCGGCGCCGCTCTCACCGTCGTCATCTGCGACGACTACCTCGCCCCGGAGCTGGCCGCCCTGGACGCCGAACACCGTGCCGGCGGCCGGCCGTGGCTGCTGGTCAAGCCCAGCGGCGCCACCATCTGGGTCGGCCCCGTCTTCCGCCCGGGCACCGGCGCCTGCTGGTCCTGCCTGGCCCATCCGGTACGTCTGCACCGCGGCGTCGAGTCCCAGGTCGGGGCCGCCCTCGGCCGCACCGGCCCGGTGCCCGGCCCCGCCGCGGGCATCCCCTGCACCCTGGGCGCCGGTCTGCACCTCGCCGCGATCGAGGCCGCCAAGTGGCTGGCCGGCCACCACTCCGGCCAGGACCGGGTGCTCACCTTCGACACCCTGACCCTGGGCTCCCGTCACCACGTCGTACGCCGTCGGCCGCAGTGCCCCGACTGCGGCAACCCGGGCCTCGGCGCCGAGCGCGCCCTGGCCCCCGTGGTACCGCGCTCCCGGCCCAAGGCGGCGGGCGGCGGCGGGGGCCACCGCTCCCGTTCGGCGCAGCAGATGCTCGACACATACGGCCACCTCGTCAGCCCGGTCACCGGTGTCGTCGCCGACATCACCCGGATCGAGGGCGGCCCGGCGTTCCTCAACAGCTTCAACTCCGGCCCCAACCCGGTCTCCGGCGCCCCCGGCCTGACCGCGCTGCTGGGCGGACTGCGCCAAGTCAACGGCGGCAAGGGCGTCACCGCGCTGGACGCGGAGGTCAGCGCGCTGTGCGAAGCCGTCGAGCGCTACTCCGGCTGTCTGCACGGCGACGAGTACCGCATCCGGGCCCGCTACCGGGACCTCGACACTCTCGCCGTACACCCGGACACCTGCCAGCTGTACGCCGACGAGCAGTACGCCGGACGCGACGCGTGGAACGCCACCCACTCCGGCTTCCACCACGTCCCCGAACGCTTCGACGAGAACGCGGAGGTCGACTGGACCCCCGTCTGGTCGCTCACCGGGCAGCGTCACCGGCTGCTGCCCACCGCACTGCTCTACTTCACCACCGCCGCCGAACGCCACGCCCCCGTCGCGGGCCGCCGGTTCATGCACGCCGACTCCAACGGCAACGCTGCCGGCAGCAGCCTGGAGGACGCCGTCCTGCAGGGCTTCCTGGAACTCGTCGAGCGCGACGCCGTCGCCCTGTGGTGGTACAACCGCACCCCCCGGCCCGCCCTGGACCTGCGTACCGGAGCCGACCTGTGGACCGAGGAACTGATCGACGTCCACCGCGGTCTTGGCCGTGAGGTGTGGGCGCTCGACCTCACCTCCGACTTCGGCATCCCCGTGTTCGCCGCGCTGTCCCGCCGTACCGACAAGGCGGCCGAGGACATCGTCTTCGGCTTCGGCGCGCACCTCGACGCGAGGATCGCCCTGCGCCGGGCCCTGACCGAGCTCAACCAGCTGCTCCCGGCCGCGGTCGACGCCCGTGCGGACGGCGGCGGCTACGCCCTGAACGACCCCGAACTGCTGCACTGGTGGCGGGGCGCGACGACACTCAACCAGCCCTATCTCCGGCCGGCTTCCACGGCGCCGAGCACCCTCGCCGACTTCTCCTTCCCCACAGGCACCGATCTGCGCGACGACCTCACCGCCGTCACCGAGGCGGTGCGGGCACGCGGACTCGACCTGCTCGTCCTCGACCAGACCCGTCCCGACGTCGGGCTGCCCGTGGTCAAGGTACTGGTCCCCGGACTGCGTTCGTTCTGGACCCGGTTCGCCCCCGGCAGGCTCTACGACGTGCCCGTCAGCCTGGGACGGCTGCCGGAGCCCCTCGCCCGCGCCGACCTGAACCCCGTGCCGCTGTTCGTCTGATCCGCCCCTCTTCCCCCCAGGAGCCGACCGTGCTGCAGTCACCCCGCATCGACGACCACGACCATCCGGAGACGATCACTACGCTGTGGTCCCTGCGCGAGGACGTCCGTGTCGAAACGGCCGAGGACGGCAACGCGGTGGAACTCCACGGCCGCTGGTCGGACCTACGGGTCCGCGACCCGGAACCCGGCCTGGTGGAGACCCTGCGCCGGATGAGCCTGGGGCCGGTCAGCCTGGACAACGTCGCCCCTGGCGGCGGCCACCGCTCCTGGCAACGCGCACTGCTGCAGCTCCAGGACCTGGTCGTACGCTCCCTCGCCTTCGCCGACAACGGTCAGGTGCTGCTGTCCGCCGTCCCGCTCACCCACGCCGCCCGCTTCAGCCCCGAACCGCCGCCCGAGAGCGCCCTGTTGAAGCTGTCCCGGTTCGCGGTGCTGCGCCGTGAGGGGGACATGTTCCAGCTGGAGTCCCCGCTGTCGCTGCACCGGGTGCTGCTGCACCGGCCCGAGGCCCAGTGGGTGGTCGCGGCGCTCGGCCGGCCCGTCTCCGTGGCCAAGGCCGGCGCCGACATCCCGCTGGCCCGGGCGGTGGTGCGGGAGATCCTCGGCTACCTCATCGGCACCGGGATGGTGCTGGTGTCCCCGACCGCCGACGGGGACTTCGAGGAGGACCAGGACCCCGTGCTGCGCACCTGGTCCGCCCACGACATGCTCTTCCACACCCGCTCGGTCATGGGCCGCGACGACGGCGACTACGGCGCGACCTTCGCGCACGCCGCGCAGATCAAACCGCAGCCCGCCGTCAAGAACCCGCCGAGCGGCCCGGTGGTCCCGCTGCCGAGGCCCGACCTCGACGAACTCCTGGACCGGGACCCGCCGTTCACCACGGCGCTGGAGGGACGGCGTTCGGTGCGCGAGTACGGGACGTCCGCCCTGAGTCTGCGCACCCTCGGCGAGTTCCTGTACCGGACCGCACGGGTCCGCTCGATCGGTATGGCCGGCGAGGGCGAGACCGCCTACCCGGCCAGCGACCGCCCGTACCCGACCGGGGGCGCCGCCTACGACCTGGAGCTCTATCTCACCGTCCGGGACTGCCCCGAACTGCCCTCGGGCATCCACTACTACGACCCGCAGGACCACTGTCTGGTGCTGGTCAACGAGGACCCGGCGGCGGCCGGCGAGCTGTCCGCGGGAGCGATGGCGGCCGCGGCGCTGGCCACGCCCCCGCCCGTGCTGATCACCATGACCTCGCGCTTCCAGCGGCTGTCGTGGAAGTACAGCGGGCTGGCGTACGCGCTGGTGCTCAAGCACGTGGGGGCGCTCATCCAGACCTTCTACCTGGTCGGGTCCGCGATGGGGCTGGCCTGCTGCGCGGTGTGCAGCGAGGACATCACCGTGTCCGCCGGGGCGCTCGGACTGGACTGGCGCACCGAGTCGCCGGTCGGGTCCTTCGTCCTCGGGCCGCTGCCCGACGAGGAGCGGCGGTGCCACGCGCACCACCTCGACGAGCGGGTCCCCGTCAACGGCTCGGACTGGCCGGAACGTTCCGCTGCGGTGAGCCGCGGCTGAACAGAGGGAGAAGGACCGGGCCGGGACCACCACCGCGGCCCGGGGCCGTCTACTATGACGGCACGATTGTGAGCATCAACGGGGGAGTGTGTGGATGCCGCGCGGATTTTTGCGTTCCGATAGACAGCAGCGCGACACCCTCCCTCCGCAACTTGCCTTCGCCATCGTGCTGGTAGTGCTGTGCGGGTTCGTGCTGATCGCCGTGCTGAATGTGATCGGCAGTGATCCGGGGCCCTGGCTGCTGGCGGCCTGCCTTTTTTCCAGCGTCGCCCTGTTCGCCATCCAGACCGTGCACAGTTACCCGGGCACCGAGCGGTTCCGGGAGCGGTACGGCCTCTGGACGCTGCTCGGCCAGGCGGTCCTGACGTACGTCCCCATGCTGTTCTTCGGCGTCACCTGGGGTGGTATGGGTGGATTCCTTGCAGGATCGTCCCTGCTGATCATCGCGGCGCCGGCCTGCTGGGTGGCGTTCGGCGTGATCGTGGCGGTGACGGGACTGGCCGCGGTCGTGGAGGGCACCGGGTGGGTGGACTCCTCCTACCTCGTCGTCTCCACCGTGCTCACCGGTCTCATCGTCTACGGGCTCACCCGGCTGTCCAACCTGGTGGCCGAAGTGCACCGCGCGCGCGAGGAGTTGGCGGAGATGGCGGTGGCCCGTGAGCGCCTCCGCTTCGCCCGGGACCTGCACGACCTGCTGGGCTTCGGGCTGTCCGCGATCACCCTCAAGAGCGAGCTGACGTTCCGTCTGGTGGCCACGCGGCCCGAGCGCGCCCGCGAGGAACTGGTCGCCATCCTGCAGATCTCCCGCCAGGCCCTCGCCGACGTGCGGTCGGTGGCCCGCGGCTACCGCGAGATGTCCCTGGACGCCGAGGCCGCCTCCGCGGAGGACGTGCTGACCGCGGCCGAGATCGAGGCCCGCATCGACCTGGACTGCGGCCCGGTGTCCGCCCGGGCCGGGACGGTGCTGGCCACGGTGATCCGCGAGGGCGTCACCAACGTCCTGCGGCACAGCAAGGCCCAGCGCTGCCTCATCGAGGCCCGCCCGGCCAGCGGCCCGGACGGCCCCCTGGTCCGCCTGGTCGTGGCCAACGACGGCGCCGACGAGACCCGCCGCACCGGCTCCCAGGACGGTGGCAGCGGCCTCGGCAACCTCCGCACCCGCGTCGAGGAGATAGGCGGCCGGCTCACGGCGGGAGCCGATGACGCCGACTGGTTCCGCCTGACCGCCGAGGTCCCCCGCACCCCGACGTCCTCCCCCCAGCCGAACCCCTCACGCCCCTGAACCCGAACAGGTCGACGCGCGTCACCCAGCGGTAGGCGGTAGGCGGTAGGCGGTAGGCGGTAGGCGGTAGGCGGTAGGCGGTAGGCGGTAGGCGGTAGGCGGTAGGCAGCATGCGGCATGGGATATGCGGTAGGCGGCACGGATCGGCACGGCCGCGTGCCCCGGCGGTACGGCACGGCTCGGCCGCGTGCCCCGGCGGCAGGGCCCCGGCTTGCCCCTGGGGCTGACGGGCCAACGGGGACGAACGACCGTCCGCCGGCTGGTGGTTGGGGCGGTGTGTTGGCGGCGCGGCTGTCCTGGTGCCTGTCGGCCCTGTCGGCGCGGCGTTCTGGTGCCTGTCGGTCCGGCGCGGCCGCCCTGGAGCCTGTCGGCCCGGCGGCGCGGCCCCCGCTCGCCCCACTCGACCCGCTCGCACCGGCTGGTTCACGCGCCCCGCAGCCCGCAGCCCGCACCCGTCAGCCCCCGCAGCGCGCCGGTGTCGGAACCCGTCCTGGCTCACACGGCAGCTGCCCGTTGTTCGGGTGGGTGCGGCGGATCAGATGTCCGCCGCGCCCACCCTCTTCACGTCAGCCACCCGTTGTCCTCGGCGATTCTGATCGCGTCCACTCTGTTGCGGGCGTTGAGCTTGGTGACCGCGCTGGTGAGGTAGTTGCGGACGGTGCCGATGGAGAGGAAGAGACGGGTGGCGATCTCCATCGCCTCCGCTCCGTCGGCGGCCAGTTTCATCACCTCGACCTCACGCCGCGTCAGTGGGTTCTCCTCCACCTCCCAGGCGGCCAGCGCCAGTTGCGGGTCGATCACCCGGCCCCCCGCCGCCACCCTCCGTACCGCGTCGGCCAGTTGGTCCGGCGGCGCGTCCTTCAGCAGGAACCCGGACACCTTCGCCGCCATGGCCCGCCGGAAGGTACCGGGACGCCCGAGGCTCGTCAGGATCAGCACCCGGCACGTCGGCACCGCCGTACGCAACTGGTCGGCCGCACTGAGCCCGTCCAGCCCCGGCAGGTCGATGTCCACGATCGCGACGTCCGGCAGCAACTCCAGCGCGGTCGGCACCAACCGGTCCCCGGAATCGAACTGGGCGACCACCTTGAGATCGGGTTCCATCTCCAGCAGTGCCACCAGGGCACCGCGCACCATGTGCATGTCCTCAGCGATAACGATGCGGATCAAGCCAGACCTCCCCCGTCCGACGGCCGTGATGCCGCGCACGTACCCGCACGCATGGTATTCGAACGGTCACCGCATCCGGACCGACTCGCCCGTCGTGTCTCCGGAACCAGCCGTGAATCCTTCATAGTCGGCCCCCTGACGGGGTCACCGCGGACCGGGGATGCCTGCACTGTTGGCCGAGGTGCCGCCCATGGGACTGTCGATGTACTACGCAAAGTACGGGGGCACCGAGCGCTCGTACGTCCCTTCCAAGCCACCTGGGGACCAGATGGATATCACCCTGCTGGGGCCGCTCAACGCGGACAAGGACGGCGCCCCGGTCCTGCCGTCCGCAGCCAAGATGCGCCAGATCCTGGCCCTGTTGGCTCTGCACGCCAACCGAGTGGTTCCGGTGTCGACGATCATGGAGGAGCTCTGGGGCTACAACCCTCCGCGCACCGGGTCCACCACCCTCCAGACCTACATCCTGCGACTGCGCCGGCTGATCGACGCCTCGGTCCGCGGGCGCTGCAACGCCAAGGAGATCCTGGTCTACCGGCACGGCGGCTACTGCCTCATCGCGCCCACCGACTGCGTGGACGTACTGGAGTACGACCGCCTCGCGGCCGTCGGCCAGCGTCTCTTCGACACCGGTGAGGACGAGGCCGCGGTCAAGGTGTACACCGAGGCGCTCGACCTGTGGCGCGGCCCGGCCCTCGCGGACATCCGCTGCGGCGCCGTGCTGGAGATCGAGCGGGTGCGCCTGGAGGAGAGCCGGCTCGGTGTGCTGGAGCGCCGAATCGACGCCGAGCTGTACCTGGGCCGGCACGCCGAACTCCTCACCGAATTAGTGGTGCTGACTGCACGTCAGCCGCTCCATGAGGGGCTGCACGCTCAGCACATGATCGCCCTCTACCGCTCCGGCCGCCCCTCCGAGGCGCTGGCGACCTTCACCAAGCTGCGCCACCGCCTGGTGGAGGACCTGGGCCTGGACCCCTCGCCCCGGCTCCAGCGGCTCCAGCGGGCCATCCTCGGCGGGGACCTGCTGCTCGACCACCCGCAGCGTGGGCCGGGCCGCAGGGTGCTGGACATGTTCGCCGCGTGAGCCGACGGCCGTGGGAGGTCCGGCCCCACCCGGACTTCGCCACGAGCCGTCGCCCCGCCACCGGCCGGCCAGGGCGGTCGATCGGCTCAACCAGCTCAGACGACCTCGTAGTTGGCCATCATCGCCATGTCCTCGTGCTCCAGATTGTGGCAGTGGACCATGTACCGACCCCGGTGCCCGCGGAACCGCACCAGCACCTCCACCACTTCGTACGGCCGCACGTCCACCGTGTCCTTCCAGCCCGCGTCACTCGGCAGCGGGGCCCCGCCACCCCGGGCGACCACCAGGAAGTGCGCCAGGTGCAGATGGACCGGATGGTGGAAGTCGCTGCTGAACCGCCACCGCTCGACGGTGCCGAGCCGGGGCCGCGCGAGCACCCGCGCGCTGTCGAAGGGCCGGCCGTTGATCGTCCACAGCTCCCCGCCGCTTCCGGACGTGAGCCGGAAGTCGAACCGCCGCTCGGCCACCGCCCGTTCGGCCCGGGCCGCCGCCACACCGGCGAGCCGCTCCGGAACCCGGCTGGTCTCCCGCTCCCGGCGGACGATCCGGAACCGCATCACCGAACGCGTGCCTCCCGTCCCCAGGGTGTTGACCAGGGTGACGGTCGAGCCGACCGGATACGCGGCGAAGTCGACGACCACGTCGAAGCGTTCCCCGGGCGCCACCGGCAGCGTGTCGTGTGTGACCGGCCGCCGCAACAGCCCCGCGTCGCTGCCCACCTGCACGAACGCGGTGCCCTCGCGTGGACCGGGCTCCAGGGCCAGCCGGTAGCGGCGGGCGTTGGAGGCGTTGAGGATCCGGAACCGGTACCGGCTGCCGGAGACCTCCAACTCGGGCCAGGGCGCCCCGTTGACGAGCACCACATCCCCTGTCACACCCTCCATGTACGCGTCCTCGACCCCCGGTTCACCGGTGAGCGAGGGGTCAAGGGACGGGTAGCGCAGCGCGCCGTCCTCCTCGAAGGCCCGGTCGCAGATCATCAGCGGGATGTCCTTCTCGCCCCGGGGGAGCGGCAGCGCGTCCTCCACGTCGTCGTGCACGAGGAACAGCCCGGCCAGCCCGCGCCACACCTGCGGCGCGCTGAAGTCCATCCGGTGGTCGTGGTACCAGAGCGTCGCGGCCGGCTGCCCCAGCGGATATGTGTACGTCTTGGCTCCCGACGAGTACGTCCAGTCACCCGGCCGGGTCCGCATGTGCCCGGCCTGCTGATTCCCGGCCTGCCCACCGTGCGACCCGTGCGGCCCGTGCCCGCCGTGCGCCGAAGCGTCCGCGCCGGAGGCGTACCCCGGCGGGAGGACGAGGTCCAGCGGGGAGCCGTCCGACTCCGGAGCCTGCACTCCGCCGTGCAGATGGGTGGAGGTCGGCACGGGAAGCTCGTTGCGCACCCGTACCGTCGTCGTACGCCCCGACCGGCCCACCAGGGTGGTCCCGGGGAACCGGCCGTCGTAGCCCCACACCTCGGTCCGCAGGCCCGGCAGGATCTCCGTCCGGGCCGCACGCTGCACCAGTTCGTAGTGGTCGCCCCCGTCCGGCCCCCGGGTGGGGGTCGCCGTCACCGGCACCGGCAGCGGCACCCGGAACGGGGCGGGCAGCCGCGCCCGGCTGTGCAGTTGCTCCCCCGACACCTCACGGGTCAGCGCCCCGCACCCCCCGGCGCCGAGGCCCGCCGCGGCCAGCCCGGTGGCGGTGGCCGCCTTCAACAGGGTCCGCCGGCTCGGCCGCATGGTCATCGACTCCCGTTCTCCGTACGGCTGTCAGGGCCCTTCCGATGGATCTCCGCGGGAGAAGGAGCGGCGTTCACAAGGGCCGTAGGCCGGTGCGCGAACACCCAGTACGTCTGCGCGGTCAGTCCGGCGACCAGCGCGACACCCAGCGGAATGTGCAGGTACAGCTGCCGGGCGTAGCCGAACCCGCTCTGCGCCTCGACCAGTCCGGCGATCAGCAGCGTCAGCCCGATCGGCCACGCGGGGCCACCGCCGGGGCGCCACAGTGTGACGGCGGCGGCGACGGTGAGCCAGCTCATGACGGAGACGAGGGTGGCGTTGAGCGCGTGCAGGTCCAGCAGATCGGTGTCGCCGGTGATGAACATCCCGGCCAGCACGGGCTGCGCCAGTGTCAGCAGCAGCAGGACACAGGTGGACGTCCGCAGCACGGTGAGCGGCCAGCGCCGGGCCACCCGCGTCGGCGTCCCGGCCTCGGTCCGAGCGTCCGGTGACGGAAGCATCTGCATCACTCCGGATCGCCGACGGCATCCGCAGCCGCCGCGCCGCCCCGAGTCTGACAACGCCCACTGGACACCGGCTTGACCGCACGAACCCGCCGCACGAGCCGGACGATCCGAATGAGGGGGCGACCTGGATGGGCCGGACGAGTCGATTCCGGCCCAACACGGCGAAAAATACGGTTACTTGAGTCAGGCAAGCACTAAGTAGAGTGAAGACTCCCACGACCGAGGAGAGACATGCCGGTTCCCGCCACCCCCTCCCTCCCCGACCCGAGTGACCTGGGCTTCGACCCCGACACCCTGCGCGCCAGGTACCACGCCGAACGTGACCGTCGTATCCGCCCCGACGGCGGCGCCCAATACCGGGGCCTCGCCGACGAGTTCGAGTCCTACGACGAAGACCCCCACGCCGACCGGGAGTTCACCCGCGAGCCCCGGCACGACCGGGTGGAAGCGGTGATCGTGGGCGGCGGTTTCGGTGGTCTGCTCGCCGCCGCCCGGCTGCGGCTGGCCGGTGTGGAGCCGGTCCGGGTGATCGAGAAGGGCGGCGACTTCGGCGGCACCTGGTACTGGAACCGCTACCCGGGCATCCACTGCGACATCGAGTCGTACATCTACCTGCCTCTCCTGGAGGAGGTCGGCTACGTACCGAAGTGGCGCTACGCGCCGGGCGAGGAGATCCGGCAGCACGCGCGGGCCATCGGCCGTCACTTCGGGCTCTACGAGGAGGCCTGCTTCCAGACCTGCGCGACCGAACTGCGCTGGGACGAGGCCGAGTCGCAGTGGCTGGTCGCCACCGACCGCGGCGACCGGATCCGGGCCCGCTACGTCGTGGTCTCCAGCGGAACCCTCAGCCGGCCCAAGCTGCCCGGCATCCCCGGGATCGAGACCTTCAAGGGCCACACCTTCCACACCAGCCGCTGGGACTACGCCTACACCGGCGGGGACGCCGACGGCGGACTGACCGGGCTCGCCGACCAGCGCGTCGCCCTCATCGGCACCGGCGCCACCGCCATCCAGGTGGTGCCCCACCTCGCCGCCGACTCCCGGCACCTGTACGTCTTCCAGCGCACGCCCTCCTCCGTCGACGTACGCGACAACCGTCCCACCGACCCGCGATGGGCAGGCTCCCTGAAGCCGGGCTGGCAGCGTGCGCGCCGCGACAACTTCCTCAAGGTCGTCACCGGAGTCCGCACGGACCAGGACCTCGTGAACGACTCCTGGACCAGCAGCTCCCGGCTCCAGGAGAAGCTCATCCCGACCAACTCCTACGCCGGCGTCCCGGCCGAGGAACGCGAACGCGCCTACGAGATCGCCGACTTCCAGAAGATGAACGAGATCCGCGACCGGGTGGCGGACGTCGTCGAGGACCCGGAGACCGCCGAGAAGCTGAAGCCCTGGTACCGCTACATGTGCAAGCGGCCCACCTTCAGCGACCACTACCTCCAGACCTTCAACCGGCCCGACGTCACCCTCGTAGACACCGCCGACACCCACGGCGTCGAGCGGATCACCGAGACCGCGGTCGTCGTCGGCGGGGTGGAGTACGAGGTGGACTGCGTCATCTTCGCGACCGGTTTCGAGGTCGGCGTCTCGGGCCTGATCTCCGGACAGCTGCCCGCGTACGGCCGCGGCGGACTCGCGCTGCTGGACGCCTGGCGGCAGGGCGGCCCGCGCACCCTGCACGGCCTCTACACCCACGGCTTCCCCAACCTCTTCCAGCTCGGCCCGATGCAGAACGCGTCGGCCGTCAACTACGTCCACATCCTCGACGAGCAGGCCACGCACGTCGCCGCGGTCGTCGCCGAGGCACAGGAACGGGGAGCCGGGTGCGTCGAGCCGAGCGCCGAGGCCGAGGGCGAGTGGGTGGCGACGATCCGTCGCAAGGCACCGGACCTCTACCGGTTCCACGCCGAGTGCACCCCCGGCTACTACAACAACGAGGGTCGGCCCCGGGAGCGCGGCGAGCAGTTCGGCGACGGACCGGTCGTCTTCCACGAACTGCTGGCCCGCTGGCGCCGGGACGGCGGCATGGACGACGTCCTGGCCGGCACCGAATGAGCACCCCGGCCGCGCACCCCAGCCGCTTCGACGACACCGGCTCCCACCGCCCCACCAGCGCCCGCCGGCGGGCGAGCCGGCTCGGACCGCCGAACCGGCTGCGGGGTTCCAACGGCGTCGCCTTCGGCCCCGACGGGCGCCTGTACGTCGCCGGGTTCCTGGCCGGACGGATCAGCGCCTCGACCTCGCCACCGGAGACCTCGACGTGATCGTGCCGATGGACGGCCCGGTCCAGTCACCGGGACGACCTCGCCTGCGGCGCGGACGGCTCGATGTACATCGCCGGCCTCGCCGCCGACCGGGACGGCTCCCTGCCGCTGTCGGCCAACGGCGAGGCACGGTGCTCAGGCTGCGGACGCGGAGCCCAGCGAGCGTTCCCGCACCCCGGCCAGGTGCCGGGTGAAGACGTCACGGGTGTCCGGGGTGAGCGTGCGCAGGGCCACCAAGGCGGTGATCACCACATCGCACAGCTCTCCCTGGACGTCCTCCCAGGTGTGCGAGACGCCCTTGCGGGGGTTCTGGCCGAGCGTCCCGATCACCGCCTCGGAGACCTCGCCGACCTCCTCCGACAGCTTCAGCAGGCGCAGCAGCAGACCCGCCTGGCCGTCCACCGGACGGTTGGTCTCGAGCCAGGCGTACAGGTCGTCGATGCTGGACCAGAGGTCGGCGGGGACGTCCGGCGGGGCGGCCTGATCAGTCATGCGGGCAGCTTGTCACGCGGCCCGGCCGCCACGACAGCGGTTCTCACCCGCCGGCTGGCCGCCTTCACCCGTCGCCGCTACTCGTCGAACGTCTCCTCGAACAACGCCTCCTGCTCGCCTTCCTCCCGCTTCCGCAGCCGCCGGTTGCGCGCGCCCACCACCAGCGCCGTCGCCAGCCCGGTCGCCCCGAACGCCGCCGGGACCATCCAGTTCCGGTTGACGGCATGGCCGAGCACGTGGTCCAGGGAGAGCCGGCCGGGCCCGGTGACGGCGAGACCGGCGGCCATCAGCCCCAGGGACGCCGCGTACTCGTAGCCGCCGCCCTGGTTGAAGAACCCGTTGGGCTTGTGCACCGCGGACGCGCCCGTCATGGCGCCGGCCGCCGCCGCACCGGCCGCCGGGGTCGCGAGTCCCAGCGCCAGCAGCGTGCCGCCGCCGGCCTCGGCCAGCCCCGCGGCCACCGCGCTCTCCTTGCCCGGCTCGTACCCGACGGACTCGAAGAACTGGCCGGTGCCCTCCAGCCCGTGTCCGCCGAACCACCCGAACAGCTTCTGCGCGCCGTGCGCGGCCAGTACCCCGCCGGTGCCCAGCCGGAGCAGCAGCAGGCCCAGATCACGTCGGTCGTATGAGGTCACGATGTCTCCTGGAACAGACAGCAGGGTCAGTCCCCTCCGCGTGTCCACCGTCCCACCCCTCACACCTCCCGGGTGTGCCCGGGCTGCCGTTCGGGTGGCGGGGCCGGGGGAGCGGTGTGAGTCTGACTGGCATGACGATTCAGACCGCCAGACTGAGGGACCCGGCCGTCCGGGCCTTCGTCACCGCCGTCAACGCCCACGACCGCGACGCCTTCCAGGCGCTCCTCGCCCCCGGCGCGACCATGGCGGACGACGGCTCCGACCGCGACCTCGACGACTGGACCGACCGGGAGATCTTCTCCTCCCACGGCCACCTGGAGGTCGACAACGAGTCCCAGGGCGGCCGCGCCCTCCTCGCCCGCTACAGCAACGACACCTGGGGCGAGATGCGCACCAAGTGGACGTTCACGGTGGCGGACGACGGCAGGATCTCCCGCTTCGAGACCGGGCAGGCCTGAAAAACCCGCGGCACGGGGCTTGCGTTGGCGTGCACTCCAACTCCTAGCGTGCGCGGGTATTGAAGTTCCCCCCGCGAACTGGACAGCGGGTGTTTACGCTGCCGGGACGAGGCT
>Ga0307516_10004404_pt1 | contig 17407 bp, 12 predicted proteins | sample 19_EM_MG_FD_203310 | JGI IMG/M metagenome (GOLD analysis project Ga0307516, IMG submission 203310) | Populus trichocarpa ectomycorrhiza microbial communities from riparian zone in the Pacific Northwest, United States - 19_EM | ecosystem: Host-associated > Plants > Roots > Unclassified | place...
CGGCGTGATGCCGCGCTGCTCGGCCAGCTTGCTGTTCATCAGCACGCAGGCCGATGAACCGTCGGAGAACTGGCTCGCGTTGCCGGCCGTGATCACGCCGCCCGGCAGGGCCGAGCGGATCTTCGAGACGCCTTCGATCGTGGTGTCAGCGCGAATGCCTTCGTCGGTCGAGATGGTCACCTGCTGCGTGGTCAGCCGGCCGCTGGCCTTGTCGGCCACGCCCATGATCGTGGTCATCGGCACGATCTCGTCCTTGAACTTGCCGGCCTCTTGCGCGGCCGCCGCGCGCAGCTGGCTGCGCACGCCGTATTCGTCCTGCAGTTCCTTGCTGATGTTGTAGCGCTTCGCGACCTGCTCGGCCGTTTGCAGCATGCTCCAGTAGATCTCGGGCTTCATCTCCAGCATGGCCGGGTCGGCACGCATGTGGCGGTTGCTTTCGTTCTGCACGCACGAGATCGACTCCACGCCGCCGCCGATGGCGACCTGCACACCGTCGACGATGATGCTGTGCGCCGCCATCGCGATGGCCTGCAGGCCCGACGAGCAGAAGCGGTTGATGGTGACGCCGGCGGCAGTGACCGGCAAGCCGGCGCGCAGCGCGGCCACGCGGGCGATGTTGCCGCCGGTGGTGCCTTCGGACAGCGAGCCGCCGAGGAACACGTCTTCCACTTCGGCCGGGTCGATGCCGGCGCGCTTGACCGCATGCTCGATGGAGTGGGCGGCCAGCGTGGCGCCGTAGGTCATGTTGAAGGCACCCTTCCAGCTCTTGGCCAGGCCGGTGCGGGCGGTGGAGACGATGACGGCTTCGGTGGTCATGGGGTTCCTTGTGTTGGTTCGCGTCCCTCCGTTCCGGCTGAGGTATCGAAGCCCAGCGCAGGCTTCGATAACTCAAACCCGAACGGTGATTCGCTTCAGTTGAAGGTCTTGCCTTCTTCCGCCAGCTTCACCAGCAGCGGTGCCGGCTGCCAGGAGGCGTCTGCCCCCGGCTCGGCGGCAAAGCGGCGCAACGCGCGCACGACGTTGGGCAGGCCCACGATGTCGGCGTAAAGCATCGGGCCGCCGCGGTGCACCGGGAATCCATAGCCGTTGAGGTAGACGAGGTCGATGTCGGACGCGCGGGCAGCGATGCCTTCGGCCAGGATGCGCGCGCCTTCGTTGACCAGCGCGTAGATGCAGCGCTCGACCACCTCGGCGTCGTCAATCTTGCGCGGCGTGATGCCGTTGGCCGTACGGTACTCGGCGATGAACTGCTCGGTGACCGGGTCAGGAAGCGGATCGCGCTTGCCGGCTTCATAGCGGTACCAGCCGGCACCCGTCTTCTGGCCGAAGCGGCCGGCCTCGCACAGCTTGTCGGCCACGATGGCCTTCATCTCGACGCCTGCCTCGGCGGCCTTGCGCTTGCGCGTGGCCCAGCCGATGTCGAGCCCAGCCAGATCGCCCATGCGGAACGGGCCCATGGCCAGGCCGAAGCCTTCGAGTGCCTTGTCGATCTGCTGCGGCAGCGCGCCGGCGTTGATGAGGCCCTGCGCCGCGGCGCCGTAGCGCGCCAGCATGCGGTTGCCGATGAAGCCGTCGCACACGCCGGAGATCACCGCGATCTTCTTGATCTTCTTGGCCAGCGCCATGCTGGTGGCCAGCACGTCGGGGGCGGTCTTGGCGCCGCGCACGATCTCCAGCAGGCGCATCACGTTGGCCGGGCTGAAGAAGTGCAGGCCGATCACGTCGCCCGGGCGCTTGGTGAAGCCGGCGATCTTGTCGATGTCGAGGTACGAGGTGTTCGAGGCGAGGATGGTGCCCGGCTTGCACACCTCGTCGAGCGTGCGGAACACCTGCTGCTTGACGTCCATGTTCTCGAACACGGCTTCGATGACCAGGTCGGCCTCTTTCAGCGCGTCGTAGCTCAGCGTGGGCGTGACCAGGGCCATGCGTTGTTCCACCTGTTCGGTGGTGAGCTTGCCCTTCTTGGCCGAGTTCTCGTAGTTCTTGCGGATGGTGCCGAGGCCACGGTCGAGCGCTTCCTGCTTGGTCTCGAGCAGCACGACCGGAATGCCTGCGTTGAGGAAGTTCATCGTGATGCCGCCGCCCATGGTGCCGGCACCGATGACGCCCACGCGTTGGATGTTGCGCAGCGCCGTGTTCTCCGGCACGTCGGGGATCTTGGTCGCGGCGCGCTCGGCGTTGAACACGTGGCGCAGCGCGCGCGATTCCGGCGTGTTCATCAGCGCCATGAACTGCTCGCGCTCGAACTTCATGCCTTCGTCGAAGGGTTTGGTGACCGAGGCGGCCACTGCCTCCACGCAGCGCAGCGGCGCCGGGAAGTTCTTCGACACCGCGCCCACGGTGTTGCGGGCGAATTGCAGGAATGCGTCGTTGCCCGGCATCGCCGGCTTGACCTTCAGGTCGCGCACGCGCTTGAGCGGCAGCTTGTCGGCCACGGTCTTCTCGGCGAAGGCGATGGCGCCTGCGAGCAGGTCGCCGGGAATGAGGGCATCGAGCAGTGGCGATCCTTCGAACTTGGCGGCCGGCGTCGGCGCGCCCGAAACGATGATGTTGAGCGCAGCCTCCAGGCCGATCAGGCGCGGCAGGCGCTGCGTGCCGCCGGCACCGGGCAGCAGGCCCAGCTTCACCTCGGGCAGGCCGAGCTGCGCATCGGGTTTCGCTACGCGGAAATGCGCGCCCATCGCCAACTCCAGGCCGCCGCCGAGCGCCATGCCGCCGATGGCCGCGACGACCGGCTTGCTCGAGCTCTCGAGCGCCTTGATCACGCTCAACAGGTTGGGCTCCATGCTCGCCTTGGGCGTGCCGAACTCCTTCACGTCGGCCCCGCCCGAGAAGGCGCGGTCGCTGCCGATCAGCACCAGCGCCTTGACCTTGTCATCGGCCAGTGCCTTGTCCAGCCCCTCGAGGATGCCGACGCGAAGCGCATGGCCCAGGCCGTTCACCGGCGGGTTGGCCAGCGTGACGATGGCCACGCTGCCGCGGATTTCGTACTGGGTGGAGGTCGATGGGTTGCTCATGTGCAAAGGCTCCTGGAAGGCGCTGGCGGTGGCGGCGATGAGGTGCAAAGCGGGGCGTCTTTTCCCGGCTCGTCCCACAGCGGTTCAATGTTCTGCAATGCGGAACATTTTCGGCAAAGGGCATCCATCCTAGCCAGCAGGGCCCACCTTGTAAACAAGGTGAATCCCGCGCGCTCACCCGCAACTGTCACCGGTGTGACAGGCGCTTGCTGGCGATTCCCTCAAGGTGCTTGGTAGAAGTTCCGATTTCAAAATCTGCGTTTTGCCATGCAGAATCGAAATCCCCATTCGGTCACGTGACGCCGCAGGAGCCACCCATGAATCTTGATTACAGCCCCGAAGAGCAGGAGTTTCGCGATGAAGTGCGCAGCTTCATCCAAGCCAATCTGCCGGCCGACATTCGCGACAGGGCGAAGACCGGCGGGCGTGGCGGCAAGGACGACATCGTTCGCTGGCAGAAGATCCTCTACGAGAAGGGCTGGGGCGCTTCGAGCTGGCCCGAGCAGCATGGTGGCCCGGGCTGGAACGCGGTGCAACGCCACATCTTCGAAGACGAGTGCGCCGAAGCCGGCACGCCGATGCAGCTGCCCTTCGGCCTGAAGATGGTGGCGCCGGTGATCATGCGGTTCGGCAACGAGGCGCAGAAGAGCCACTTCCTGCCGCGCATCATCTCGGCCGAAGACTGGTGGTGCCAGGGTTACTCGGAGCCGGGCGCCGGCTCCGACCTCGCTTCGCTGAAGACGCGCGCGGTGCGCGGCACCGACGCCGAAGGCGAGCACTACGTCGTCAACGGCCAGAAGACCTGGAACACGCTCGGCCAGTACGCCGACTGGATCTTCTGCCTGGTGCGCACCTCGACCGAAGGCCGCCAGCAAGAAGGCATCAGCTTCCTGCTGATCGACATGAAGACGCCCGGCATCACCGTCAAGCCGATCATCATGCTCGACGGCGAGCACGAGGTGAACGAGGTCTGGTTCGACAACGTGCGCGTGCCGGTCGAGAACCGCGTGGGCGATGAGAACAAGGGCTGGACGTACGCCAAGTTCCTGCTCGGCCACGAGCGCACCGGCATCGCCGGCGTGGGCCGCTCGAAGGCGGCACTGCGCCGCCTGAAGTCGCTGGCACGCCGCCAGGCCGGTGACAACGGCAAGCCGCTGATCGAAGACCAGCGCTTCCGCGACCGCATCGCCCAGGTCGAGATGGAGCTGATGGCGCTGGAGATCACCAACCTCAAGCTCATCTCCGAAGAAGGCAAGGCGCACGCGCCCGGCCCCGAGGCATCGATGCTGAAGATCAAGGGCTCGGAGATCCAGCAGACGCTCACCGAGCTGTGCATGCAGGCGCTCGGGCCTTACAGCGTGCCGTGGCTGCACGACGGCCAGGACCTCGCCGGCAGTTCGCAGCCCCTGGCCGAGAGCTTCACGGTGCGCGATGCCGGCACCAGCGGTGCGTACTTCAACACCCGCAAGACGACGATCTATGGAGGTTCTTCGGAGATCCAGAAGAACATCATTTCGCAAATGATCCTCGGCCTCTAGAAATGTGAGCCCCAAGGCCGCTGCCTCGCGCCGTCCGCCCCCCAGGGGGAGCTAAGGAAACTTGGGAACGGCCCGGCGTTTCCCTGGAGCCAACGAACAAAGGAAAACACCATGGACTTCAATCTCACCGAAGAACAAACCGCCATCCAGGACAGCCTGAAGCGCTACCTCGCCAAGGACTACGCTTTCGAGCAGCGCCGCGCGCTCACCAAGACGCCGCTCGGCCACAGCGCCGAAGCCTGGGCCACGTACGCGGAGCTGGGCATCCTGGCGCTGCCGTTCCCTGAATCGGCGGGCGGCCTGGGCGGCAACGCCGTCGACACGATGCTGATCGCCGAGACGCTGGGCGCGAGCCTGGCGCTCGAGCCCTTCCTGTCGACGGTGGTGCTGTCCGGCAGCCTGATCAACGAGATCGGCACGCCGGCGCAGCGCGACACCCTGCTGGCCGGCATCACACAGGGCACGCTGCAGGTTGCGCTCGCGCACAGCGAACCCGGCGCGCGCTATGCCACCAACCATGTGGCTGCCACGGCCAAGAAGGACGGCGCGGGCTGGTCGCTCAGCGGCCACAAGGCAGTGGTGCTGGGCGCACCCTCGGCCGACAAGCTGCTGGTCTCCGCCCGCACCTCGGGCGCGGCCTTCGACGCCAACGGTGTGTCGCTCTTCGTCGTCGATGCCAAGGCAGCGGGTGTCACGGTGCGTGCCTATGCCACGCAAGACAGCCAGCGCGCGGGCGAGGTGCTGCTGAAAGACGTGAAGGTCGGCGCTGACGCGCTGGTCGGCGCGGTGAACCAGGCGCTGCCCGCCATCGAGCATGCGATCGACCGCGGCATTGCCGCGCTGTGCGCCGAAGCCGTCGGCGTGATGGCGGCACTGAACGCCGCCACGCTCGAGTACCTGAAGACGCGCAAGCAGTTCGGCCAGCCGATCGGCAAGTTCCAGGCGCTGCAACACCGCATGGCCGAGATGGCCATCGCCACCGAACACGCGCGCTCGATGGCGCTGCTCGCGGCGGTGAAGGTCGAATCGGCTGACGTGGCCGAGCGCCGCCGCAACGTGTCGGCCGCCAAGGCCTACATCGGCCAATCGGCCCGCACGGTGGGGCAGGGCGCGGTGCAGATGCACGGCGGCATGGGCGTGACCGACGAGCTGATCGTGTCGCACTTCTTCAAGCGGCTGACGGTCATCAACGCCACCTTCGGCGATGCCGACCACCACCTGGGCAAGTTCAGCGATTCCTTGCTGGCTGCCTGATGAGTGACGGCACCGTTCCCGAGGGCTACACGCCGCTGATCCCCGGCGGCCCGTATCTGGCCAGCTCCGGCCCGCTGTACCAGCGCCCGGCGCCGGATGGCGGGGTCGTCATCGCGCTGCGCGTGGCCGAGAAGCACACCAACATGCGCGGCATCGCCCATGGCGGCATGCTGGTCACGCTGGCCGACAGCGCGCTCGGCCGCAACCTGCACCTCACCCGCCAACCATCGGAGCCGATGGTGTCGGTGAACCTGTCCACCGACTTCCTCGGCGCGGTGAAGGTGGGCGACTGGCTCGAAGCCCATGTCGAAGTGCGCAAGCACGGGGCGCGGCTGTCGTTCGCGGAATGCCAGCTGCGGGTGGGCGACCGCGTGGTGCTCCGCTGCAGCGGTGTGTTTGCCGTGGTGGGCCCGGCGCTCGTCAACAAGGAAGTCCCTGAGGGCTGAGGCTGCAACCCGGCAGTAGAGTGTCCGCATAGAGGACACCGCCATGATCCCGACCCTGCCAGCCGATGCCGACGGCGTACTCAAGCTCGCCGCGCAAAGCATGTTCGACACGCTCGCGCAGTCGGCGATGGGCATGTTCGTCATCGATCGCAACCACCGCATCGTGTGGATCAGCGAAGGCTACAAGCAGTTCTTGCCGAGCCTCGGCCATGAGGAGTCCGACTTCGTCGGCCGGCGTGTCGAAGAGGTCGTGCCCAACACGCTGATGGCGCACGTGGTCGATACCGGCCAGCCCATGCTGGTCGACCTGCTGACCAACCACGCCGGCACCTTTCTCGTGAGCCGGCTGCCGCTGCGCAATGCGCAGGGCGAGGTGATCGGTGCGATGGGCATGGTGCTGCTCGACCACCCCGAGACCACGATGCAGCCGCTGATGGTCAAGTTCAGCCGCCTGCAGCGCGAGCTCGACGACGCGCGCCAGCAGCTGGCCGCGCAACGCCGGCCCAAGTACACCGTGGCAAGTTTCATCGGCGCCAGCCCGCAGGCGATGGAAGTAAAGCGCCGGGCGCGCCGCGTCGCGCAGACCGACAGCACGGTGCTGCTGCTCGGCGAAACCGGCACCGGCAAGGAGCTGCTCGCGCACGCCATCCATGCGGCCAGCATGCGCGCGTCACGGCCCTTCGTCGGCGTGAACATCGCCGCCGTGCCCGACACCTTGCTCGAAGCCGAGTTCTTCGGCGTGGCACCGGGTGCTTACACCGGGGCCGACCGCAAGGGCCGCGAAGGCAAGTTCAAGCTGGCCGACGGCGGCACGCTGTTCCTCGACGAGATCGGCGACATGCCGCTCGCCCTGCAAAGCAAGCTGCTGCGCGTGCTGCAAGAGCAGGAGGTCGAGCCGCTCGGCAGCAACACGGTGCAGCACGTCGACGTGCGCATCATCGCGGCCACCAGCCGCGACCTGCCCGCCATGGTGGCAGCCGGCAGCTTCCGCGCCGACCTGTTCTACCGGCTCAACGTGCTGCCGCTTCGCCTGCCCGCGCTGCGCGAACGCATGGCCGACCTGGAAGCCCTGGTCGAGACCTTGGCCGAAGACATCGCCCGCCGCAGCGGCCTGCCACACAAGGGACTGACGGCCGATGCACTCGACCTGCTGGCCCGCCAGAGCTGGCCCGGCAACATCCGCGAGCTGCGCAACGTGCTGGAGCAGGCGACCCTGATGACCGACGACATGGTGCTCGACGCGGTGCACTTCAGGAGCCTGATGTCGGGTGAAGCGCGAACACCGGGGGCCATCGAGCGCCGTGCGCAGCCGCAGGCCGTGGCCTACGCTGGCCCGGCAGCGAACAGCGCGCCGGCGGCCATCCGCCCACTGCCGCAGGCCATCGCGGAGCTCGAAGCCCGCGCGATCCGCGAGGCGCTTGCCGCCACCGGCGGCAACAAGCTGGCGGCGTCGCGGCTGCTCGGCATCTCGCGCGCGACGCTGTACGAAAAGCTGCCCCTGCTGCAAGCGACCGGCTGAGGCGGCGTCTTTACCTTGCGGAAACCTTTTCCGTGAGTTTTGCTGGGTACCAGGCGCTGCGTTCCAGGCATGCTTCGGGGCTTTTGTTTTCTGATTCACCATGCCCGCCCGCGTACCACTCCGCCGACTCCGATCACATGCCCTGCTGCCTCGACACCTGAGTGTGCTGGCCTTGCTGGCTTCCGCTGCCAGCCAGGCGCAGACTGAACCCGCCGTCACGCCGCCCACCCAGGCTGTGCCTGAACCCGCGCCGGCTGCGAAAGAAGCGGCCAAGCTGGCACCGGTCGAGATCACCGGCACGCGTGCCAATGACATGCAGGAGCGGCGCCAGTCCACGGCCGCCAAGATCGTGTTTGGCCGCGAGGAGATCGAGCGCTTCGGCGACAGCACGCTGGGCGAGGTGCTCAAGCGTCTACCGGGTGTCACCACGCAGGGCGCGCCCGGGCGGGGCGGCGCCATTCGCATGCGCGGGCTGGGCAGTGGCTACACGCTGATCCTGCTCGACGGCCAGCGCGTGCCGCCCGGCTTCAGCATCGACTCGCTCGAGCCCGACCAGGTCGAGCGCATCGAGGTCATGCGCGCGCCCACCGCCGAGACCGGGGCGAGGGCGATCGCGGGCGTGATCAACATCGTCACACGAGAAGGCTTCCGCAAGAAGCTCAACAACTTGCGCGTGGGCGCCTCGATGGAAGATGGCCGCGTGCACCCCGGCATCTCGTGGACGCGCAACGACAGCATCGACAACTGGATCTACAACTTCTCGCTCTCCGCCAGCCGGCAAGACCGTGAGACCGACAGCGTCACCACCACCGAAGAGACGGACCTGACGGACGGTACGACGACGCTGTCGCAACGCGAGACCGCGTGGTCACGCGAGAAGCGCAACTCGCTGCATGCCACGGGCCGGCTGCAATGGCGCGGCGACAAGGGCACGTCGCTGATGCTGCAGCCCTTGCTGGTCTACTCGAGCGGACATTCCGAGCGCAGCAGCCGCATCGAGCAGTTAGCGGGCACGGCGCCGTACGACCACAGCAGCGGCTCGGGCGAAAGCAGCTCGGGCATGGCGCGGTTGAATGCCGAGTGGCGGCAGCAGATTGAGGGCGCTGGCCGCTTTGAGCTGAAAGCCGGGGTCGGGCAGGGGAGGCTCAACTCAGATTCGCGACGGTTCGACAGTCCCGTGCCCGGGGGGCGGCCACACAACCGCATGGACCACACCGATACGCATGACACCAGCTTCACGCTGAACGGCAAATACACCTCGCTGCTAGGCGGAGACCAGAACCTGGTTTCCGGTGCCGAGATCGAATCCAACCGTCGCACCGATGCCGGCCACACGCTGTACGACGGCGCGCCGCTGCTCAGTGACTCGGGCGACAACCTCTCGGCGCGCTCGATCCGCATCGCCGCTTTCACGCAAGACGAATGGACGCTCACGCCCAACTGGGCCGCCCACGCCGGCCTGCGCTGGGAAGGCATACGCACCCGAAGCGACGGTTTCGACGCCGGCGCGGCATCGTCCAACGTCTCCAACAACAGCAGCGTGTGGAGCCCCTTGCTGCACGCCGTCTGGAAGCCCGACCCCAAGGGCAGCGACCAGGTGCGCATGAGCCTCACCCGCACCTACCGCTCGCCTTCACTGCAAAACCTGATCGCTAGGCCGAGCGTCAACAGCCGCGCCCCGCTGATCGACGAAAACGGCAGCCCGCAACAGAACACGCCGACCTCGGCCGACCGCGTCGGCAACCCGGACCTGAAGCCCGAGCTGGCCACGGGTCTGGACCTGGCATTCGAACGCTACATCCAGAGCGGCGGCATCCTCAGCGCCAACGTCTTCTACCGCCAGATCAGCAACTACATGCGCAGCGTCACCTCGTTGCAGACCGTCAACTACACGAGCACGCCGCGTTATGTGTCGCGCACCGAAAACATCGGCGACGCGGTCACCCAGGGCATCGAACTCGAGGCGCGCTTCCGCCTCAGCGACGCGATCGAGGGCGCGCCGAAGATCGACGTGCGCACGAACGCCAGCCTGTTCTGGTCGCGCGTGAAACCCATTCCCGGCCCGGACAACCGGCTCGACCAGCAGCCCGATGGCACGGCGAACGTCGGCCTCGACTACAAGTTCGTGGGCCTGCCGCTTACCATCGGCGGCAACCTCAACTGGACGCCGGGCTACACCACCCGCATCAGCGAAGTGCAGTGGGCCGAACAGCAGCGCAAGCTGGTGGGCGATGCCTTCGCCGTCTGGACGATCAACCCCTCGGCCCAGCTGCGCCTCGGGGCCAGCAACTTCGCGCCGCGCGACTACGTGACCGGCAACCGCTTCGAAGATGCCGACTCGCGCGACGTTACGCAGACCACGCAGCCGTCGTACATCAACTGGCAATTGCGCCTGGAGTTGAAGCTCTGAGCCGAGTGCCTTGAAGGCGGACACTGCCTGGAATCAAGGCAGTCGTGACTTCGATTGCCTGGAGTGCAGGCAGTCGTCTGCGCAGCAGGGGCTTGCTTTCTCCCAGCAGGCTCGGTGTTTGCCCTGATCTGGTGCCGTTGGGCACAGGCTTTGCGCTGTTCTCGGTACGAGCCGCCCAAGCGGCCAACCCTTGAACAGGAGACACCATGCTTGTTGCTTCGCGCCGCGCTGCGCTCTTCGTCGCCCTTTCTGCCTTGACGGTCGCGTGTGCGCCGGCCGCCTTCGCCCAGTCCAAGAACGAGATCCGCATCGCCCACGTCTACGGCAAGACCGGCCCGCTCGAGGCCTACGGCAAGCAGACACAGATCGGCCTGACGATGGGCCTCGACTACGCCACCGGCGGCACGATGACGGTTGCCGGCAAGAAGCTCGTGCTGATCGAGAAAGACGACCAGGGCAAGCCCGACATCGGCAAGAGCCTGCTCGCCACCGCCTATGGTGACGACAAGGCCGACATCGCCATCGGCACCACCGGCTCGGGTGTGGCGCTGGCCATGCTGCCGGTGGCCGAGGAGTACAAGAAGATCCTGCTGGTGGAGCCGGCCGTGGCCGACTCGATCACCGGCGACAAGTGGAACAAGTACATCTTCCGCACCGGCCGCAACAGTTCGCAGGACGCGATCAGCAACGCGGTCGCGCTCGACAAGGCCGGCGTCAGCATCGCCACGCTCGCACAAGACTATGCCTTCGGCCGCGACGGCGTGAAGGCCTTCAAGGACGCGATCAAGAACGCCAAGCTCGTGCATGAGGAGTACCTGCCCCCGACGACCACCGACTTCACGGCCGGCATCCAGCACCTGATCGACGCGCTCAAAGACAAGCCCGGCCGCAAGATCGTGTGGGTGGTGTGGGCCGGTGCCAATTCGCCGTTCACCAAGTTCGCCGACCTCGAACTGCAGAAGCGCTACGGCATCGAGCTCGCCACCGGCGGCAACATCCTGCCGGCGATGGCGGCGTACAAACAGTTCCCCGGCATGGAAGGCGCGGCGTACTACTACTTCGGCATCCCGAAGAACCCGGCCAACGAATGGCTGGTGGCCAACCACTACAAGAAGTACCAGACGCCACCCGACTTCTTCACCGCAGGCGGCATGAGCGCCGGCATCGCATTGGTCGAGGCGCTGAAGAAGACGCAGGGCAACACCAACACCGACAAGCTCATCGCCACGATGGAGGGCATGAGCTTCGACACCCCCAAGGGCAAGATGACCTTCCGCAAGGAAGACCACCAGGCCATGCAGAGCATGTACCACTTCAAGATCAAGGTGGACCCGGCCTTCAACTGGGGCGTGCCTGAGCTGGTGCGCGAGATCAAGCCGGAAGAGATGACCATCCCGATCAAGAACAAGCGCTGACCCACAGACGCTGAATTGTTCCGTGGGAGGGAATCCACGCCCGTCAGAGGCACACCCGGAGACAACCCATGAGCTTCAAACTTCTCTGCACCGCTGCGGTTGCTGCAGCCTTGTCGGTGACGACGGCGGCTGACGCTGCCGTCCCGCTGCCCGCACTCAACGTCGACACCAGCCAGATCACCGTCTCGGGCCTGTCCTCGGGTGGCTTCATGGCCAACCAGCTGGGCTACGCCTATTCGGCGACGTTCAAGGGCGTGGGCGTCTTCGCCGGCGGCCCCTACATGTGCGCAGGCCACAGCAACTACACCGCCTGCATGTACAACGCGACCATCAGCGCCAGCATGCTGAGCACCATGCAGGCCGACATCAACAACTGGAGCGGCGGCGCCAACGACAACAAGGCCAACGTCGCGGGCCAGAAGATATTCATGTTCGTCGGCACCAGCGACTTCACCGTCGGCCCCAACCCGATGAACGCCGTGCAGACGCAGTACACCAACAACGGCGTGCCGGCCACCAACCTCGAGTACGTGACGCGAGCGAGCACGGCGCACGTGTTCCCCACCGACTTCGACAGCACCGGCAACAACGCCTGCAGCAGCAGCGCCTCGCCCTACATCAGCAACTGCGGCTACGACGGCGCCAAGGCCGCCTTCACCAAGTTCTACGGCGCCTTGAACGCGCGCAATAACGCGCCGGCGGCTGCCAACTACATCGAGTTCGACCAGACCGCCTTCACCACCAACGCCGGCGTGGCACCCACCGGCTGGGTCTACGTGCCGGCGAGCTGCGCGGCTGGTACCGTGTGCAAGCTGCATGTGGCGCTGCACGGCTGCCAGCAGGGCTACGCCGCCATCGGCGACAAATTCATCAAGAACACCGGCTACACGCGCTGGGCCGACACCAACAACATCATCGTGCTGTTCCCGCAGGCACGGGTCGACAACAGCAGCCACCCCACCTCGGCCAGCGGCTCGCTCGCCAACCCCAACGGCTGCTGGGACTGGATCGGCTGGTACGGCAACAACTTCGCGCAGAAGGCCGGCACGCAGCAGGCTGCCATCAAGGCGATGGTCACGCGGCTTTCGTCGGGGGCCGGCTCCGGTGGCGGCGGTGGTGGCGGCACGCTGGCGGCACCGACCGGCGTGGCCACGTCCAACGCCACGGCCAGCAGCATGACCATCGGTTGGAGCGCAGTGAGCGGCGCAGCGAGCTACAACGTCTACCGCAACGGCAGCAAGGCGAACGCATCGGCCATCACGGCGACGAGCTTCAACGACACCGGCCTGGCCGCAGCCACCACCTACAACTGGACGGTGCGGGCCGTCGACAGCAGCGGCGTCGAAGGCGCGGTCTCTTCGCCCGCCAGCGGCACGACGACGGGCGGCAGCGCAGCGGTGTGCTTCACCGCGTCGAACTACGCCCACACCACCGCCGGCCGCGCCCACCAGAGCGGTGGTTATGCGCTCGCCAACGGCTCCAACCAGAACATGGGCCTGTGGAACACCTTCGTGACGACCTCGCTCAAGCAGACCGGCACGAACTACTACGTGATCGGCACGTGCCCCTGACGGGGCGCCCGTGCTGCACGTTCCCTGAAGCGAACTCGATGCTCGAAACCAAGAACCTCACCATCCGCTTCGGCGGCCACGTGGCGGTGGACCGCGTGAGCTGTGCCTTCACACCGGGCACGCTCACGGCCATCGTCGGGCCCAACGGCGCCGGCAAGACGACCTACTTCAACCTGATCTCGGGCCAGCTGCCCGCCAGCGAGGGGGCGGTGCACCTCGACGGCGTGGACATCACGCGTGAAGCCGCGTCGGCCCGCACCCACCGCGGGCTGGGCCGGGCGTTCCAGCTGACACAGCTGTTCCCCAATCTCTCCGTGGTGGAGAACGTGCGCCTGGCCGTGCAGTCGCGCCGCAAGGAAGGGCTCAACCTGTGGTCGGTGTGGCTGGACCGGCGCAACACGCTGGAGCGTGCGCACGCGCTGCTCGAGCGTGTGCGGCTGGGCGACAAGGCCGATGCAGTCGCCAGCAGCCTCCCGCATGGCGACCAGCGCAAGCTCGAAGTCGCGATGCTGATGGCGCTGGACCCGAAGGTTTTCATGTTCGACGAACCTACCGCCGGCATGAGCGTCGACGAGGTGCCGGTGATCCTCGACCTCATCCGCGACCTGAAGGCCCGGAGCGACAGCATCATCCTGCTCGTCGAGCACAAGATGGACGTGGTGCGCGAGCTCGCCGACCGCATCATCGTGCTGCACAACGGCCAGCTGGTGGCTGATGGCGAGCCGGCCGAAGTAATTGCATCGCCGGTGGTGCAGCAGGCGTATCTGGGGGTGGCGGCATGAGCGCCTTGCTGACGCTCGAAGGTGTGCACACGCACATCGGCGCGTATCACATCCTGCACGGTGTCGACTTCGAGGTGCCCACCGGTCAGGTGACCATGCTGCTCGGCCGCAACGGCGCCGGCAAGACCACCACGCTGCGAACCATCATGGGCTTGTGGAGGGCATCGAAAGGCCAGGTGCATTTCGACGGCCAAAGCATCGTCGGCCGCTCGACGCCCGACATCGCGCAACTCGGCATTGCCTACGTGCCCGAGAACATGGGCATCTTCTCCGACCTGTCGGTGCGCGAGAACCTCCTGCTCGCCGCCCGCAACGCACGCACCGTGGAGCAGATGGACACGAAGCGGCTCGAGTGGCTGTTCGAACTCTTTCCGGCGGTGAAGAAGTTCTGGCTCTACCCGGCCGGCAAGCTGTCGGGTGGGCAGAAGCAGATGCTGGCGATCGCGCGTGCGATGGTCGAGCCTCGGCGCCTGCTGCTGATCGACGAGCCGAGCAAAGGCCTCGCCCCCGCCATCATCCAGAACCTCATCGCCGCGTTGCGCGAGCTGAAGCGCACGCAGACCACCGTGCTGCTGGTGGAACAGAACTTCAGCATGGCGCGCGCACTCGGCGACAAAGTGGCGGTGATGGACGACGGCCGTGTCGTCCACCGCGGTGCCATGGCCGCGCTGGCGGAAGACGAAGAACTGCAGCACCGGCTACTGGGTCTGTCTCTGGGAGCCCACCAATGAGCGCCACGCTGCCTGCCCTGGGCACGGCCTTCCCGAAGGTCAGCTTCGACTGGGTGCCACTTGCCATGGTGCCGGCGCTTGCGGTGCTCGCACTTCCGGCCATCGGCTCGCCCTCGTCGTGGCTCACGCTCACCGTGGCCGGCCTCGCGATGGGCATGATCATCTTCATCATCGCCTCCGGCCTCACGCTGGTGTTCGGCCTGATGGACGTGCTGAACTTCGGCCACGGCGTGTTCATCGCGCTCGGTGCTTTCGTCGCCACCAGCGTGTTCGGGCTGATGGCCGACTGGACGGCGTCCGACAGCCTGTGGCGCAACCTCGCGAGCGTGTTCAGCGCGATGCTGGTGGCGATGGCGGTGGCCGGTGCGGTGGGCTGGGCCTTCGAGCGGGTGCTGGTGCGGCCGGTGTATGGCCAGCACCTGAAGCAGATCCTCGTGACGATGGGCGGCATGATCATCGGCGAAGAGCTGATCAAGGTGATCTGGGGCCCGACGCAGATTGCGCTGCCGCTGCCCACCGCGTTGCGCGGCGCGCTGATCTTCGGCGACGCGGCGGTCGAGAAATACCGGTTGGTGGCGATGGTGATCGGCGCGCTGGTGCTGGTCGCGATGCTCTTCACCCTCAACCGCACCAAGCTCGGCCTGCTGATCCGCGCCGGCGTGCAAGACCGCGAGATGGTCGAGAGCCTGGGCTACCGCATCCGCCGGCTCTTCGTCGGCGTGTTCGTCACCGGCTCGGCGCTCGCCGGCTTGGGCGGCGTGCTGTGGGGGCTGTACCAGCAGAACGTGATTCCGCAGATGGGCGCACAGGTCAACGTGCTGATCTTCATCGTGATCATCATCGGCGGGCTGGGCTCGACCTTCGGGTGCTTCGTGGGTGCGCTGCTGGTGGGCTTGCTGGCGAACTACAGCGGCTTTCTTGCGCCGAAGCTGGCGATGTTCTCCAACATCGGGCTCATGGTCGCGATTCTGTTGTGGCGCCCGCAGGGGCTGTACCCGGTGACGAACCGATGAGCCACGCGCTTTTCGAAGATGGCTTCGATACCTCAGCCGAACGGGTGGTGGTGTGCAGGTGCCGTCGAATGCAAAAGAACCGTTCAGCCTGAGGTATCGAAGGCCCGCTCCAAGAACACAACCATGCTGAACCGAATCCTCTCCCACGACCTGCCGCGCAACCGCTGGCTGTCGGCGCTGCTCGTCGTGCTCGTGCTGGGCCTCGCGCTCACGCCCTTCCTCTTCCCGAGCACCAAGGCGCTCAACGTCGGCGCGAAGATCCTCGTCTTCATCGTGCTGGTGGCGAGCTTCGACCTGCTGCTGGGCTACACCGGCATCGTGAGCTTTGCGCACACCATGTTCTTCGGCATTGGCGCGTACGGTGTGGCGATCGCCAGCACACGCATCGGCCCGGGGTGGGGCGCGGTGTTGGTCGGCGTGGCCGCGGCCGTGGTGGTTTCGCTGCTGCTGTCGCTGCTGATCGGGCTCTTCAGCCTGCGGGTGAAGGCCATCTTCTTCACGATGATCACGCTGGCCGTGGCCTCGGCTTTCCTGACGCTCGCCTCGCAGCTGTCGGACATCACCGGCGGCGAAGACGGCCTCAACTTCAAGGTGCCCGAAGCGCTGCAGCCCGGCACGCAGTACCTCGAAGAACCCTTCCTCGGTGCCAGCATCGACGGGCGCTTTGCGAGCTACTACCTGCTGTTCGTGGTCGCGCTGTTGCTGGTGCTGGCCCTGCTGCGCATCGTCAACTCGCCCTTCGGCCGCGTGCTGCAGGCCATCCGCGAAAACGACTTCCGCGCCGAGGCCATCGGCTACCGCGTGGTCGTCTACCGCACGCTGAGCAACGTGCTCTCGGCCCTGTTCGCCACGCTCGCGGGTTGCCTGCTTGCGCTCTGGCTGCGCTACAACGGGCCCGACACCTCGCTCAGCTTCGAGATCATGCTCGACATCCTGCTCATCGTCGTGATCGGCGGCATGGGCACGGTCTATGGCGCGGTGGTGGGCAGCGTGCTCTTCGTCATCGCACAGAACTATCTGCAAGACCTGCTCAAGCTCGGCGCCAGCGCCTTCGAAGGCGTGCCGCTGCTGTCGCAGGTCGTATCGCCCGACCGCTGGCTGCTGTGGCTGGGCATTCTCTTCGTGCTGTCGGTCTATCACTTCCCGAGCGGGGTGGTGGGCCGCCTGCGTGCCATGCGGCGCCGCTGAGTCGGTGCCGCGAGATTCGATGTGTTCAACGGCCATGACGACGGCCCTTCAACGATCTGAAGAGGAGACAACGATGAAACAAGACAAGCGCTTCAAGACAGTTCTCGCGAGCTGGGCGGTTCTCGCCCTGGCGGCCTGCGGTGGGGGCGGTGCTGACGACAGCACGCCCACTGCGGCCGCCGCATCGACACAGCCCACCGAAACCTCGGCGAGCTTCAAGCAGGACCTGGCACAGGCGCTCGGCCCGCGCAGCCTGTTCAACCACCGACCCGACTTCGTGCGCGGCGAAGTGCGCAGCACCGAGTACGACGGCGTCACCGACGACCTGCTCACCGCCGGCCTCGGCAAGACTGGCATGGCCGGTGCACTGCCGCCATTCGCCAACCCGCTCGCACCCACGGCGGTGGAGCTGCGGCGCGCCGTCATCTACAACAGCTACCGCGCCATCGTCGACATGACGGCGGCCGGTGGCTACGGCAGCCTGTACGGCCCGAACGTCGATGCCGACGGCAACGTCACCACG
>Ga0307516_10004405_pt1 | contig 17403 bp, 17 predicted proteins | sample 19_EM_MG_FD_203310 | JGI IMG/M metagenome (GOLD analysis project Ga0307516, IMG submission 203310) | Populus trichocarpa ectomycorrhiza microbial communities from riparian zone in the Pacific Northwest, United States - 19_EM | ecosystem: Host-associated > Plants > Roots > Unclassified | place...
GCCGTGGTTCTGTCGATGCTTCATATCCCCTTCCCAGGGAGAGTCTCCTGACTCTCTAGAGAGGATGTCTGGTTTGCCGGCTAATCTTCCTGGTCGGTATTTGATCGTGAAGTCGTAGTTTGCTAGCTGCTCACCCCATCGGGCCTGCCGTAGGTTGAGATCTTTTTTTGTTTTCCAATATTCGAGGTTTTTGTGGTCCGTGAGAATCGTGATTTTGGGTCCTGTTGTTTTGCAATAGGTATCCCATTTTCGCAGTGCGTCCATGATCGCCAGTAGCTCTTTGTCGTGGATATCGTAGTTGCGCTCCAGGTCCTTGAGTTTCCTTGAGTAGTAGGCTACTGGGTGCAGAATTCCATCATTGTCCGGTTGCGAGCAAATTGCACCTATGGCGTAGTCCGTGGCGTCTGTTTCGATGGTGACGGCTCGTTCTGGGTTGAAGTGCTGTAGTATGGGTTCCGTGATCATTGCCATTTTTAGGGTATCGAACGCTCCTTGCTGTTTGTCGCCCCATTCCCACTCTTTTTCCTTCCTTGTGAGGGAGGATAGGGGCATCGTGATCTTACTGTAGTCTCTGATAAAGCGACGATAGAAGTTGGCAAATCCCAGGAAACTCTGGATTCCTTTTACATTCACTGGCTCTTTCCATTCCTTGATTGTTCGGATCTTTTCTTCGTCCATTCACAGTCCCTTTGGTGATATGACATATCCCAAGTATTCTGTTTCCGTTGTATGGAATTCGCATTGAGATGCTTTCAGCGTGAGCCCGGTTTCCTCAACTCGTCTCAAGATTGTTCGGACGTGCCTCCGGTGGTCTTCCAGATTTTGTGAGAAGATGAGGATGTCGTCCAGATATGCCACACAGAAAATATCCAGGTATTCACTCAGAATCTCATTTATCCATCGTTGGAACGACGCTGGTGCATTGGTCAACCCGAAAGGCATGACGCAGTATTCGTATAGTCCGTACTGGGTTCGGAAGGCTGTTTTCCACTCATCTCCTGCTGCGATTCGGAGGTTGTAATATGCGTCTCGGATATCAAGTTTGGTGTAGACGGTGGCACTGGACAGTTGATCCAGGGATTCTCCGATCAATGGTAATGGTGTCTGGTCCTTGACCGTGATTTCATTTAATTGTCGGTAATCCACGCACAAGCCTAGTCCTCCGTCCTTCTTCTTCACAAAATGGATCGGCGCTCCGGCCGGGGAAGTGGATGCACAGATCCATCCTCGTTTTTCATTGACATCCAAGTATTCTTTGAGAGCCTTCATTATCTCGTCATTCAGGGGTCGCAAGGGCTCATACGGGGGCGTTTTCCCTTCCTCCAGTGGGATATGATGGTCCTGCGTGCGGTGAGGTGGGGGTGTCGTTGGTTCTTGTTCGGTGAATACATCGAGGAATTCGTGATATTCTGGGGGAATTGGTTTCTTGCTCGTCCTGGAGGTTTCTTTGATTTCGTCGATTACTATCTGGCATACCTCCCATGGGTCTGTTTCGCCGATTTCCCAGTTCTCCTCTTCTGCCGGTGTTTTCTTATAGTATTGCTCTGTGGCCTTTTCTTCTGGGACTGTGTTGGCTCTTGGTGAGCTGGGTAGGCATTTCTCGGCGCAGTGGTCGGAGTGGAATTTCACTGTGTGATTCTTCCACCCTATGACTGGGTCGTGGAGTTTGAGCCACGGGAGTCCCAGGATGATCGGGGCGTTCCCGATTGTGATGCAGTGAAGCCGGATATCCTCCTCCTGATGGTTGATGGTTTGGTGGATTTGAGCGTTGTGGGTTACCGGCCCACCGGTGACCTCACTTCTGTTGACTGTCAATACTCGTCTTGGCGTTGTTTTTTGTTGCATAGGTATTCTGCTGGCCTCAGCATAGGCCTTATCGATGAAGTTTTCTGATGCCCCACTGTCCACCAAGGCTGTAGTGGTGCATTCGTTCCCATCTGTCCCCTGGATTCGTACTTTGATCATAATTTTCTCCTCGCGGTCGTATCGGGCGGTTCATACTCAGTACGGGGGGTCTTCTTCGGGTTTGACAACTGGTGTTACCCTCGGGTGGTGGTTGTCGGCACTTATTCCCGAGGGTTATCATTTCCCGACGGTTCTTCTTTGGTCGTCTCCTCGAAGGTGGCTTCCGCGGCCCTGTATGGTCTTCTCCATGGAACTCGTTCTTTCCTGGGCTGGGGACATTCTTTTGCGAAATGTCCTTTCTTTCCGCAGGTGTAACATTCTCCCGTGATTGCTCGTCGTGGGAATCGGTTCGGCGTTCCCCTTGCGAATTTTAATCGTCGGGTGGCATCGAGGTCCATCGGGTCTCCCGGGGGCGTCGACGGAGGCTCCTTTGTGTTGACGTGGAAGCGCGCTTCTGGGTTGGTGGTAGGTTGTCGATTAATGACTCCGAGGTTGCATAGGCGGCTATCCGTTTTGATGGTGGCCGTGGCGTAGTCCACCAAGACTGTGGTGGGGGTTTCGCTCATGACTAGGTGCCTTTTTACCTCGGGGTGTAATCCGTCTCGGAATCGTGCAATGCATACGTTGTCCGCATATGGGAGGTCTGCTTTGATTCGCTGAAATTCGGCCCAGTAGGTGGCCGCTGTCCGATTTCCCTGCTGGATCTTCTGGAATTTCTCGAACGCTATTTCCTCGGCATCTACCTGGCCGAAGGCGTGCTTCATGTTGGTCTTTAGTTCTTCCCAAGTCAGGTTGATTCCACCTTCCTGGTTTAGGAAGGTTTCCACCCAATTCCATGCCACCCCTCGCAGTAGGGAGGATGCATATCCTGTTTTCTTCTCATCGTCATCGAATCGGTTTCCCTCTGTTCTAAACTTCAGCTCGCACTGGGCCAGGAACGTTTTGAATTTCGTTTTTTCTCCTTCGAATGGTTCCGGGTCCCTGAGCTTTGGGTAACTGGTCTGCGTCGGTCGGTCGCGTGCAGCTAAAAGTGTTTGCAGCATTTCTGTTGTCAACAGGTGGGGTCCTGGGGCTTCCGTCATTCTTTTGAGTTGTTCGGAGGACTCGGGGCTCTGGGGTCTAGATCTTTGTTCGGGGGTTACTGGGCTCGGCGCTTGCTGGTCGTCAGGGACGTCCCTGAATTCGCTAAGGTTGAGGGGGTCCCCGGTGCTTTCGTCCTGGGAATCTACGGTGTCTCTTTCGTTGCTACGTCAGGTGTCGATGGGGAGATGCAATCTAGTGTCAAGATCCTGCCTCGACTTGTCCGTTCTGGCTCGACAGGCAACGTAGGCTTGGGTCTGCGGAGCAAGCGCTCCTACTCACACTTTCGGCGTACTCACACTTCCGGTGTATTCACATGTCTGGCGTGGGCTCGTTGTTCTCACGGTATCCGTCACGCCCGGCATGGTCTCTTCGCGGCTCTTCTCACACGCCTTGCGTGGGCTCGTTGTTCTCGCGGTATCCGTCACGCCCGGCATTGTCTCTTCGCGGCTCTTCTCACACGCCTTGTGTGGGTTCGTTGTTCTCGCGGTATCCGTCACGCCCGGCGTGGTCTCCTCGCGGCTCTTCTCACATGCCTTGCGTGGGCTCATTGTTCTCGCAGTATCCGTCACGCCCGGCGTGGTCTCTTCGCGGCTCTTCTCACACGCCTTGCGTGGGCTTGTTGTTCTCGCAGTATCCGTCACGCCCGGCGTGGTCTCTTCGCAGCTCTTCTCACACGCCTTGCGTGGGCTCGTTGTTCTCGCGGTATCCGTCACACCCGGCGTGGTCTCTTTGCGGCTTTTCTCACACGCCTTGCATGGGCTCGTTGTTCTGGGGAGGGATGGTCGCAGCACCGGTCACGGGGATAGAGAGGTAGGTCTGTGGAGAGAGATAATAGATTGCGTGGAGAAGAATCTCCAGACTAGCTACCGCGCCCTTCCTTTATACTTTTCCTTCCCTCTGTGGAATCACAGCTTGCCCGTAAGACTGACACAGTTCCTCCGTCTAACATTATGACTCGATCGCCGCGCCCAAGGAAAACACATGATCGCACTCGGCCGCCGCGCGGCCAACACTCTACTCGCGGCAACAGGAGAAAGGACGCGCAAGCAGTAAGAGTAAAGGAAAGGAAGACTGACGTACAACTTAATCAAGGGAAAACAATACTCGTAACGAATATGGGAGAAGGACGCGCAAGCTCAATCAATGGGAGCCAACAAACGTAGCGGACAGGAGAAAGGACGTGCAAGTAACATAATGGAGATGAAGGAGAGAGGTCTAGACTGGCCAGCAGTTGGGGATATCGCTACCAGAGCGATATGGCGGAGATCGGTCGAGGCGCCTAAACGCGCAGGATGACCACGGCTGCGGCAGCGGAAACGAGGACGAGCCACAGGGCGACAAGGGTGAGAGTGGCACCGGCGCCGGCGCCAAGGAGCCTGTCGCGCCAGGTTGATGACAGTAACTGATGATCCGAGCCATGGGGTTGGTGGCTACCTCTTCGTCCCAGGACAGTGAGAAGTCGGCGGTCCCCCATCTTGAGCACTCGTTCAGGTATTGATTGCTGTTAAACCGTACTTCCGTACTTGTTCAGGCGCCCTGTGGCGGGTGTTCCTGGATCCAGCTGAAAGGGAGAAATATGTCGACCTTTGGGTCTATTGGTGACACCTCGAAACTTTCCTTTGAGTAATGCTTTCGGTGTTGTAACAGGAGTGGTTTCGCGTAGGATTGTCCGGCCCCTACGACCCTTTCTCCTGTATAATTTTCGATGTGTTGGGCTTGCCGGTGCCTTTTCTTTTTTAACCCGAGTCTTTCCGTGGTTTTATCGTTGATCAGTGCTACCGAACACCCGGTGTCTAGCAGCGCTCTAACTTGGTGTTTCTTTCCGTCCTGGTGTAGTATCATGTCGATCACCGGGCGGGTTGCTGCTGTGAGTCTCCTTGCTTTTACCGAGGTTCCAGCACTTGCTTCCTTTTTTCTTTTTCGGGAGATTCCACTAATTATCTCGTAGGCCTGCGTCTACGGCGTTGACGGGCCCTTTAAATATCCGAGTCTTCGCTGTCGTTCGCCCATAATGGTGAGGCATTTTCTATCTCCCTGGTTTCCACTGCTGCGATTTTTTGTTGTTTCGCCGGGTTTGTCCCATTGGGTTCCGGTTCTGGTGAACGCTTCCGTTTTTCCGAGGTGACTCCTGCAGCCTTCCACAGTGCTTTTGGGAGGGGAGTTCCCCATTTGGTGGTGTGGGCGAAGTATTTGTAAGTTCGGTGTCCCGTTTGCACGCAACGCCAGCATCCGTCATGGTTTTTGAAGTATTCTTCATGCTCCTTTGTCGGGACTCCTTGGAGGGCATCTTCCTTCATCTTCCAACGGACTGGCTGGCCGTAGGGACTTTTCCGTTCTGGTCTGGCTTCGGTTTCTTTCTCCTTCTTTTCCCACGAGGCGTGGTCCCCTCAGGTGTTCTTTTTCTTATCCTCTGGTTTCTGAATTTTTGCTCCTTCCCTTATTTTTTCCAGGGCTTTCATTCATTCCACCTGCAGTCCAGCCTGGTAGTTTGCCTGCAGGAATCCTTCGTCATCCGCAAATTCCCCCAGGTAGTGGGCGAAGCGTATTCGAAGGATTTTCGACGTCATAGCCAGGTCAATTTTTTCCTTTAGGGCTTCCCCCATTACTCGGGCGAAGTTGTTAAGGACTCTGAATTCAATGAGGTACGTTCGGATAGAACCCTAGTAATGGAGTTAGCCGAGTTTTAGCTGGCCGTCGGCAGCTTCTCACTCGTTGCGGTACTCAGTTCTGATAGCCGCCGAGTAATTGGCCCACCAGTCGTTGTCCTGCAGTTCTCGGTATCAGTGTAGGTGCCACACCAGGGCAGTATCCATCAAGAGGGTTTCGACCCAGGCAATTTTCTGTTGGTCAACCGTTTCTGGGTAGAAGCCCAAATACATGGTGACCGGTTCCCACCACTGATTGAAGGTGGCTGAACTTTTCCCATCGAATTTTTCAGGGTTTTCCATCTTTAGTCTTGAGGTGTGGATCCTTACCTCGTTTACCTGTCATTCTGGTGCTCGTGCCGCCGCGATCCCTGCTCCCACCAGTCTTGCTATTTCCGCCGAAGTCAGCATAGTTGCCAACTGTTCTTTCGATGGTTCTTCCGTATCTGGCGGTGGTTTCCCAGTTGGTAGATTACGTTCATACAGATCTTCATCATTGATACTTTCGCTGCTTGGTGGGGGCGAGGGGGATGGGGATACGGCCGGCCTCCTCGGCCTTCGGGGCGGGCCTCCTCCTCCCGCACTCCCAGCAGGTTTTTCAGGAGTTCGTAATCCTGGGATGGCACTACTGGCCTTCGCTGGTTCCGTTGTTGCCTTAGGGAAGAGGGGTAGTACCGGCGGGCGGCCCGTTGGCTGTACTGGTACCGGTTTTGTTGGGGTTTGTGGTAATGGGATAACCACGGCTACCTTTTGGATATCTTCTTGGGTGCTTGTCAGCTGTTCCTCCAGCCTCGCCACTCTTTCTTGGTCCTTTTGCCATTGTTGCTCGAGGCTGGCTACTTTCTATTGGTAGTCAGCGGCCCATTTCTCCACATTACCTTGGAACACTGCCAGATGTTGGTTTCTGGCCACATCGGCTTCTCCTAGGAAGGCCACGGTATCCTTCATCTGTGCTACTTGGGTTGCCTGGTGCAGCCGCTAGACTTCAGCCTCTGGGTTCATTTGATGATGACTTCCCAGACTCGTCGGGCAAACGTCTGGTATGCATTAGCGGCGGCCATGAGTTCGTTCCTTATCCATGCTTCTGCTATTTCTTCTTTTGCTTCCATTCTCTCATAGACGTATTGCGTCCCCTGGGATAGCTTATAATACGCTTTCTCGATTCATTGGATTCGGTGGTCCGTTCGGTCCACTGTGTTACCGCATACGTCCATGAGCTGGCGTAGGTCTTGCTCGGCTTGGCGTTGTTGGTTGACGATCGCCCGCATCCAATCCATCGGGTTGGCTACTTTCATAACCTCGTTTTGCAGCTCTTCGTCGTTTTTGATTTGTAGCAGGTCCCGGGGAGCCTTCAGACGGAGCATATTGAAGTCAGAGGTGGTAGACATTTCTAGTACAAGTCTAACGGGTGTCCGGTGTTGATGGTTTTGTTGTCTTCAAATATTTAATTGCAGATTTCTCGGAATTCGTATCCGTCGAGATCGGCGCTTAGATTGTTGAGTGCGCAGTTGAACCAGTACTGAGTATACCAGTTTTTGGGGGTGCAATTGATTGCTTCGCAAGGAATTAGTCCGTCGATATATTCTTCCCACTGTTCGTACTTCTTGATTTCGTCATCGATCGAGGAGAATGTATAGTTGAGCGAGTATTGCCTTTTTGGTTCGAGTATATTTGAGAGCTCGTGCAAGTAGAAGTGGTCGTGCTCGAATGAGGGCATACGTTGATTTTAAGAAAGTAGGGTGATTTTGGATCGAAGATTATAGTGACACTGGGGTTGTCTCGTAACTGGAGTGTAGGAGAATCAAAGGTAATCAGGCTACTTTCGATAATTCACAGCGGAATAATCTTAGATCTTGTGTGTGGGTTCGGTGGTAGTGTTGGTGAGGATGTTCGTACTGTCGTCTCTTCTTTCAGGTCAAGAAGAGTCGGCATATATAGACGTGGGGTGGGGTGAGATCTGGTGACTTGGGCTGACTATTCCTCTGAGGACAGTGGACCCCCACCGGGGCGTGGGCTTACCTTGTTATTGGTCCTGGTCGGTGCTTGCGATAAGGTGAGATCCAGGGATCCGGTTGGCACCGCAGAATTCCCTCAGTTCTGGACTGAGTTCTATCCTGCAGCCTGGTAGTATCTGGAGTTTGGTTGTTATGATAAACGAACTCTCTGGAGAGTCTTGACCAAGCTCCCTGGGGAGCCTCGTCCTAACTTCCTTCCTCTCACGCTCCAGTTTACCGTGGCCCCTCTCTCCAGAGTTAATCCTTATGATCGGTTCTCGGCCGTAACCTTTAACCCCGTCTTATCTCCCGCCTAGACTCTCTAAGACCTGTCCTCTATGAATAGCTAGCTACCGGTACGTATCTTTAGTTACCCCGAAATGTCCCTGGGTTTTGTCTGTGACAATTCCGGGTAACCCCTAGTGTGTGTTTCCCTTGCGTACTTTTTTCCCAATAACACCCGAGCACCAGCTCGGCGGGCAGTCTTCCATCCTTTGTCCTGATGGCCTTCCTGTATATAGAGAGATCTTGCGCCCACATAATGCTGCAACACAATCTTCACCTTTTATCGATCTATATATTCCAACAGTCATCCCCCATCACACTGTCACTGCTGCAGTGGAGGCTGGGTTTGCTGTTGCCGTTGCCGCTGCCACATTGGAAAAACTACTGTGTGCTCTGTTCTTACCTGGCCCCAGGCACAGCACATCTGAATACAGGTCTCCCACTGTCCTTCCGCTTCCCACTCTTCTTCGGCTCCTCTACCTTACTCTCGAGCTCGCTGAGCTCACCCTCCTCACCCTCCATTTCCTCTTTCCAGGTGACCGCCTCCACCATAGGCATATTTTGGTCTCCCACAACTTCCCTCAGAAGGGATCTCTTATCTTGGTCAATGACGACAGCTACCACAGGGCTGTCACGATCAGTCCGCCATCTTTGCCGGACATCATGGCATCCGAGGAGCTAAAGTCTGGCCTTTGGTGTGTCTGGTGAAAGGATTGACATTGGTAGTGATGTGTTTTCAGTGTCGAGGGTTCTGTGAGAGCTAAAGTCAGAGGTGGGTGAGTGCCCAATTGGGGATGGCACTGTGCGCCAGCAGACGTAGAGTGTTGTTCTGTGTTTTAAAAGTCTTCTTCTTCTCTTTCTGAAGCATAATACAGAAAGCAGGTCTGTTTCCTCGTGTTCACTCGTCTTGCTCTCATCTTGACTCGACAAACTTCTCAGCAATCCCACTGAACTCCAAGTCTCTCAGTCTTGATCCTGTTTGCTAACACAGCTGCAGAACCTCTTTCCCAGTCATCCTTCAATAGTAGCCCCTGTGCCATGACAAAAGAAACACTTACCCACTCTCCTCATTCTCGCGTACAGCAGCACTACGATTCCAATGTCCATGCCCTCAGACAAGACATGGCTCCTGAGTAGCACTTATCTGCGAAGAATTGGTAGCGGCAGTGTCCCCTCGATTCCGCCCCGGTTCCGGGGGTACTTTGTTCCGTAGGGCTCTCGGGGCGCCTCGGCCTTATCTCTGCCACTGCTATCGCCACCCACAAAATGGAAGCTCATGTTCTGGACAATGACCACACATGTTCCTCACCCAGCCAGCCAATCGGAATGATCCCCACCACCGGTCTAGTGTCAATCCACTTGCATGTCCGTCACCGCTCTTAGCAGTAGCTGTGTCGAGCTCGGAGTGACTGTCCATGGTAACAGCAACAGAGAAGCTGCCCCCCAGTTCCTGTGGACAAGATGTGGCAGGTGGGTGTATCCAGAAGTACATACGTGAAGTTATTCTGTTTGTCCCCTGTATTGGGGAAAAAGTACTTCACCCACCGTCATGGGAGATGACGCCCGCAGCTACCGCCACCTGCGGTGGCAACTTCTGTTCCACCCAGCAAGTACCAGCGCAACACTTCGGTTGATGTATCTGTCCTGCTCAATGCATCCGAGTGGGGAGTACTGTACTTCTACCATAAACCAGGGTGGTGTTAGTTTTGTGTTGCCTTACAACTGTCCGCTCATGTCTGGCCACGGAGGTTTGAGATTCTCTCCTTTCGAAGAGGCAACATATCCGACAGCGTTCGTGTCGATACGCTTACATCCGCTACGTCTCCCATTGACAGAAGGCAACTTATAGAGTGTTGCCTTCAGTTGCACGACTGCACACTAAAGTGTCAAAACTCTGACTTTTTGGCTCTAGGAAACCAAAGGCAAACCACTGGACAAGTAGTATTATCCCACCAGCCATCTAACCAATCGGAGGCACAATTCTGCAATTGTACCATCTGTAAAGCCATTGACGAGCGGAACTAATGTGTGATCTGATAAGCAATCTGAAAAGCAATAAGAGGTGCGAACAGCTGGAAAAGCTGTCGACGAGTGGGAGTAATGTGATCAGGTGAGCGATCCCATGAGCCATCTGGTGAGCTGTCCAACTGGCAGTACAGAGCGCCAATTGTTGAGAAAGTTGTCGACGAGCTGATATAACGTGAGATACACCGAGCGATCTGACTAGCAACACAGCGAGAGATCTGTAGTGAAAACAGATGTAACGGGTGATCGAGCGTGCGATCCGCAGAGCCGTATGCAGAGCCATCCGACGTGCAATACGGCGAGCGATCTGTAGTGAAAATGGACATAACTGGTGATTCGACGTACGATCCGTACCAGCTCCGTCCTGTTCAGCAAGGAAGCGATACGGTGACTCAGGGTTTGGCTAGACTCCTAGCTCACCCCCAAGAACCACTACGCCATCTGGCTGAACAAGAGTAGGAAGACGATGAGAAGATTCCGCTGGCTCACTGGCCTGATGGGGCTCAGTCCTGCCAACTGCAGGAAAGCCATAACGGCCTGCATCCAGTCAGTCGCCATGTTTGGGTCAAAACTGTGGTGGAAGGGGGATCACATACAGGAAACCATTGGTTGGGCAGACGAACTGCATCTGCTGGTCAACTAGGAGGTAGGGCGACAACTGGCTGCTTCTGGACAACTAACCTCAGAGCACTTTCAATGGAGTCCGGGCTCGAGCAGTGACAACGTAGCTAGAGAACAGACAGCAGCAGTTCGCGCTGCGGGTACTAAGCCTGCCGCAGGGTGACCAGGCATGGGAGTTGGTGGGAGCCCCGACTGGGATTGGGTGGAGACTCACCAATACCCTTGCCTCCGTGGGATGGACGGAGACCACAGTTCTGCTAGGGGAAACGGAAACACTCGATGCGAAGCTGCTACAAGTGGAGGAAGCCGAGGCTAAGGCTGAAGAGGAGAAGGCATGGCCCGGGCTCACCATATTCACGGACGGGTGACGGCTGGACAATGGGGCGGCTGGGTACGTGGTGGTGTGGAAGAATGGCCAATCCTGGGTGGGCATCAAAACCCCCATGGGCCACAACCAGGAGGCCTACAACGCAGAATGAACCGCCCTTACAAGGGTACTGGAATCAGCTTCAAGAAGACAGACTGCGCCGGGGCAAGTCACAATCTTTACCGATGCCCAAGCCGCCATCAGACGAATGGCCTCAGAGGAGCCTGTCCCCAGCCAGCAGCACGCACTCTAGACGGGGAAGCACATCGCTGTACTGCGGAGGTCTAGGCTGGGCATCACTATCGAGATCTGGTGGTACCCTGCCCACAAGGGTATTGGCGACAATTAAAAGGCCGACGAGTGGGCAAAGATTGCAGCAGAGGAGCCTGGAACTAGTGGGTTGGGATGGCGGAACTATTCGGATCGTGCTGAGGGGCACGCAATGCCTCTCCCGAGGTCGTTCGCAAACCTCAAGCGCGAGATCTCCGAGAAGAAGTGGGCGGAAGCCTGGAAATGGACGGGAGGCCGGACCTCTAAAACGAATTACCGCATGCTAAAGAGCCAGAAGCCCGATGGCACGGTGGCCGGTAGCACCGAGAGGCTCGCTTCGCGGTTCTACCAATTCAAGATAGGGTACTGCTTATCTGGGCAGTACCTCCACAGGACGAGGAACCGGGCCACCCCGCAATCTGGTGGTGCCGGTAACGGACACAGACTCGGGACCGTCTCTTCAAAGAGTGCCCCGAGTGGAGGCCACAGCAGAAGATCCTGTGGGTGGAGGTGCGGAAGGAGACTGGGAGGTGGAAGAATCGGTGGAAGATCCGTGATCTCCTGGCGGACGAGAGATGTGCGCGGGCGGTTCTGGACTTCCTCTCCACCACGGATGTGGGAAGGCGGGTGGCGGCCGAGGAAGACGCAGTGAGCGAGGTGTCGGAGGCGGACCTGCGGAAGTGGGAGGAGGAGCAGGGGGCCGAGGAGCGAGGTGCCGGGGAAGGACAATCTCTGTTCTTACCCACGCCGGACCTCATGGCGTCCGTAGGAGAGGAGTAGGAGACGAGTTCCTTTGTTCCCCTTTCTTTTGTCCTTTCTTTTGTAATTTTCTTGGAGCGCTTCTACTCTCTTGGGACAGGCCTGGGCGGAGGGCAAAGGGGAGCTTGCAACGTGCCGCCGCCGCGCGGACCGCGGACAGGAAACGGACTGTATATAATCTCGCCATGATCTAGATAGGTCGCATGCGAGTAATGATTAAACCAAAAAAAAAGGTGTGTGATCCGCAGAACCGTACGCCGAGCCGTCCGGCGTGCGATACGGCGCGCGAGCGGACGGGAAAGCCGTATACGAGCGGGCGTAACTGGCGATTTAACGAACGATCCACCGTGCCATTCGACGAGCAATTGCGCGCGAGAATCGTCGCGAAAGCCGTCGACGAGTGGAAGTGATGAGCGATCCAGCGAGTGATTTGGCTAGCGATCCAACGTGCACTACAGCGCGAAACGTCAGTAATGTCATCGACAAGCGGAAGGAATGAGTGCACCCACGAACGTACCATCCCACGAGTAATAAGGCGCGCGAACCGTTGGAAAAGCCGCCACGCACGTAAGTAAAGAGCGACCCAACGCGCCTTTCGACGAGCAATACGGCGCGCGAACCGTCGGGAAAGCCGTGGACGAGCGGTAGTTATGAGTGAACCGGCGAGCAATGCGGCCAGCGATCCGACGCTCTATCCGACGAGCAATACGGCACGCGAACTGTAGGGAGAGCCATCGGGTAGCGGAAGTAATGAGAGATCCGACGAGCACTGCGGTGCGCGAACCATTGGGTAAGCCGTCGACGAGCGGCCTTAAGGAGCGATCCGGCGAGCGATCCGGCGAGCGATCCGGCGAGCGATCCGACGAGCACTACAGCGCGCGAAACGTCAGTCAAGCCATCGACAAGCGATACGGTCGGTGTGCGGACCGTCGGGAAAGCCGTCGGCGAGCGGAAGTAATGAACAATTCGCCGAGTGATCCGATTCGCCATCCGACGTGCAATACAGCGTGAGAACCGTCGGGAAAGCCGTCGACCAGCGGAAAAATTGAGCGATCCACCGAGCGATCCGGTGTACGATCCGGCGTGTGGTCCAGCGTGCGATCCGCCCTGCCATCCGTCTAGCAAAACTGAGCGCAAACTGTCGGGAAAGCCGCCGAGCGGAAATAATGAGTGATCCGGCCAGCGATCCAGTGAGCTATCTGATGAGCCTTGCAGCGAGCAGCACGCCACACGAACCGTCGGGAAAGCTGTTGACGAGCGGATGTATTGAGCGCTCTGAGAAGATATCGGCCGAGCGATCCGGCGAGTGAGTCGTCGTGAAAGCCGTCGACGAGCGGAACAAAGGAGCAATCCGACGAGCGATCCGGCGAATCATCGGACGAGCGGCGCGGCGGGCAAAGCGAAGAAATAAGCGATCTGGAGAGTGGCGCGGAAGGAAGTGACCGATCCGGCGAGCGTTGCGGTGGTGTGGCGGGCAATGGGCATCCGCGGCGCTGCGAGCGGCCCGCCGAGCAAGACGTCGACGAGGGAAATTAATACAAACCTGATCTGGAGTACACCGTAGCAGGCACGGCGTCGAGCGGGCACGCCGGGCAGCGGCAACAAAATAATGCACGCGGCGCCTATGCACAGTGGCAGCAGCGACGACTCCTGCACGACAGCGCCAACGATACAGTTTACTGCAGTATTCTCGCTTTACCAGAAATACCCTCGTCGTCGCCCCGTAAACATCCAAAGGTCACCCTTATTCTGACGGGACGCTCTCTCCACAGGTGAGATCCGAACACTCACCACTGGCGGGCACCTGAGAACAGAGGAGGCCAAAGGTCAAAGGCCAGTTGGACAACTAGCAGCGAGGCTCGATCAACTGTGGCCGTGTAGACGACCGGCTGTCGAACTATCGGACGGCTGGAAACTGCACTTCCGCTGCAAATCATCTGGCTGCTGCCCTTCTCCGACAGAAAAGAAGTTTGGTGCCGCGGGTGTGAGGGGTGGTATGAGGGGTGGTATGGCTCAGCGGAGGGAGGGGGACGGACGTACGTCGTGAGGAGGAAGGCGGACGGGGAGGCGGGCATGTTGAAAGTTGGCTGGAGAAGCGGAGAAGGTCGGAAGAACGAGAGTCTGAGATGTGGCTCGATAGGGAACTACAGCGCCGGGTACGTGGACGAGGAAAAGATAAGAGGTTATATTGTATGTCTTATTTGTCTCCACATAGCTGCGTGTACAGGATGATGGTTGCGCGTACGGGGTCACGCTTATGAGGCACAACTGCTGGGCATTGCATGTACGGGGTCCAGGCATGGGGAGGACTATGAGAGCCACGTGTATACGAGGGAGCCGTTTCTTCTGTTTTCAATAGCAGCAACCTCAAGCATCGCTTCCAGCTTTTAACTTGTTCAAGCCACGACCGCGTCCCTCCGACAAGCCACCACTCATGATAAACCCCCCACGGATTCCAGCAACATACTCTACGATGTCAACTAACGACCACACCTTCAACCCGTTCACGCATCTTCAAAAACGACAAGACCCTCTGATATTTTGCATATGTAGTATCGACTTCGGCCTCATCGACCCAAAATGCTTAGCCCCACATCGGACAGCAGACCGGAAGCAGACTGGAACGGGCGAGCTCTGGTGGCGCCCCAGCAACGAGAGATTCAGCGGCGCGGCAGCGCGAACTTCAGCAGCAGATCGAGGAAGAGGAGAGTTCCTTCTTGAAAGAGCTTATGTGCGGAGACGAGGTTGCAACCGTACTTGCGGAGAAAGTCGAGACGCACGGAAAGGAGGATGAGCTGAGAGACAGAACGGAACGGGCGGACCGGCATTCCTGCGCCCGGCCCCGGGAGCCACTGCACCAGTGAGCGGCGCAGAATTCTTTTGATACGGAGCGAACAAGAATCGACCAGCAACAAGGACACCGCCAACATCCTAGCGACGCGCTTCGAGGAATGAGTGCCCAGGACGCGACTAACAGCTCTGATGGCGGCAAGCGAAGCGCCCAACAGTCGACAGACAGCGGCTAGCATGGCGAGGCTTCAGCTGGAGAGCAAGGATCACCACACGCATGGGAGAGTCACGCGTGCAAGAGGGAGGAAGGCCGGCCCTCGGGATAACCGCGGACGGCCAGCTCGCGGAAGGGGGAACAGGGGTGGGTATACCAGAGGCACTGGCAGCGGGGGATAGAAGAATGGCAAGGAGCGGAGGTGCCAAGGGGAGCAGTAGTGGTCGCCGGGGTTCGCTCGGTTGCCAGGAGGGTGGAGGCTGTTCGGCACCGAGACCGATTGGGATTCGGCCGGTTGCTCCGGTATTCCGATTACTCGGAGTATTGGCTGTTGGAAGTGAAGCTAACGGATGCTGAGTGGTAATAAAAGAAGACTTTTTGGTGTATATCTCCTGCGTACCGGCACCATAATCCACTCGTTCGTGTGTAACTACTAACGACGAGGGTGAGTAATAAAGGAAACCAAATGGCGGCTGCGATGTTGTGGCTACAGTGAAAGAAACTTCGACTACGACGGGGAAAACAACATATCAACCGTCTGCAGAGAAAGGGCAGCACCAGAAGCAGTGCCGGCAGTTTGAACGGCAACAAATCAGCAGGGAAGACGGAGCGCAGGTGGTTGAGGAAGACACCACGCAAGTTTGGCAAGTAAGATTGTGAGTATAGAGCCACCAAATTTGACTTTCCATTGCGTAAAACCCCAGACACTCAATAACCCAGCATATCAAACGCCAACCTTAGCCCGTTACCATCCACCTTGTACCATACGTTAGAGACGCACCATCAGCAAGTCAGAATGAAACTTACAGTCACCAGTCGACCAACAAGTTTTCGGCGCCACTCGGTTACCACAATAGAAGGCGAATACTGTTAAGCAAGAACCCGTATTCGGTTAGTGAAGCACAACCAAGGTAGCCAGTCAGAAGGCAAAACTCACATGCTGCAATTGGCAAATAGCAGGTACGAGTTAGCAGCGTATGACAGCTGGGCTTCAGCAATGTGGGAAGACTCACGGACTACAGAATTGAACGATCCGATACATATTAGAACGACAGGAACCACAAAGTAGCAGAACATGAAACAACTCACGGGCTGTTATAATAACAATCAGAAGATATTAGCAACACACGGTTGGATGTACGGGGAAGAGGCAATCACCAACTAGTCAATCAGGCCACCAATCAAGCCATCGGGCACGCGTCAGTCGCCATCCAGCGCCGAACCGACGCGAAGAACTCACCCTCTGCGGAATCAAGCCATCGGGCACGCGTCAGTCGCCATCCAGCGCCGAACCGACGCGAAGAAACTCACACTCTGCAGAATCAAGCCATCGGGCACGCGTCAGTCGCCATCCAGCGCCGAACCGACGCGAAGAAACTCACAGTCTGCCGAATCAAGCCATCGGGCACGCGTCAGTCGCCATCCAGCGCCGAACCGACGCGAAGAAACTCACTCTCTGCCGAATCAAGCCATCGATCACGCGTCAGTCGCCATCCAGCGCCGAACCGACGCGAAGAAACTCACAGTCTGCCGAATCAAGCCATCGGGCACGCGTCAGTCGCCATCCAGCGCCGAACCGACGCGAAGAAACTCACAGTCTGCCGAATCAAGCCATCGGGCACGCGTCAGTCGCCATCCAGCGCCGAACCGACGCTAAGAAACTCACACTCTGCCGAATCAAGCCATCGGGCACGCGTCAGTCTCCACCCAGCGCCGAACCAACGCGAAGAAACTCACTCTCTGCCGAATCAAGCCATCGGGCACGCGTCAGTCGCCATCCAGCGCCGAACCGACGCGAAGAAACTCACCGTCTGCAGAATCAACGGGCACGCGTCAGTCGCCATCCAGCGCCGAACCGACGCGAAGAAACTCACACGCTGCCAAATCAAGCCATCGGGTACGCGTCAGTCGCCATCCAGCGCCGAACCGACGCGAAGAAACTCACAGTCTGCCGAATCAAGCCATCGGGCACGCGTCAGTCGCTATCCAGCGCCGAACCGACGCGAAGAAACTCACCGTCTGCAGAATCAACGGGCGCGCGTCAGTCGCCATCCAGCGCCGAACCGACGCGAAGAAACTCACACGCTGCCGAACCAAGCCATCGCGCTCACATTAGTTCCCCCCTACCACAGAGTGTCGCGAAGAAACTCACATGCTGCCGAACCAAGCCATCGCGCTCATGTTAGCCACCATCCTGCGCAAAGCGGTTCTGAGCGAGCTGACATTCTGCCGAATGAAGCCATTGAGCTCATGTTAGTCACCATCGAGCACTGAACGGTAGCGGAGAAACTCACCGACTGGCGAACCAAGTTATCAGCGTGATATTAGCCGCCACCCAGTACGGAATCGTCCAGCAAACTCACATGCTGTCAAATGAGGCTCCAGTTAGTCGCCAATCAATGCTGGGCGGTGAATCAGGTGGCGACTCACTCCTCACTGCTGTAT
>Ga0307516_10004406_pt1 | contig 17401 bp, 17 predicted proteins | sample 19_EM_MG_FD_203310 | JGI IMG/M metagenome (GOLD analysis project Ga0307516, IMG submission 203310) | Populus trichocarpa ectomycorrhiza microbial communities from riparian zone in the Pacific Northwest, United States - 19_EM | ecosystem: Host-associated > Plants > Roots > Unclassified | place...
CGAAGCAGCCAGGTGTGCGGTGGAGACGTGCGATGGAACGATCTTCGAAGGGAAGACGATTAGGGTCGACCGCCTTAGGAAGGGTGGTGCCGGAGACGCTAGTGTGGATGGGTTGGGAGATCCCAAACTCTCGATCTTCGTCGGAAACCTTGATTTCGCCAGTAAGGAAGAAGATCTGAGAGTCTTCTTCGAGACCCTCGTTACGAATGAGCGGGGGACGCGACTTCAAGATTCGGAAGGTGGGGAGAAGACTCCGTCTTCAAGATGGGTCACTCGAGTAAGAATCGTAAAGGATAAGGACACGCAGCTGGGAAAGGGTTTTGCCTATGTTCAGTTTGTGGTCAGGAACCCCCCCTCGTCCGAAACTACTTCGTATACTGAAACGTGGGCCCTTGGTTCTAGGATCGCGAATGTGTGGATGAGATCCTCGCACTCGAACAAGGCAAGGTCAAGTTCGCGAAGCGGAAATTACGAATACAACGATGCAAGGCTACCACCTTGGCCACTACACCGTCCAAAAAGAAGACCGAACGGGGGGTTCCGGCATCTTCCTCACCCCAAAGGAGCAAAACTACCATTGGGGGGACGATTACGAACCCGCGCTTCTCCGGTTCAACGCCCATTCGTCAGCCCGTTCAAGGGTCGGTACCGAAAGGCGATCCAAACCTCGGCAAGAAGCTCGAACATCTATCGAAGGAGGAAAGAAAGAGGGAGAAGGCCACGAACGCGGATAGGGTGGCGAGGAGGCTGGCGAAGAAGCAGGTTAAGGCGGCTATGACAAAGGGGAGTTTGAAATCTGGAGGGGACGGGAGGAGTAAGGAGAGGGTCAGGGCGAGAAAGAAGGGCGGAGGGTCAGGAGCTCCAGGAGGACCGTCATCTGGGAAGACCAAGGTGAAGAAATCGAGGGTCAGGAGTGAGGCGAATCTCGCAAAGCGAAATATAAAGAAGTAGTCGTGTTTCGTACGTTTTCGTCACTCGCCGGGCGAATTTCTTCCATTCTATTGGGAAACCGATCGAGCGTCCAATGAAACTCTGCTTCGAACCACTTCGCATACGGTCGTTCGGAGGAACTCATCATCATTTGCGGAGGCTTTCCCTCACCTGTATCACTTACATCTCCACCTCCAACGAAGAGTGTCTATTCTGGCTACACGTAAGTGCTTGATTCTTAACCCATGCTCCGGACGTATTGGTTGCAATGTCTTCTGGGACCCGATATATGACATCGATGGCCGATTCAGTTCAAATTCTTCGGCGAAGGTTTAGGGTCGAAGCTGACGCTTTCTTCCGCCTTTGTCGCCACCCCGCAGTTTGGGGTTCCCATCTTCCCGCTTGAATTCTGTGACTCGGTGTTCCTAGGGGATCTAAACTCGGAGGGGAACCATCCGCGGTAAATTACTCGACATCTCCTCATATTCTCGGGCGACTTACGTTCTACCCATAGGGGGAGGAAATCCTCAACACAGTTCCCATTAGCGATGGTTTGATCCTGAAGGTCAGTGTGCACCACAGATGTGGCCCTTGTAACCGGTATTTTCAGTGTGTTTCGAAAACCGGGCGGCTATCCAGGAGGTCAGGCCGACCATGTGCACACGTTTACAAGCGAGCGCCTTGGGACCGTTGAGGGTGGTTCAGGGATCCCAACCGCCGTGTCGGATCCCGGGAAGCGCGGGTCTCGCCAACTGGCATTTTCTATGACGATATATCTTTGGTTTTCCCGAATCTTACCGACACTGTGCCTCTCGGTGGATTTTCCCACTCCATTTTTTTCTCCCCTCAGGATCGATGGCCGGATGGTAAACGCTCGCTTACATAGTCTGATGAGAGGGTTTCGGACCCTAAGCGTCGACAAGCGTATTCAAAAGCCTCCACCCGACCCGACCATCTGGCGGCACTGTATCGCTGACACTCGTGTTCGTTCTTCTCCCCCGCCAAACTCGTTCGCCACGCTCACTCTTTTCACTCATCGCCGTGAACAATTGATAGCTTCCTTACGATTGAGGGGAGGGGGAGGAGGGACGGGTACCCAATCTCCACCCCCAAGGTTGAGCCCCTATCAGACTTCGCTAGACTCGGGGTGGAGCACGCTGTATCATATCTTTGGGATACCAACATCAAGGAAAGTCATAATTCGTCTCCGTATTTCATCCGAGCACGTACCACGATCAAGTTCCGCCGTAGGCTTGCAACCAGGATCGTTCTTCTGATCGGAGCTGACGCCAGTGAGCTTCCGCAGTTGGTTCTCGAGGTGGCTTTACGAGGTCAGCGATGTTCCCGAGTCCCTGGGTGTTCTGATTCCACCCCCTGGAGCTCTTTCGGGGTGGAATCCAAAGCCACAGTGGGAGACGCCGATCGATCATATGGAACAAAAACGAGAGGGACAAGGTTTTCGACTGTCACCGCTCACCGGCGGTTTCGGAAGCGCATCAAAATTACGACAGCAGGAGGACTCGTGGTCAGCCGGTACCGCGCCACAGGGCCGCCTCTGGATATTCAGAATACCCACACTCGGCCTTGGATGGGATGATGGGACCCCAACTCCATGGGTGGACCTAATACCCCCCAGCAAAATTACTCGGGAGGCGGCCCGCTGGCTGATTCGCGCCTCTCCAAGGCACTCCTCCTAGCAAGTAGCACGTGTTCAGGATCAGAAGGATTCTTTTATCAGCCCTCGCCTCATTCCCCGATTACCACCCTATTCTCATGGTTTCGAACCCTCTCTGCTCCTCAGCTGGTATTTCGTCTAGTGCGTTGACGCGAGGTGGTGCCCTTGGTAAGACTTCTTGGCGGGAACGACCATCTCTTGAGACTCCAACACAAGCTTTTGGTGAACTAAAAGCACCGCGTAGCTGGCACATCTAGCACAGTTTGGGGACATACATGTAAGTATGTGCACAACCACGCGAACACCGCGAAGCCATCAAGTGGGATGTGCCAAGTTTTTTTGATCCGTTGGCCGCTCCTTTAGATCCATCTGGACTGTACAATGCGACCTGTCTGTTCCTCGCCTAAGTGTCTACCGAGCCAAAGTATGCCCAGGCACGAGCCCGTGACTTACTCGTATGTCTGTTGGCCTCCCCTACGAGGGAGAAGAAGGTCGGAGATACTCCCTGGCGGGGACAGGCACAGCTTATCAAAGAAGCGCCGGGGACCGGAATGATTGTTGGAACGAGAAGCGGACGATCCATGGAAGAAATGGAGGGGTAGAAGCCCAGGTACATCGAGCGTCATCACTCGAAGGACTTTCCCGACCTGCCGTCGGCTGAAACCTTGCTTCCCAACCAGATGGGGGTTGCCTTCCACTCAAAGTGATATATCGTGATTGCACATGGTCTTACCGGAAACACGGCGCAAGGGGAAGATGGAGACGAGGCCCCCAGGACCACATGGTCCATGTGCTGTATTTTTGCGTGGGAGACGTGCTTGGACATATTTTGTACGTAGTAGGTTGAGAAGCGAAAACACCAGGGACCCCAATAGCCACTGCCTCGCACCAGGGGAAACGATCAGATTGTTTCGGGGCTTCAAGGTTCAGTACTTTCAGTATCCAATGACGAAACGTACTGGTGCGTCCCCCCTCCTCTTGTTGGACTGTCGCACAAGGTACTTATCACCATTAGGAAGAACGCATGTTACCCCCATGAGCGGGCCCTCGTTGAGAGAAGGAGAACCATCGCACCACACAGGGGGGTTGCGTAGTAGTGCAACATCTTTACTGGTGAAATCCTGCAAGCGTGGTGAGCATCAGAACTGGGGTCACCCATGCCAGAAACCAGTTTCAAGGGTATGGAAACAGAGTTTCAGGGGACTCTGGAGCACTCTACGAACGCTATTCCTGTTTTGTAGCCCCGACCCGATGTCGGGGATTTCATCCAGTTGGGAAACGACTGAAGATTTGATTTGAGTCGACCTCGACCGAGTTCATGGTGCAGGCTTTTTCGTAGTGAAGAGGACAAGAACACCGTTACCACCGAACCCCGCGTTGTTGAGAAAAACCGACACCGAACCCTTTGCGGGGGGTTGAACGACTCGCTATAGGGGTGAGACCGAAACGAAAGAACGAACGAACGAACGAACAAACAGCACCCTTACACAGGCGCCGAAGGAGGACAGCGTAGATTAGAGACCAGTATTAGGCGAAATGGAGAGGTGCGAGGAGGATATGCAAGACACAATTGAGAAATCTATGACAACAGTTCAACAAGGGCAGGGTGTGTGGGGATACAGCAGGGACGGTTTCCATTTGATGTGTCGTGGAACGAGATTGATGGTGGGGGGTCAAATTCGGTGGGGGTGAAGATCCCCTACACGTTGTGATTCCATCCATCGTGGGATACAGATTCGCGGCGCGGAACGTCAGAGGGAACGCGATTCCAGAGAGTGTGGGAGGAAGCGCGTTGTCGGGTGGGGGAAGTGAAGGGGGAGTGGTGGACGACCGGGAGAGAGGTCGGCGGCGTAGCTTGTGTGGGTGTGGGTGGGTAATCCGCCTGAGACGGACAGGTTGTGGGATAAGTGAGAGTGTTTTGAACCCCTGTGGGAAAATACAACTGGATCTTGAGCTTCGGCGATGTACGTGGGTCATCCCCACCCCCCTAGAAACCATAAGCCGGACTATTCCTAGAGGAACGCTCTGGGAGCTGCCCAAAAATACATCGCGGCAACGCAAACATCAGGACCGCTCATAATATGCGAGGAAGCTGTCAATTGAAGGCCTACTGACAGTATCCTCTTGGATCCGAACTTCTCTGTGGACGCCGACCTCGAACCGGTAAGGATAACCTGATTTGTCGGACGATGGAGAAGGGTCTGCCGACATATCCGACTGGAGGAGTTGATACAGGTTAATTACGCGTACGAGAGCTGCCGTCAAACACGTGCCTTTCCCCCTGCGCTGTAAATATCGTCTGATGTGCGCTGAGGTAGAGGCCGGGCAGTGTGGGTATCGACCATGAGGAATGTCGGAACTGTCTCGTGGGCGTTGTCCGTTCCTCTTCCTTTGAGGACCAGCCTCGTATTAAGGGTTGCCAGGAATGAGTTGGCGTAGACTGGGGTTGAGCACGTTTAGCTGAGATTCCCTGTGGCATTCCGGATGCTCACGTTTGCTCAGAACGAAATATAGGGAAATGAAAATAAAGTTCTCCGGCATTGTCCCGTAGGTAATGAGACACGCGATGCTGACGGCACTGGTCACCAGCCCTGTATTGACCTGGGAGCGTTCGTCCATTCATCAGGAACACGTTGCTTCCAAAGTGGTGGTGGCGAGACAACTTACGGCATAAGCAATTAACTTATTCACCAGCGTGTCACAGTTTTTGTAGCCCGTCTTGAGCTTCCTGAGGTACCAGGAGATGGACAGGGCGGTTAAAACATCAGTGAGCACCCCCAAACCGAGTGCGACAATGGCCACCGTCTGCGAAGCACTGGCATTCAGACTTGCCCGCCCTAAAGATCAGGCGAAAAATCACGCACGAAGATGGAGTGAATTTGTGTCAATGCTGCTAGCTCTAATCCAGAGACGGTGAACCCTAAGAACGATCTCAGTACCTTGTCAAATGTGAGGCCCCATGACTGAAGGCTACTCACAGAACGCAAAACCTGATGAGATACAATTGGCCCCATGGTCAGCAACTGGCTTCGACACACTACCGTGTTTTCATACCTAGTTGAATGAGAGTCGAGAGAACGATGGCCCCAGTAATCCAGATATTCTTGTCGCTGACTGCGGAGGGGTCAGTAAGCGGTAGACGCGGTGGTAAGGTGTGACGTACACCTCCAAACGCGCATAGCAAAACACCTTGAAGGTATTGTCAGATAACCGCGCTCGGAGTGTGTACCATAGTAGACTCACCCTTTTACTATGAACCCAACGAACGCGCCGAGCACCACTTGGACGCCCAGTGACCTTCAAGGTCAGACGCAGTATAAGCCATGAGACTAGGGCGAATATCGTGGACGCAACACAACTGACCATACGATGGGTTGTGTCACGATTGCAAGTGTGTTCCCCCAGTTGATGATCACGTAGTGGTAGAAAAAGTGGGATATGAGAATAGAATGAGCGGCCTCCAGCAACCTAAGGAATGGGTGAGTCTTGAGGGCAAGTCGGCTGGTTATCGAGTACGAACCATAGCATTCCCACCTAATGAGACAGAACAGGGGCTGGTGTGAGAAGGATCCCCCTGGTTGGTGATCGAGTACGCACCAGCATCTTGTAGAAAGGTCGATCCAGAGGATACCGGTGGTAGTAGGTGTAACATTGCATCGAAAGGATGCCAAAAATGCTACAGGGAACACGACGTTAGTTTTGGTGGTAGAAAACCGATTTGACTCGTACAATGAGGAAGCAATGATGCCGATGTAGGCTGCCCCGAAGGTGGTGTGGATGTCGGCGTTCTTCATGCCGGAAAGAAAGGAAAGGAACCCCGAAAGGTTGGATGGAGTGAAGAGAGGGACGACCTTCTGCTTTGGTGCAGCCCTTCGCTGTCGTCGGGAGAAGAAGTAAGGGAGAGGGTTGCGAGGGCGGTTGGTAGTATAAGTACAAGAGAAGTGTCTCGTGGGCAGCCATCGGTGCATCGTGTGGCCACCCGAGTTCGTTTCTCATCCGAAGAGCTTTCCGTTCACTCGCCGAGCGCCGATCGACACCACCACATGGTCTTCGTCCAGAAAAACAAATTCGCTCGGCTACGTTTCCCACGGCGTCGGCACGAGGGGACCCCGACTCTGCCGAGCGGGAGCTAAATCTATAAATCCACCACCATCATCGCCACAGGCGGTCGCCATCGCCCAGCCACCGCCAAATTTCAAGTGAGGGTACATTTCAGCCGCCCGGATCATTTGGTAAGTGAGCAAACTGGCCGTGGGATTGGGTACCTTGAGGATCGTTTTATAATGGTAACCCTTCCCCTGGAATACAATGAACCGCAGCTCAGCGGTGAATTGTCTGAGCGGTGGCCAATACAGATTCCACCTCCAGAGGTGCCTTAGCGGTGGTCACGAGCGAAAGGGAGGTCACAATCCCGCTACCCGCCCTCTGGGGACTACCGCGGAAGGTTCATATACCGGAAGAATCCGCCTTATCTACCCCCCCACAACAATTGATACGCGTTATACACAGTTGACACGATCAGATGTTCTTAGCTCTTGGTTCGATGAAAGTGGGGGCCCCAGACGTCAGCAAAGCTCTGACGCGGTCCCACCGCTCCAATTTAACCAGGAACATCAACGAACAATGTATATCAGCGACAAATGCGGTACATGTGCATGCCGTGACGGTCAACCGCGACGAATCAGTGCCACAAACCCTACCGGTTAGCCCGCGGTTGGCACCAACTTTCTGCGTGCCTTTTGTCGACGATAAAACGTTCAAGTGGCCAAACTGAAATCAACTCTCGAGAAAGGTACTCTATTACCAGAGGTGTGGGTACTCAGAACCCGCCGTCCTGGTTGGAAGCCAATGACGACAGTGGGCCGTGGACGCACTGGCAACCCCGATCTTGAGGTTCACCAGAATCATCATCTGATTCGTGACCCCAAAGCTAGGCGGGCGGTAAACGGAGTAAATCCTGGCTAAGAAGAAGATAGGCCCACAGGGTGGAGGAAATCAACGACATTCAGGCCATATTTGAAGCCACCGGGTTGTGACTCGCGAACTTGCCAGGTGGTAACCTTACTACAACTCCAGGTAGTACTAACCGAGATTGTGCCCGGGGCGTCCGTCTCAAGGCAAAGACCGATGGGGGACCTCAACGCCTCAGGTGAGAAACAGGGGGTGTGGACCACCCGCAGGCTGTGCCACGCGCTCGTCTTTCTCTTCTCGAGATGATCAGTCACTACAACCGTGCTGGGGTGGTGGTTCGATTATCAGCTGCGGACCCTTCCGAGGGCCACAACGTCTTTGGATAGCCCTGATCAAGTTGTAAGCTCTCCGACCGTCGACCAGACGATCAGAAGATGTTCGTGCCTACCAACGGGAGAAGCCAACCCATCTAGCTCGCCAGTACCCGACCTAACGAGCGACACAATAACGACACAAATCGTGAGCGAGTGTTTGGAACTACAACACATCCCCAGCGGTGGGTGTCTATCATTCAGGAATACACGTGTGTATGTTATATTAGAATGAGGAACCGACTAGTGAACTCAATGTTGTTGCTTACTTAAGATCAATTCAGCGTCCCCTTCGTTACCAGGGACACCGCCGGCAGGATCGTCATTGTTTCCTCGTGTGCCTCTCCCATCTGGCACGATCTCGTGGGAAGGTTAGGAGGGCGGGGTGGGTCGAATGCTAAGAACTCTGCCAGAGGGCTCGGTTGGGTTACCGTTCGAAGGGTCGCAGGGTGGCCGTGCTCTGGTCGGTATCGCAACACCCGGTATCCCGGGCTCATTGATCACCGGTCCGGCTGGGACTGGTCTTGGTGGGACGTATTGGGAGGAAGTTTGCCAGCTTATGCTGTTATCCTGTTGGGGTGCCAAGGGCGTGTTTCGATCGAGTTCAATATCAAGGAGCTGCTCTTGACCGAAGGTGGTGTAGCCGGTTTTCAGGCGATCGATCTGACGACACAAAAATCGAGTTAGCCGGGATGCATTCCTCAAGCGCAAAATCGCTACGTGGTACCTGAACCCAATGTTCCACCACCGTTTGGGTGTTTTGTTGACCGTTCCAATCCAAAGTCATCCTCGCGAGGAATGGGACATCCGTCGTAGACTCAACGAAGAACGGTGGCTCAGACACCACCAAAGGCTCAACGAACCACTTGGGGGAGATTTCAGATACGCAAGTGACCGTCATACGGGAAAGCGCCCTCGTAACGTCCAATCCCTGAGCAAATTCCAGAACCGTTCTCGTGATGTGGGCGGTATCGACTCACATACGATGGGGACTGGATAGCGATGATCCAACTGTAAGTGTCATGCGGTCGGGCGGGGGATCTTATCTCTGAGCGTTTCAAAGGTCAGAAGTCACGCCAGTTGAGTGATAAGTTAGGGGTGGATCTCAGTGCTTACCTGGTGACAGCCAGCGACTCCGATCGGTAACCATAACCCGGCAGGTAATGTGAAACCGAGTTGATCCAAACTTCCCGGTGTCGGGAACAACCTCGCACCGGGATTCTCCCCCGCCTCGAGTATTTCCAATCGAAGGCGAAGGGATCGGTTGGGTGTCAGATGTCAGATCTAGGTCAACCTCCAACTCTGGACGGGCAAGGTTCCGGTGGGAGTATGTCATCTTCCACCTTCTCTTTGATCCCGGAGTACCATCACAACTCTCGATGTCAACAGGTTCATCTTCATTGAACACCCGTATTTGGCGCCGGGCCGCCCGTCTCCCGAGTATAGCGGCGAGAGCCGGGGTGTCTTCGTGAACGCCCAGCGTTTTCAACAGATGAGTTCCTTCAGGTTCTTCCGCAATGGCACCGTCTTCGATCGTGATTGTGTCTTGATCTGAGGAAGGGTCCGGTTTGGGAGTGGGAAAAAGTGAAGTTTTCCTACCCACTGCAATCTCGAACAATCTTCGCAAGCTCGGGATGCCTACTCCAGTAACTTCAGTTCCGTTTTGCAAGACCCAGTCTCTCTCGGAAGGGGTTACGAGAACGGAGCACTCCTGAATACATTCGTCGTGGCTCCCGTATTCGCACTGGTGACGGATCCTGCAGTGGTTGAGAAACCCTTGGAGGTTGGAGAAGTCCCACCGCCCACAGTCCGGACACTGAATCCGGGCCACGCCCGTATCCAACTCAGACTGAGGGGATGTTCCGAGAGGATCGGAGGTGGACGCGCTGCGGATGAAAAGGAGTTTCACGTTTGAGTTTGGGTTTCGGATGATGCGGTGTCGGGAACTAGAGGTACGAGATGAATGTTGGGTCTGTCCAGAGGAATCGGTGATGTCCGGGAGGATATGAGGCGGAAGGCCGGTCAGCGTAGCGCAATTCTCGATATTCGGTTCCCCAGCGGACGCGAACAAAGGTTCTCTGGTCAATATCAGATCGCAAGGTAGTTCGATGGCATCAAGGGCCGCCAACGCGGCATCTTGGAACTCATTTGTGCCAACGAGGGGGTCATTCACTAAACGATCAGTTGGGGGTTGTGGGGGCCGGGCAGAGAAAGGAGCAGCTCGGACCGGTCGGTTCATTTTGTAGCGATTCTCGGAGAAGGAGAGCCCAAGCTATCCGACCCTCTACGGTCTCCGCTATCCGCTTTTTCATGGAAATCTCAAGCTCAATTTCCCGAAGAGCGAGGTGTTTCACCGACGGCCCGTCCACCTGGACTTAAAGGAGTCAACCACACTGTTGTGAGAAGAGAGATGAAGCTCACTAGATTCTGAATCTACCCTCTTCCTCTTGACACCCGTTGCCGGGGTCATCTTAATCTCGACGAGATGGTTTTCAAAATAGTGGCGATCGAAGGAAACGTCTGCCTGCTGTGACAAGCGCGCCGGTCACACTTCGCCTCCTTAGGCTAAGTCGCGACCCACACACGCACAACAACCACGACGACGACGAAATGGGTATCAAGGGTCTCACAGGTCTCATATCCGAACATGCGCCCGCTGCCATTCAGGTACTCAAGTTCTCTCGCCCTCGCACCCGTTCACCGAGGACGGCACTCACGGCGGTCCACCAGGAACACAAGATCAACACACTGTTTGGGCGGAAAGTTGCAATTGACGCGTCAATGTCCATTTATCAGTTCCTTATCGCGGTGAGGCAGCAGGATGGTCAGCTATTACAGAACGATGCGGGGGAGGTTACTAGGTGCGTCCGGGATAGTCTCAAGCTGTGATTGTGGGACATTGAATGACGTGATAGTCATCTTATGGGGTTCTTTTATCGGACAATACGAATGGTGGAGAGTGGCATCAAACCCGCCTACGTGTTCGACGGAAAACCGCCGGAGCTGAAGTCGGGGGTGGTATGTGTTCTCACAGTCCGTACACACGGTCGCTCCTTAATTGTTCCGCTCCAGTTATCCAAACGTCTCGAACGGAGAGAGGAAGCAAAAGAGGCAGGGGAGGAAGCAAAAGAAACCGGTGAGTTATCATGCGTGTGGTCGAGATGGGATGTTGATCCGCTGTAGGTACCGCTGAGGATCTGGACAAGTTCAGTCGGCGGACCGTCAAAGTCACTCGCGAGCATAACGAGGAGTGTCGCAAGCTGCTTACGCTGATGGGGATTCCTGTGGTTGTGGTACGGAGGTTATTCCTCTCCAACATCATAATAATCACGCGCGTATAGGCACCATCCGAGGCGGAAGCACAATGTGCAGAACTCGCCCGTGGCGGCAAGGTATGAGTATGCGGTCCTGCAATTCAGCTTCGCCAATCGAGTATTTAGGTGTACGCTGCTGGATCTGAGGACATGGACACACTTACATTCAATACTCCCATCCTCTTCCGCCACCTCACATTCTCAGAGGCAAAGAAACAACCCATCCTCGAAGTTGACCTCAAGAAGGCTCTCGATGGGCTCGAGATGACGATGTCACAGGTCCTTGAGCAGATGTTCCTTCTCGTGGAAATTTCTGACTGTTTATTCTCCAGTTTATTGAACTGTGCCTGTTGCTCGGTTGCGATTACCTCGAACCAATAAAGGGTGTTGGCCCTAAAACTGCTTACAAACTGATGCAAGAGTATGGTAGTCTGGACAAGGTCCTCAGGCACCTCAGGGCCAAGTGCGCCTTTTCTATGCAACCTCAAAGTGACGAGGCTTACACAGGGGACGCAGGACCGCTGCCAAACAGGACGGGGATGCTGAGGGGAAGAAAAAACGGGCTGGCATGCAAATCCCCGAGGAGTGGCCATGGGAAGAAGCTAAGAAACTCTTCGAGAACCCTGATGTCACCCCCGCAGAACGGGTTGATGTGAGTTTGTGCGCGTGCCGTTCCGTTGCGATGGTCCTGACATATAATGAAGCTCGAATGGAAAGAACCGGACGTCGAGGGGTTGGTTGATTTCCTTGTCAGAGAGAAAGGGTTTATGTACGCCATCCCCCCGTTATTTCCCCTCTTCCAGACCTGACAGTGCGCATACTTAGGGAGGATCGCGTTCGCAAGTCGTGTGAGAAACTGACAAAAGCCGTCAGTTCAAAACAACAAGGACGGATCGACGGCTTCTTTACCGTCAAGCCAAAGGAGAACACCGGTTCTGTATCGAAGTCCAAGGCCAAGGGTGGGAAAGATGATCCAAAGACGAAGAGCGCCAAACGGAAGGTCCGTACGCCCTTGCGTAGGTGTTAGACCCCGACTAAGTCATTTGCTTCCAGGCAGAAGAGAAGGATAGCAGTGGCGCAAAGAAGACGAGGACGAAAAAGTGATCTAAGATCGTCCGAGACACCTCACTTGTGAGGGTGTGATCCGTATGTTCTTGTATTTCTAGGGTTTACCTTATCCACTATATAGCTTTTTATCGCCCTGGTTTGGTAGGGTTCTCCATGGGGGCGTTTGTTTCCCCGTTCTTCTGACCGACGAGGACGAACGATCTCCCTCCCGACTTCTTCGCTGTCTATAGTAAAGGGTTAGAATAGAGTGCTGTGCCGCAGTATGCTGGTCGTTACGCAGCCTCCGGTTCAAGGAGGTATGAAATTCCTCAGGAGAATGCGTCGCGTTGTGATTCAAGGGCTTACCAGGAGTTTGGCTGGGCGATACTCCATGTACCGCTCGCCGCAACGTCACGAAAACTTTCCCTGCTCAATCGGCCCGCCTTCGCGGACCTGTAAATGAGGCTGCCTCACGCGCTCTCGTACCTTCATGCGGGTTCGGCCGACCGGGTTTTGGACTTGGTATATGCCTGGCTCCAGTCCCACGTTTCCCAAGATGATCGGAGAAGACATCTCATGTGTTGGGGGATTGGGAATCAGCAGGCGCTGCTTCGCCCTCGTGCAGATCCACTCGGGTTCCCTTGCCCAGGTGAAGGTCTGGATAACGGTCTGTTGGACTGCGCCAGATGCATTCCTGCAAAGGTCAGCGCTTCCGTTCGATTGTCAGCCGAAAATGGCTGCCGAAATCCAAAGGTCGCTCCCATTTTCCTCCCAACGAGCATGCTTTGTTCTCTGCTGGTTTCTCCCCCCCTTTGCCTTTGCTGGTGCCGGAGTGACCAGTAAAACGCCTCAACTTCTTTCTCACGTTGGATGTTTACGTGGCATCCCCACTGACTCGATGGCCAGCGGGGTCGATTTTCTCAGTCGTTGACGTGGCGTCTACCTCACCGTGGTCACCACCACCACTACCAAGACCAAGTGTCCTAACCCCATTGCCAGGTCCCCACCTCCCTTGTTACACCCTCGACCACAATGGTGGACATGATCTCACCGGTGGGCCATTCAATCATAAAGCCCGATCCCGACACGTTCACAAGTCCAGCTCGTACCCTTTGCGTGCAACGGCCTCGATTCGTCATACACTACGACATATATCCATGAGTGCCCGAACACCTTCAGCCCTTCCACGGCGGTCTTCTGTTCCTTGTGGGGCGGGGGCAATGATGTACCGCCGAAGAGGTGTCAGGTTTAACCTCCCTGCAATTGTTGAGGACGAGTTTTGGAAGCTCCCTGATAACTTGAACTCTTGGAGGAACACGCTCAAGAAGGGGTTCATGGTGCCTACCAGAAGGGTAGGATGATAGGGTTGGTGGTCCTCCCTCATTCTAACCAGTAAACACTTTTGACGTGTTATGCTTCATCCTAGGTCCGCCCTGTATCGTTGGGCAACACAGCGGGCGTTCCCACCCTCCCAGAACTCGACTTCGGCACGCAGAAGATGGAGAGTTCAATCATGAGTGCCCTCAAGGAGGAGCCACCTGACACTCGAGAACGACGCGCCCAGAGCGCGTCATCGATCAAGACCTCGATAGGAGGTGGGTTGAAACGCCCCGCTTGACCAACCGAGGTTTTCCAACAGTCGCGCTGCGGTCTTGCTCGTGACCTTTGCCGCAATGCTTGGCGGTGAACTGTTCATCAAGGAGTTCACAGAGCGTTGTCAGAGAGGAGCAACGGCCATTCCCTTCCTGAGTTGATGCCTCGAGCGATCATTCACTCCCATTAACTGGGTCCCAAGGGGTACACTTTGGGCCCCGTGGCCCACCAGGCCGGTTTCTTTTACAACCAACAATCCCATCCTATCTATTTTCGTGTTTTTACCCATACTCCGCAATACCCAAATATGTCTACCAAGGGCCCGAAATCCTCAACCTGCCGGTCAAAGTGGAAAGTCTCGCCAGCACCCTAGGTCTCCGGACACTCCAACTTGAACCCCGCCTTGCTGCGCACCCCAAGGCGGCTCTGTGCCCGGATGTTCCGCCCTGGACATGACGGATCCGAGTTCCAGAAAGAGGGCAGGGGAACAATAGCGACGGTTGGGTAATAGCCAGCGCCACACACCTCACTCAACCCGTGGCTGTTGGCACCGTACGAGCCGGAGCACGCGCCAGGCTCCCGCCAGTGATTCCCGCCAAGAATACCCTGGGTTAGAGGTCGGTCATGGAGGGCGGCACCGCCCCGCCCATCGGAAGAAAGGGCTCTATCTATCAAACCGGCGCTAGCTGGAGCCCGTCCATCCTGACGGCGCCAGAGTTAGCGAGATGCGGAGAATCAGGCTGTCTTCGAACAGGCCAATCGCGAGAACATCGTTTGAGAACAGGCGGGTGCGAGAAGGCGCAAAGCCCGATGGGATCCAGGGAATAGGCAATCGGGGGAGGTTCAGGTGATCCGCTGTGGGCGTGACTTCTGAGATAGAAGCCGCGGCTCTGGGGGTGAGGTGAGAAGGGGTTCCGATGTGTTTTGACGTGCGCGCCCCAGAGAGAGGGTCTCTGGACAAGGTGAAAGGTTCGGGATGGCGACCAGCTGATACGACGCCAGCACCACATGTTGAAATCCCGCGAAAAAACTGTATGGGTTTATAAGGAGTCGTGACGGCGTAGGGATCGTGAGGTCACCGACGGACCGAGACCCCGAGTAGAGGCCGTGAGGAGACTATTGAAGCCCGGGGACATTGCAACGGAAACGGGCAGATGCTTGGGGTTGGGAAACGGGCAGATGCTTGGGGTTGGGAAACGGTTCGTCGGAGGTCAGGAAGAAGTGGGGCCACATGTCGATTTCTTGACGGGGTTCCAAGGTATGGCGAGGCTGGCACGCGTCTCACACGTCGTCCAGGGTGGTCTTGACCCCTTTCTTTCCTCCCTTCCATGAACACGCGTGTCCGTGGATAACATCTTTTGGGGGAGGTGGTGACAGATCGAGAGGGTGGCCGTCGAGGTCGGGGTGGGCGGCAGGACGGATATAACAGTTTCGTGGGGGAGGCGAAGAAGTGGCGAGTGCACCCCAAGCGGAGGCCGGGTCACTGCGAGCGATGTCTTGGGGAGAATAGGAAGATCGTCCCCCTACGGAGTAGTTCTCGAGAGTTTTGGCCCGGCCATCGACGCGATACGGGGTGTGAAGCAGACATACCAGTAGAACTGCCAGCAGCCCAGACGAACCGCAACGGAAAACGGCGGAGACCGTTTGATTGAGTCGCAAGGGCGTGGCGTTCGTGCGGCAAGGTGGATGGTCAGAAATTCCGCCACAGTCTGTCGAAGCCATGCCCGGGCTCCTCTATGCCAGACATCGGTCACCGTGTCTTCGAGACTGGGATTGTCTCACACAATAAAGCCATCGCCGGATGCGCGAACTATCAATCTCACATACGAGGCAGGTATTAGACCATAGTAGAGAGTTCTTATTCCCCCTCAACCCGATATTTCTTTCGCGTCGTAACGGTGTTCGTGGTAGTGGTGACAGTAACTTCAACGACGGTCGTTCCGAACCCGTCATCGTTCGTTTCCGTGGTGTGGTGAGAACAGGTGCAACCTTGGTTTCCTGGGTTCCCGTCGTATGGTGGGAGCGAACTTGATCCTGGGGTGGAAACGGATGTCGCTTCCGGTACCGATTCAGACTTGTCGTGCGGCTTTATCGGGATCAACTTCCAAATCCTACACGGTTCGAATTCGCAGTTTTCCTTGAGCTGCACCTAGATTGCAGATTTTTCAGTGACGACCTGCAAATGTTGTCATGGGTCGACTGACTCGTGTACGATCCTTGTCAGACCCGAACTCTGCAAGGTCCCAAGTCATGTTGGTCGTGCCCCAGAAAAAGCTGGAATGGTGTGAATGACTTCAAAGCGGTCCAATTATGCCAGGTCCCACCGAACGTATTCGCATCCACGATAACGCCCGTCCTGGACTACCTCCACCCTCCAAGCCACGGGGAAGGTAGCGACGGAGACGGTGCTTTCATTTCCCAACCCGGCGAGCATGATGCAGAATTGATCAGGTTTGCCTGGTTCGAGCTGCACTCCTCTGTTCAGTATGACGCGGCAAAGGGAGGAGCGATTCAACGCCGCACCCTGCGGATGGTATACCCAGAACCAGAAGGGAGAATCTCCCACTGAAGGTGACCATAAGTACGGCGCTAAGGGTCAAGCAGGGACGTGAAGCCACGAGTCCATTTCCCTCAAGGACTGTGGCCGGTCGGCAACATAGTTCGTGGACATGTTCCCGTATGTCGACGTATGTTTGACCTACAATGTTCTGGATCCTGTAGATCCCAGGCTTGAGTTTACCGTCTTTAAACATGGATGTGGAGTCGTCCGTCGAGGTCAGAACCATGGTGTACAGGTGGGAACCGTGGGGACGAGGGGACGAGCGTCACCCGCTGGAGAAAGTGTGGCGGACACATGTTGGCGCACGATAATGGCATCTGACTTGCTCTCGTCCCCCACGTTGTCGCACTTCGTCCCCTCGCCTGTAGTAGAATAAGCCGACGGGAGACTCCTCTGGTCGCCATACCATCCGGAGTATAATAGACTTACACACACACACACACACACGACTTCAACCTCCACCACCCAGACTGGTCTCCAGAAAGTAAAAACGAGAAAAAGGGTAGCGAAAACCTCGTAAACTGGATGCGAACCAATGACTTCACACTACTCAACAAACCAGGGGAAACGACATGGTTCAGGGGATCACAGAGTTCTACCCTCGACCTTACTTGGGCCTCCAACAACTCCCTGAACAGCATCTCTTACTGGGGGGTTAGAGAAGATCTGCATACCGGATCAGACCATCTCCCGATAACGTGGACCCTCTCACTGAATCACAACATCATCCCACCGTCCCTCCCAAAGTACAGAACGGAGGACGACCTGTACACACCCTGGTCAAAGGCCTTTACCTCTCTACTCGGGGAAAGGTGGACCTTCCTGTCATGATTTTCGCCAGTTTTTCCCCTTCCTTTCTTTTTCTTTCTAAGTTCCAAGCGCCCACTCATTCAACTTCGCTCAACCATGACATGTTTCCACACTCCTTATCTTATCTTATCTCATGTCCAATTTCTTTTATCTTATCTTTCATCTTCTTTCGGTCATTTCGGTTAGAAGG
>Ga0307516_10004407_pt1 | contig 17399 bp, 34 predicted proteins | sample 19_EM_MG_FD_203310 | JGI IMG/M metagenome (GOLD analysis project Ga0307516, IMG submission 203310) | Populus trichocarpa ectomycorrhiza microbial communities from riparian zone in the Pacific Northwest, United States - 19_EM | ecosystem: Host-associated > Plants > Roots > Unclassified | place...
GTGGTGTCCTTACCAGGATGGCGCAAAGGCCTATCCTGACACAGACGGAAATACTGATTTCGGTCGGTGCATCGCTTCTGGTTGCATGTTCTGGCGCTGGTCCCACCAGGACCACGACGGAACCCCGACCGGCTTCTGTGGCGGGGCTATCCAGCCGAAATATATGTGAGAGCTAAATGTAGCGGGAACCCATGGGCAATCTCAGCAAAGAACAGAGGGCCGAAGAATGGCAGAGCATGACGCCGCGTGAACGGCTGATCGCTCAGCGCCGGAATGACATGGTGTCTCTGGAAAAGCCGGATTACAACGCCTCTCTCGTCAAGAGAGCACAGAAGCGCATGAGCCGAGTTGACGCTATGCCTGCGGACCTCCGGCGCGTGGTATACGAATACAATCTGGAAATTGTTCAGTGCTTTTTTGATCACGGCGTCAAAAACGCCGCATCGATCAAATACCTGATCGATACCGTTCTGGCCAATCCGATCAACGGGCAGAACCGTTTCAAACTCAACCAGAAGCCAAACAGCAAATCGAACCCCGCTGCTGAAGAAGACGAATATTGGAACGCCAAATGATGGCGTTAACGATTTGAATTAAAGACCATGAAAAAGCCCCGCAAGCCCTCCAAAGCCTCAGTCAAGCGCGCTGCAGACCGCGCTGAGGGAAAGGGCGATGATACTGATACATTGGACAACCTTGACAGCGTTCAACTATCGGACGTCGAAGACCTGACAGCCGTGGTTCCTCGATCAATAGGCGCTCCAACTGCATTCAAGGCAGAGTTTCCCGAACAAGCAGCGCATTTATGCAGGCTTGGAGCTACGGACATTGAAATTGCTAGGTTTTTTAAGGTTCAGCCCTCAACCATCTCAAAATGGAAGCTGGTACACCCAAGTTTTGCGGAGGCCTTAAAGGCCGGAAAGTCGGTAGCGGACGACCGTGTTGAGCGCAGTCTGTATAACCGAGCCGTTGGCTATACCTATGAAACTGTTAAGATATTCCTTCCGAAGGACACGTCTGTTCCGGTCATCGTTCCCTATCTGCAGCACGTCCCGCCTGACGTTACAGCCCAGATCTTCTGGCTCAAGAATCGCCGCAAGGACGCCTGGCGCGACGTGCACCGGCACGAGATCGGGCGGGCCGGGGAGTTCGACAAGCTATCGGACGCTGAGCTGGTGACGGAACTGGCGAAGACGGCGCAGTTGTTGCTGACGGATCAAAGTGAGACAGAAGAGAAATAACTGTTGCGATATGTCTCAAATAGTCTCAATGTGTCTCAGCGGCGCCTCGCGCTTTCAGGGGCTGGAACCAAGACATGATCAACCATCCGAACCGAAGCAAAGCCACTCCAGAAATCACCAGTGCCGTTGTCACCAAGCTTCTCGCCGTTGTCGACGCCGGTCTTGTCAATGGCGTTGGCAAGCCGATTCCTGGCCAGATGTGTGTTGAGGCGGCGGTCTGCTATGCGCTCGGTCTCCCTCATGGAGACGATCCGCGGTGTGTTGCACCAGCGTTACGCTCGCTCAAGATCAGACTGAACGATTCGCGTTGGTCCTCGAACGAGGTTCGTGCGAAGGGGTTGCGGCGCCTTGCCGTTATCCAACTTGGCAGCAAGGATCACCTTGACGCCGAAGAGTTTGCAACGCGCTGCGCGGTGCTCGCCACGAAAACCTGCGTCTCGGCCGCGCTCCGCGATGCGGCTTCGATCCACAAAGACCCAGAACACGTAAAGGCTTTGCGCGATGCCGCCAACCAATGCGAGATCGATGGTTCGCGCCAGTCGGCAATAGACGCCCGCACGGTAGCGCGGTCTGCGCGAACCGCCGCCGCCACCGCCTACGCCGCCTACGCCGCCACCGCCTACGCCGCCTACGCCGCCGCCGACACCGCCTACGCCGCCTACGCCGCCACCGCCTACGCCGCCTACGCCGCCGCCGACACCGCCTACGCCGCCTACGCCGCCTACGCCGCCACCGCCTACGCCGCCTACGCCGCCACCGCCTACGCCGCCTACGCCGCCGACACCGCCTACGCCGCCCGCGATAAATCGCTAGCTAACTTCGCTGAAGGTGTCGTTCAAATCCTCATAGAAATGAATGTTCCGGGCGTGCAGTGGCTTCCGTTGACGGAGATCTCGTGAGCAAGCTCGACCAACTCAAAGCACTGGGCGACGCCAAGCGCGCCGCTCGGAATAGTTCTGATGGGAGCCCGAAAGGGAAACAACCGACTATGGCATCTCGGCCGTCGCCTCCGAATCCGTCAGAAACTAAATCGGCTCATAGCTCAGCAGGATCAGAGCAGCGGCCTTCTAAGCCGCAGGTCGCAGGTTCGAATCCTGCTCAGCTGGCCAAATCGAAGCGCGGTCGGCCGTTGGCCAAGGACGCGCACAAGACGCTGTCGAAAACCAAACCATGGGAAGCTGAGGGCATGTCGAAGGCGACTTGGTACCGCCGCCAAGAAGAGGCGCGCAGGAAGGATAACTTGAAATGACCCGTGACGTTTACAAGCTTCTTGAGGATGCCGAAACATATCTTGGGGGATTTATGGGTTCCGTTTCGGCATACCGCCGTGTCGAAGAACTTCGAGATGAAATTCGTATCGTCCTTCAAGTCAAAGAAGAGGCGCGCAGGAAGAAGGAGAAAGAGAAATGAGCATTTCTCACACTGACTCTCTTACTGGAGCCGTCAGGATGATAGAGCCTGCTTTGCAGGACGTTTTAAGACGTAGTGGCGAAGGTGTCCGTGAACTTAGGTTATGGCAGGATTATGCGCGCGGCGAGGTCATGTTGCAGGTTTCTCATGGCCTGATCTCATGGTCAGATATTGATCGAGGACATTGGCAATCTCTGGTTGGTGAGCGAATCAAGAGGGCTGTTTTATCGTCTCCAGACCCTTCAGCGGATGCCAAGCGGGCCAGAATGGAGCGCAGACAACTCCAGTCTCGTGGCATGCAGGCGAGAGAAAATAAGGCGCATCGACGATGAGCGACCGTCGCTGGGACAGCGAGCTTCAGCAATGGGTCAACGACAGTGACGTCGAAGACGCACTAGCCGCTGCTCTTTGTGCTATTGACGAATACTACAATGGCGACCGTGAATGGGCTGAGCGCTTTCTGATCAAAGCTTACGAAGCGAATAAGGACGAAGCCAAATGACCGCTATCGCATACGACTATGCGGACATCCGATCGCGCATGCTTGGGGACGACAAGCCGAAGAGGGAGACTGTCAAAGCCCTGCCATTCACGCCGCCGGCATCTACCTATCTTGACCTCATCAGTTTGGCCAACCGTCAAATCATCGAATTGTCCATCGGACCAATTCATATTCTGCCATGGCATTGAATGACCCTCAAGCTAGACGCAGACACCCGCCGCCGCTTGGAGAGCCTCCAGAAAGAAGCCAACCGCCGCCTGCTGCGCAATAGCTTTGCCGCCCCTGGCGGGCTGCTCCGCTTCGTCAAGAACTTCTGGCATGTGCTGGAGCCTCAGACCGTATTCGTCGATGGCTGGCCGCTGCACGCGATCTGCCTGCACCTTGAGGCAGTGTCACGGGGCGAAATCACGCGGCTGTTGATCAACGTGCCCCCCGGCTTCATGAAATCGTTGTTGGTCGACGTATTTTGGCCAGCATGGGAATGGGCCACGATCGGCTCTCACCTCCGCTACGTGACCTTTTCATATTCCTCCAGTCTGACCGAGCGCGACAACCGCCGGTTCGGATCGCTCGTGTCCTGTCCCGAGTACCAGGATCTCTATAGCCAGAAGGTCCAGCTCGTCATGCTTGGCGCCAAGATGGTGTCCAATCAAGCCACGGGCTGGAAGCTGGCTTCATCGGTCGGAGGCGTCGGTACTGGCGAGCGTGGAAATCGCGTCATTCTTGATGATCCCCACAATGTGAAGGAAGCCGAGTCCGAGATTGTGCGAGGCGAGACAATCCGGTGGTTTCGGGAGTCAATGTCCAACCGCCTCAACGACATGCAGGCGGACGTTATCATAGTCATCATGCAGCGGCTGCACGGCGACGACGTGTCAGGGGTGATCCTTGAACAGGGCATGGCCTATGAGCATCTGATGATCCCGATGGAATACGATTACGACCGCCAGACCGATGCAAACTATGAGCCGGTCACAACCTCGATCGGCTGGTACGATCCGCGCTATGATGAAGGTGAGGCCGACGAGGTCAACGGGATGTTGGCATGGCCTGAGCGCTTCTCTGAATCAGTGTGGGAGAAGATACAGACTGACATCGGTCCCTATGCCGTTGCAGGGCAGTACGGCCAGAGCCCATCGCCGCGTGGCGGCGGCATCTTCAGGCGCGAATGGTGGCAGCTCTGGGAAAGCTCAGACGGCCGCTTTCCTGTGTTCGACTATCTGGTGGCCTCGCTCGATTCGGCCTTCACCGAGCAGGAGCGCAACGATCCGAGCGCGCTGACGGTGTGGGGGGTATTCAGCAAGGAGGGCGAGAACCGGATCATGCTGGTGCATGCCTGGCGCAAGCACCTCCAGTTCTCCGGACCTCGCATGGACATGTCCCCGGGCGAGAGCAAGCAACATTGGGTGCAGCGCACGCAGGCTAAATGGGGCCTGATGGAATGGGTGAAATATACCTGTGAACGATTCAAGGTCGACCGGCTTTTGATCGAAGCGAAGGCTAATGGAATAAGTGCCGCACAAGAGTTGTCGAACCGCTATGGCCGTCTGGATTTCTCGGTGCAGCTCTGTCAGGTTGCGGGAAGCAAGGAAGCTCGGGCCTATGCGGCGCAGCCGACATTCTCACAACTACTTGTTTATGCGCCGGCACGGGACTGGGCCGATATGGTGATTGACGAGATGGAATCGTTTCCGAAGCACAAGTATCGGGATTTGACCGACAGCGCGACACAGGCGATCAAGCACCTCCGCGCCAGCGGCCTCGCCAACACGGACGACGAAGCCAAGGCTATGGAGATCGAAGACCAAATCAAGGAGTTGGCGAAGATGCGGCGCGGCTCGGTGGCGCAGGGTTATTTCTCATGACGGTTGACCAGTTTTTTATGTATCAATCCGATTGGATAGGAACGTTTGAGGCTGCCGGACGGTCGCGAGAAGAATGTATCAATTGGATGAAGGAACGTCCGTCGTATTGCAAGCCTCGCATCAAGATCAAGATGGGTCGCCAGCCGATCCCGATGGAGGAGACATGACATCAGTCAGATACAGATTTGAAATATGGGTGGGGCAGGTATATTTGCTAATATCTCTTTGGTCACGAGGAAGAAATCAACATGACTAATATCGTCAGTTCACGCCGCACATTCCTGACTGGTCTTGGCCTCGCGCTCGTCGCGGCTCCTGCGATTGTGCGTTCTGGCGTTATTATGCCGGTCAAGAATATGCTGATCTTGCCGGATGAGATTGGGGATATCACCGTCCGCACCATTCTATCCCTCTTGACGCTGACCATCGTTGGGAGCGGCTGAAGGCCAGAGAGTTGCAGAAAAGGATTATCGTAGCATGACCGGACCACGCATTATCGGCGGCAAGCTGACTATGTCGCAGCGCCAGTGGAACATAGTATTCAACTTTATGCTCTCGATGGTGCTGGCTCTGGTTAATTCTGCTACTTTATGGTGGGTTGAAGCGCCGTGGTGGCTTACTGCAATCATCATTGGAGCCACTGTGCATCAGTGGGCATCAAGAGAAGGTAACGAAAGATGAAGATCATTGGCGGAAAGCCTGCGCTAACCGAAGACCAGATCGCAATCGTCGACCTGCTGAAGGAGACTCTGGCCCAGGCGCTTGAGGGCAACTTCTCTACCATCGGCATTGTCGTCTGCATGAAGGACGGCTTTGCCTCGGTCATGAGTGGGCGGCAGGCTGCGGACCTGAACCTTGCCTGTGACGATCTCAAGTACAAGATCCATGACGCGGTGACGTCAGGCACGTCGGAGCGAACCTCGCGGCGATCGTCGATCATCAAGACGGTTCAGTGAGAGATAAAATAAAATGCCTTGTTTCGTGCCAGAACCCTTCCGGCGTTTCAAAGAGCATCTAATCCTGAGCGATTGGGGGGACAGCCCGGAAGTTGCCGAGTGGGTCATTGAACCAGATAGCCTAACTGAAGGTGGTCATTGGGTGCGCCATTGGCGCAACAATCCAAGCCGAAAATTTGGCGACTTTCCGAGCCTATGCCAAGCAACCTATATCCGCCCTCTTCCTTCTGAAGAAGAAACATGATGCCCCGCCCCACCCACCAAGGCGATCTAGATCGAGCTCCTAGCCTTGAGCCTGATACCAAGTTCCCTGACTACGTTGAGGTTCGCCTGGTCTGGGGACCTAACTCGCGGTCTCACATGATCGGGGCTGACGAGTTCTTCGGCATGAGCGGCCATGGTGCGCCGATGTCGGGAGACGCGATCATCCGGCATATCGACCGGATGCGAAGGCTGGGGGCGCCGAAATGATGGAATATTGGGTTCTTCAGGAAGTGTCAGACACCAAAGAACTGACACACGCTATTGGGCCTTTTCCGGAGGAAGATCTAGCCGAAAGATTCGTAAAACAGGCCGCCCCAGTTTTGGCCGTAATGGTTACTCCGTCACATCAAAGGGTGGTAACGCAGGAAGTGCTGGACAAGGTCTTGGACGAAACCGGAGCTATCGAGCGGATGCGGCGGCAGAAGTAGGGGATAACTCGCGGCCCGCTTGCGGTGCAAGTCTGTCACGGCGCATAGATTCAATTCGGGCCTGCGCTCCTGTTGCAGTCTCTACCGTCTTCCCCGGAGAGATTGAGCCATGAGTGATCTTGGCTTAGGCGCAGGCCCGATCCTTTTCGAGGTGAAGCATGATCGCCCGCGACGCTGAGCCCATCCGAAACGTTCCAGTCTATAAGCGGTTCGACCCAAACAACCCTGGCCGCAAAGCCGTCATCACGCTAGAAGATGTGATCAATGGTGGCGGTAGGGAACCTGACCCTGCGATATACGAGCGTAACCCGTTGTGCGACGTTTGGGTTTTGAAGAACCCATAGTATATAAGACCCAGCCTGCCTGCTGCGGCTGACATTGACCGGCGCCCGGTCCAAACCTGATCAAGGATGTATTGGCTCGTGGCAGAGCAGGACGGCGCATTACATGTCGTAATCGACGACGGCGACGACCAGACAATTATGGTCGACCCCGAGACTGGAACCATCACGGAACAAAAACCGGATGGCGGCGTCATTGTCCGTTTGGACGCCCACCGGCCCGACACCAAGGAAGACAAGTGGTTCGCCAACCTCGTTGATAAGATCGACGGCATCAAGCTTTCCGTCATCCAGAACGATCTGATCGACGGCATCAAGGCCGACGACGCTTCTCGCCAAGGCTGGCTCCAGAACGGCGCCAGAGGGATGGACATCCTCGGTCTGAAGATCGAGAGCCCCGGCTCCGACGTCAGTTCGACCGGCGAAGGGCCGGTAATGTCCAAGGTCCGCAACCCGCTGTTGCTTGAGGCATGCCTCAAGGGATGGGCCAATGCGGAAGCCGAATTGTTGCCGGCATCAGGTCCGGTCAAGGTCAAGTCGGACGGCCGCGAGACGAATCAGGAGGACGACGACGGGGACAGACTGGAGCGCGCAGTCAACCGATACCTCACTGAAAAGGCCGTCGAATACTACCCTGAAACCAGCCATATGCTGCTGTGGGGGGTGTATTTCAGGGGAAGCGGCTTCAAGAAGGTCTATCGCTGCCCGATGCGGCGCCGACCCGTGTCAGAGAAGGTCGACGGCAAGGACCTGATCGTCTCGGACACTTCGACCGATCTGCGCTCATGCGGGCGAATTACGCACCAGATTGAGATGCGCCCTTCGGTCTTCAAGCGGATGGTGCTGCTCGGTGCCTATCGCAAGACTGGAGCTCCACCGCCAAATCCCGAGCCGGACGCGATCGACAGCAAGATTGCCGGCATCCAAGGCACCAACCCAACTCCTGACCGTCCAGAGGACAAGCCCTATACGATCTGGGAAGCGCAGTGCGAAATCGATCTGGACGATTTCATTCCGGACGGCTCAAAGTTCAAGGGCGAGGGCATCCCGCTTCCGTATCTGGTGACGATCGATAAGGACAACGAGGAGGTCCTGTCGATTCGCCGGGACTGGGACGAGGGCGACGAGCACTGCAACCGGCAGCGCATGTATGTCCGGTATCCATACATTCCCGGCCCCGGATTCTACGGAACCGGCATGCTCAACCTGCTGGGCAACGCCTCGGCCGCGATGACGGCGGCGTGGCGCGAGGCATTGGACGCCGGCATGTTCGCCAACTTTCCGGGCGGCATGATTGCCAAGCTCGCCGGCCGGCAGATCAACACAGACTTTCAGGTGGGCCCGGGCGAGTGGAAACCTGTCGAGACTGGCAACCTTCCAATCAGCCAGATCATTATGCCCAACCCTTATCGCGACGTGACACCTGGCTTGCTCGGCCTGATCGACAAGATCACCGAACAGTCGAAGGCGCTTGGGCAGGGTGCCGAGATCCCCGCCGCTGAGGGCATTGCGAACGTCCCTGTCGGCACCATGCTGGCCCAGATCGAGCAGGCCACCAAGGTCATGGCGGCGGCCCACAAGGGCATGCATACCGCCCAGAGCGAAGAAATCGGCATGCTGGTGGATCTGTTCCGCCGCCATCCCGAGGATCTGTTGACCGCGGCTGGTGACGAGTTGTCGGGCTGGGATGCGCAACGTCTTTTGGCCGCGCTGCAGAACGTCAAGCTGGTGCCGGTCTCTGATCCGAACGTACCGAGCCACATCCACCGCGTGGCGAAGGCGCTGGGGCTGGTGCAGCTACTCCAAATACCAGACTTCAAGCCTCTCCTTAGTGCGAAGGAAGCCTTGCTGAGGATTCTCGCAGCGATGCGGGAAGACCCGACAGGTTTGGTGCAGGAGGCCCCGCCGCAGGCCGCTGCACCCGATCCGGTGGGCCAAGCCAAGCTGATGGACGCTGGAACCAATCGAATGAAGGTGCAGCAGAAGGCCGCTGAGACCCAGACCGACGCGCAGCAGAAGATGGCTGAGCTAGACGCTGAAACCAAAATGCATGAACTTGATACTACGAAGGAAGTCATCATCCATCAGGCTGATACCGCCAAGGTTCAAGCCGGCGAGATGCGCGATCAGGCCACGCTGGCGGCCAAGACCCACCTCGACAACCGCACCCAGGATCATCAGGAGAATATGGACCATAAGGGCCATGCGCTCGAGGTGGCCAAGGCTGGTCTCGGCGCGATGCAGGATCAGCGCGGCCACCAACTTGACGTAGCTGGGCATATCTTGGACGCGAAGAGTCAAGCCGACCAATCTGCGTTACAAACACATCAGGCGTTGAATCCGCCGCAGCCGGCGAAACCAAAGGCTAAGAAATAATGGACGTTCTTGATGATCTTAAGAGAGCCGCAAGTGGCTTGCTCGTTGGTGGCGACTATTGGGGCGACTGTGAATTGATTAACCGCGCAATTGTCGAGATTGAACGTTTGCGAATGGCACAAACTCCAGGCCCTTCCTTCCGCGATATCAAACAGGAGATCAAGCATGGCCCATCCGTATAAGAGCGCTGGCCACAAGAACGATCCTTCGTGGTTGAGGGGCCTGCAGCCCTTCGTAGAGAAGGCAACCGACGCTGACGTGACGGACACCATTCGGAATTACGGCGGCTCAAGAAAGGTTCTGGAAGACGCGGCCTACGACGTGAAGAAGGAAAAGTGATGAAGCTTTTCAAGCACTCTCAGGGATTCATCATAGCGTTCGGTTTTGACATGAAAAACCGCGTTGAGCATCCGCGCATGATTAGTTGGAGCGACCCCACAACGAATGAATGGGAGACAAAACCAACTAATATGGCCGGCTCGGTTATGATGTCATTCACGGTCAATCCAGAGTTTGTACGCGAATATAAGGGTGACGTGATCGCGTATCAGCCCGGTAAATGCATTGAGATGACGTTTGTTGGTGGTCCGTACGTATGGCGGGTCACGACGCTGCAAAGTGATATGGCGCTAAGCGAAGTCGCCTAAATTAACCGTACTAAGGAGATCAACAATGGCCCATCCAATGCAAGAGCATCGCGGACACAAGGTAGAGCGCGAGCGTGTCTCGCACATCGCCGGCATCAGCGAATCGCCCAAGCATTACGCCCGTGGCGGATCGGTGCATTCGGACGAGGCCGAGGACTTTAATGATCCGTATTGGCGGGCTCACTTCAATCCGCGAGTTATCCAAATCTTGGAGAACAATGACGTGAAGAAGGAAAAGTGAGATGACTCCTCAGGAATTTAAGGCGTGGTTCGATGGCTTCACTGAGGCATTGGACGGAACGCCAAACAAGGCGCAGTGGACACGCATCAAGGCGCGGGTTGCTGAGATCGACGGCAAACCGGTAACAGAGCGGGTCTACGTTGATCGCTACTGGCCGACGTATATTTCGCCGCAAGTGGTGCCGTACCCTCCCTATAGGCCATGGTATGGCACGACAAATGCGGTTGGTCTTGGCGCGATCCAAGGTGCGATGCCGATGTCTGCTGGTTCCTTGCACAACAGCGGCGCGGGCATTGGTGAATGCCGCAATTCACAATTCGATTCCCTCTCGGCCATGAACGAACTTGGCCGCAACGAAGCCTTGGGAGTGTCGTAACTATGGCCCATCCGATGAACGAACATCGCGCTCACAAGGTCGAGAAGGACCGCGTTTCCCACATCGCCGGCGGCGGCAAGTGCTACGCCCGTGGCGGCTCAGTCCATTCCGATGAGGCCGAAGACCGCGCCTTGATCAAGAAAGAGGTCAAGGGCAGCGCGCTCAAGCATGACGGCAAGGGCGTTAAGGCCCGGGGTGACAAGGCTGTTCGCCGCGCTAAGGGCGGCCACGTCAAGCACAAGGGCAGCGGCAAGACCAGCGTGAACGTGATTGTGGCTCCTGGCGGACAGCATCCGCCGATGGCTGGCGTTGGTGGTCCGCCTCCGGGAGCTGGTGCGCCTCCCCCAATGATGCCTCCCAAGCCGCCCATGATGCCGCCTCCCGGCGCTGGCGCTCCTCCCATGGCTGGCCTCGGCGGGCCTCCGGGCGGACCTCCCGGCATGCCGCCCCGCTCAGATGGCGGCAGGGCCTACAAGGACGGCGGCGCGGTCGGGAAGAAGTCTCTGGCCGACAAGAAGGGCATAACGGGCATCGGCGACCGCACTCCTATTCAGCATTCCGGCAACAAGAGCGACACGCAGAACATCGGCCGAGGCCCGGTCATCACGCGAGCTGCGGGCGGCCCGATCTATTCCGATGGCGCAAAGGGCAAGCAAATGGCCCCGAAGCTTCCCGCAGGCAGCGGAGGCGGCAAGGCACGCAAGGCCAAGGCGCACATGCAGAACAAGGCTGGACATGAGCCGTGGGAGCCCGGAGTGGAGAGGTGAAATGAGCGCGGAAATCGTTCAGTTCGTCCCGCGTCCCCGCAATCTCCTGCCGTCCGAACGTCTTCGCCAAGAGATGATTCGCGTGGCACGAGCCCGCTATCAGGCGATCTTCCCGGACGACTTCACCGAGACTGAGGCGATCGAAGACATCGCTCCGTCCGAATACAACCCGGACAATTTTGCATGAGCACAGATACCCGTGGTTTTAGCGTTTTTGCGCTTGATCATCCGCATGCAGTTCGCACATTCAGGATGAAACTTGAGCGAATGAGGGCTGACCGCCTGAGCGAACTTGTTGTTGCTCAAGACTGGCCGGACTTCAAACGCCGCGTTGGTATCCTGGAAGGACTCGATGAAGCGTTGCAAGTTTGCGACGATATTGAAAAGGCCGAGCGGGCCTGAGAGACGATAGATGATTGGAATAAACGGGGTAGAATACCCTATGACGGTTAAAGACCGTCAAACGTTCTATGCGTGGGTTTCCTCCATAGACCGAGAAACTGAAACCGTTTCAAAATTAAGTGGCGGCATCAATCCGTTCAGAGAAGTTCTAAGAGCTGCCATCTTCAAGTATGGTGACGAAACGAGCACCTCGTTTGCCGAATCGTTTGTGTGCAAAGCGATGGCGATTCATCTATTCACCCATTTGATTCATACGCCAAAAGCCAAACTAATATGGCGCATTCCTCCTGAGTTTGATGTTCACCAAGACACAATCCCATCCGATTTGTCTCAGGTTATGAACCGGGATCAAATTGATAAGGAGATCGGGAAAAAGACTGGCCCGATCAGTCTTGAAGAGATCAAGATATCGCTAGGAAAGGAAGATTGGGCAACTGATTTTATGAGTGACACGATCTTCCCTGCTGCGGCACCAAAGGGCGAATGGCGTTACCTCAAGTCATATATGAGATACGCACTTATGCTGAATGGGGAAGCCATAGAGCATCCGCTCGGATTTGGAGCTAGGTAAATGAAAGTTGATCTGAGGCGGCTCGCTGAAGCGGCTGCGTACGACCCAGCCCAACCCCTATGGGATGCGGCTGGAGATTTGAGCGACTACGAAGTTTTTCACAATCTGGTTTTGGTTGCCACGTACATACCGCCGCCGAAGGTCTTCAAGGGCCCGAACGGCGAAGACATCGCATTCCACCAGACCGACAACGCCATGGCGGAGGATCGGTTTCAGGGAAAAATCGGACTGGTGTTGAAAACCGGACCTGTCGCGTTTCTGGACGACAGCGTAGCGAAATTCGGTGGCGTCACCATCTCGGTTGGCGATTGGGTAATCTATCGCCCTAGCGATGGCCATGAGCTTTTCATTCGCGACCGCAGCAAGGTGAATGAAGGTCTGTCCTGCCGTCTGATCGAGGACACGTTCGTTCGCGGGCGGGTGAAAGACCCGTCGTTGATCTATTGAGGCCAGTCATGATCACCATCAATCATCCGAAGAATCACCCGGCCAAGGATTTTGAACTCTATCCCTCCGATGAGAAGCACTTGCGCAAGCTGTCGGAGAATGCGCGAGAAATGCTCGATCTGGCCACCGAAGGCCTTAACTACGGCGCGATCGCCGACATAACGGGCACCAAGATCGGCACGATCAAGAGCCGGATCAATCGGGCTCGCACCCGGATACTGAAGATGCGCGCGGCGGCCAAAACATCGGAAACAACCTCAGAGGCTGCGCATGCCCAAGGTTAAAATTATTGGACCTGAACTGGCCATAAAAACTTCTGGATGCGATCAAGAGGCTGTCTCTCTCAGAAGCTATTGCGAAGCAAGGTTTCCAGTGGGAGAGCCAACCTCTCAACAGAAGTCGGTCACAGGCGAGAATTATACTGAGTTTTTCCAAATCGGCGAATATTTGACGCCGGCCAGCGCTCGCGAGCATGCGCAAGAACATTTCGATCGATATTGCGCAGGGCGAAAGGGAAAGCTTTATTGGCGCATCGCTCCAGAGATCGGCATGAACCCGCGCAAGGTAAGGTACGGGTATTACATGCGCCTCCTCATTTCAGATAAGCCGGTAATCGGGGTCTCACATGTCTGACGACGAAATCTCCATCAACATCATCCCGGACGAAGTCGCAAACGTTGAAGGCGCGACCGTCGTCAAGACTGAGACGAAGACGGAACCAAAGATCGAGGTTAAGCCAGATCCCGCCGTTCAGGATCTGATGGCGCAATACAAGGAGCTCGAGACCCGCGCGGCCGATCAGGAGCAGCGCCGAATCAAGGCCGAGCAGGATGCTGATAAGCATCGCAAGGAAGCGGAAGCGGCGAACAAGCGCGTCTCGTCCAGCCGTCTCGATACCATCACGACGGCGCTCAGCTCGGCTCAGGAAGATGCTGAGCGCGCCAAGCAGGACATTCGGACGGCCAAGTCAGCGGGTGACATTGACGCGGAAATCGAAGCGCAAGATCGCCTCAGCAAAGCCCGTGCCACGGAAATGCGGCTCGACGAAGCCAAGTCCGACATGGAGGCGCGAGCCAAAGCCCCGCCGAAACGGGAAGAACCTACCTCAAACGATCCGGTCGAAGTCTTCGCAGCCAACCGAACCCCGCCCACGGCCGCATGGGTGAGGGCGCATCCCGAATACGTCCGCAGCGAGAAGGGACTGAAGAAACTCACGGCGGCTGATGCGGTAGCGCAGGCCGAGGATCTGATCCCTGACACGCCGGAATATTTCGCGCGGGTCGAGGAATATCTCGGCATCGGCAAGAAGGCCCCTGATCCTACTGAGGCCGCACAGGTCGCGCCAAAGCGCGCTGCGGCCCCTCCGGTGGCGCCTGGCGCTGCGGTTTCGAGCAATGGCAGCAATGGCGGGGCGAGTGTGACACTCTCAGCCCGCGAGGCTGCGGCGGCTCAGGACGGCACTCACGTTTGGAACTATTCCGACCCGAACGGAAAGTTCAAGAAGGGGGATGTGATCGGCGTTCAGGAATTCGCCCGCCGCAAGCTGAAGATGCAGCAGACCGGAGCCTATGATCGCAGCTATACGACGGATCAATGATCATGAATGATCGTCACGGCAATCCATCCGACCCAGACGAAGAAGACGAGCGCGTGCGCAAGGCGCTTGCGAACGTCCAGAACTGGCTAAGCAAATACGGTGCTGAGTTCTCAGGCGGCGTGAGCATGCAAATGGGTTCTGGCAAGAAATACGTGGTCCCGATCGGAGACCGTGAGATCGCGCAGAAGGTGGTTAGTAGGCCGTTGCCTGAACCGGAAAGTGTTCCTGTTCTTTCTCCGGCTACATCAACCGGGATATGGGACAACCAGACTTGGGGCCCGACATCCTATGGTCTGGAGGGATGCTATGACCCAAAACCAGAATGCAAAGTGAAACCGCAAAGATCATTGATGCATCGGCTATTCGGCTGGATGTTCGGAGAAAATACATGAACGATGAAACCGAACTTGAGATCGTTAAGTCTTCCGAAACCAAGGTCGACGGCCGCAGCAAGGAAGCCCGTGCAGCGCGTGCTGCCAAGTTTCCTGATCCCATTACACGCAAGGTCAAGAAGGCCCCGATTTATGAGGATGAGGCTCCGGTAGCTGCCGCTCGCACTGCCGCTCCGCACGGCGAAATCCGCACCAGATCGAACGGCCGCATCGAGGTCACGGGCCGCGATGGCGAGGTTCTGTCGCGTACCCGAACGCAGGTCGGCGACATCTTCGAAATCCCTCAGGACATGGTGCCTAAGGGTTGGTCCTATCAATGGAACTCGGTCAGCATCGCCGGCAACTCGGATATCCTGTTGGACCAGAACCACATGATGCACCAAAACGGATGGCGACCCGTTCCGGCCGAGCGCTATGCGGGAACGCTTGTTCCGAAGGGAAGCAAAGGCAACATCGTCAGAGGCCAGCAGCTCTTGATGGAGCGCCCGCTGGCGCTAACCGTCGAGGCGCAGCAGGAAGACATCCGCAACGCGCGCCAGCTCATCAGCGACCGGAATGAAAGCCTGAAGCTTGCCGGCGTTAAGAAGGGGCTCGGCGAAGGCTTTGAGATGGAAGGCAAGTATAGGGGCACTGGCGGCGGCATAAAAATGCAAATCGACAAGAGTCTTGACGTTCTCAATGTTAACCGCGAGGCCGGTCATTATCAGACGGACGGCGAATAATCGAACATTGGCAGCACGCCGCGCCAAAGAAAGAGCACGCGCTTGAAACTTGCAATATCCCTAGCTACTCGTGGCAGGCCAGATCGTCTCATTGAGGCCCTGAAAATTTCCTCGTCGAACTGGACGAACAGGGACACGGTTCTCTACGTTCAGGTTGACGATGATGATCTACCGACCATCGATGTTATTACGGGTCATAGTCTAACATCGTTAGGCAATATCGTTGTAAATATTGCGCCGCGAGAAGACACCGTGGCGGCCAAGTGGAATCGGATTACATCGGTTCCGGCCGATGTCTATGCGTATCATGCGGACGATGATCCTTACACCACTCCGGGGTATGACCAGAAGATTCTGGATGCCGCAGCACGTTTCCCCGATGGGATAGGCGCTGTGTTTGGCCATCTGGCCAACATGAGCTTTTCCTGTACTTATGCGGCGACTGCGAAGTACGTGCAGAAGCTCGGATTCCTTCTTCCGGCATATTTCCCGTATTGGTTCTGCGATCATTGGACGGACGATCTTGCCAAGATGATCGGACGGATTTCATTTTCCAACATCCGAACGGATCAATCCAGGCCGGGCGTTACGATGGAAATGCGCGAACCTGGCTGGTGGGCCACATGGTTTGACGCAGCTTATTTGATGCGCCGGCAGCAGGCTTTGAGCATCCTTAATGATCCTGAGTTTGAGTGTCCGGCTTGGCAAAAGGATTTGCTGATTGCCGGATTTCCGATGATCGATTCGAGATCGCGGATGATCAACCATAACGTTCGCCAGCAGAACGCCCAATTGTCTCAATGGGCCGGCAACCTTAAGCCGGACGAACGCTACAACCGGGTGAAGCAGCGGGCCATTGCGCTGATTCCGAGCTTGCTCGAGGACTATGGCATGCCGGAAAGCGAGCAACAGATGTTTCGACGGTTCCTGCTGCCTGATCAGTCAAAGGTGGCGTGATGGAAGAAGCGTTAGGCTGGGGACTGTTTTTTCTTGGTGCAGGAATCGCCATTGCTGGACATGGCATCGGATCAGGGTTTGCGGAATTTGGTGATGAGATCAGGCGAGGAATGGAAGAGCTTGCAAGGGCATGGGAATACACCAAAGAGCGCGAGGAAGATGAATAATACCGTCCTAGCCCATGGTGTGTTTGACCTGCTGCACCTTGGCCACATCCGTCATTTACAGGAGGCGGCCAAGTTCGGCGATCGCCTCATCGTGTCGGTGTCCTCCGATCGCCATGTCAAGAAGGGCATTGGCCGCCCACATTTCAGCGCTGAGCAGCGGGCCGAGGCTGTTCGCGCGCTGGACTGCGTAGATGAGGTTATCATCAACGATGAGGAAGGGGCCTGGGATCTCATCCGGCGGCTCAGGCCTGCGTTCTACGTCAAAGGCGTGGATTATATTGCCTCGACCAATGCAGGCTTTTCCAAGGAGCGCGAGGCCATTGCGGAGGTAGGCGGACAGATGAAGATCACGGGCAGCCGCAAGTGGTCCTCTTCTCGGCTTCTGAAAAACGAGAGGTTCCCGGCCGATGTCTGCGAATACCTGGACTTCATGAAGAACCTTGGCGCTCGGGATAAAATCCTTGAGGCGTTCGAAGCGGCTGACAAGAAGAAAGTCCTGTTCGTCGGTGAGATCATTCTCGACGTATACCGCTACGTGCAAGGGCTTGGGAAGGCATCAAAGGAGATGATGCTGGCTACGGTTGAGACCGGAGCGGATGCATTCGAGGGCGGTATCCTGGCTGCGATGAAGCATGGTGAATGGAAGAACGTAGACTATCTGAGCCATCCCCGGAGCACGGGAATTTCCAAGACCCGGTATGTCGACTCCGACTTTAACCGCAAGCTATTC
>Ga0307516_10004408_pt1 | contig 17396 bp, 19 predicted proteins | sample 19_EM_MG_FD_203310 | JGI IMG/M metagenome (GOLD analysis project Ga0307516, IMG submission 203310) | Populus trichocarpa ectomycorrhiza microbial communities from riparian zone in the Pacific Northwest, United States - 19_EM | ecosystem: Host-associated > Plants > Roots > Unclassified | place...
CTACATAAAATAATAGCACGGTTACGATCGTGCTATTATTGTTTCCGCTATTTCCTTTCCATTGGTGAACGCGGCTTCCACCGTACCCGGCGATCTACCTTCATGTAACGCTTCACCCCCGAAGAACAGGGTATCTTCCAAAGGCCTGCGCAATAATTTTCGGGCTTCCGCACTCTCCACCGTATCATAACTATAACCGCCCCGTATAAAAGGGGCCCCGGACCAATCCAGGATCCTGGCCGCCACCAATTGCTCTTTCAGTAAGGCAGCCTTTATGGAGAAGATAGAAGCCAGCGAAGAAAGGCTCCGGTCCACCAGTTCCTCCTCCGTCAATCCCTGCAAAGCTTTTAGCGCCGTACCGGCCAGCCAGCCCGTGAGCAGCGGCGTCTTATCCGGGCATTGCGTCCACCAGGTAGGGATGGCCTCGTCACTCAGGATAAACCCGATATTCTCCTGCTGCTTATTCCAAAAGGCTTCCCGGAATTCCAATAATACCTTTGTCACCGTGCCATAACCCAGCCGGGCAGCCGCCTGCCGGTAGTCCGGTATCGCTGGCGTGAACAGGATCCCGCGCGCACCTTTCAACGGACCGGTCACCGCATCGGAAGCCAGGGCCTCCTGATGGGCCGCGAGGTCTTCCCGCAAAATAGATACCGGCACCGTAACGATCACCTTACTGCCTGTAAAGACCTGCCCGCCCGCAGCTACCCGCACCCTTCCTCTTTCCCAGGCTACCTCTTCCACCGGACAGGAAAAATGAAAGACAGCGCCCCTGGCCTCGCAATCGCGGACCATCCACTGAGCCAGCCGGCTGTAACCGCCCTCGATACGATATTGCTCCTCCCCTTCCTCCTGCCATTCCCGGTATAAAGCCTTCGTACTGGCCTTCTCCATATCGACGAGATCATATCCTTCGGCATAGCGGCGCACCAGGTCCCTCAATCCCGCATAACGGTCACCTGCAAACCAGGTATGAAGAAAGTCCATCACGGAGAGGTCCTCCTGTAAGGCATGCATTTTCCCCATCAGCGTATCCCAGCCTTCCGTAAATATTTCTCCTTCGAGCCATTCCCCTTTCCGCACCCGCAGCATTTCCCCTTTGACAGGATGATGACGAATGCCCGCTTCTTTCAGCAATTCCAGGGTCAGGGGCAGATGACCATGAATAAATTCCGCGCCTGCTTCGACAGGAAAAGAAAAATCGCCCGCCGGCAAGGTATGGGCCCTTCCGCCGGGATGTCCGGTGGCTTCCAGCACAAGGGTGGGCAGGCCGGCGGCGGACAATTCCCTGGCAGCCATCAGACCGGCCGCTCCGGCCCCGACGATGATAATAGGTTCATGCATACAAAAAAATATAAATTTAACCCGGAATACGGGATTGCCTTTTTAATTTTACCCTCTCTTATGGCTAATCAGGATCAAAAAAGGAACCATGTCTTTCTCATCATCATACTTGGACTCTTATCGGCACTGGGCCCTTTTTCCATAGATATGTACCTTCCGGGATTCCCGGCCATCGCAGCCGACCTCGGAACGACGGTGGCAAAAGTAGGTTTATCCCTGTCCAGTTTTTTTATCGGTATTTCCGCGGGACAATTTCTCTATGGCCCCCTGCTCGACCGGTATGGCCGGAAAAGACCCTTATATCTCGGCATTTTCGTATACCTGACCGCTTCCATCTGCTGTGCGCTGGTACACACGGTGGAAGCCCTGATCCTGTTGCGCCTGTTCCAGGCCCTGGGGGCCTGCGCCGGTCTGGTTGCTTCCCGGGCCATGGTAAGGGACCTTTTCGACGTAAAAGAAAATGCGCGGGTATTCTCCCTGCTGATGCTCGTAGTAGGCGTATCCCCCATCATTGCACCAACCCTGGGCGGTTATATCTCCGTAGCCTTTGGCTGGAAGTATATCTTTTTCGTGTTGGCGGGCATCGCTACCCTCGTGCTGATCGCGGTGCATTACACGCTGCCGGAGACGAGAAAGCCCGACCCCGAACATTCCCTTCGGCCCGGCCCCATCGTACAAAGCTTTATCAACGTATTCAGGAACCCCCAGTTCTATACTTATGCCCTCACCGGCGCGATCGCCGCAGCCGGACTCTATGCCTATATCGCGGGCTCCCCCTTTGTATTCATGAAATTGTTCCACGTCAGCGCGAAACAATATGGATGGATCTTTGCCATTGTTGCCCTGGGGCTGATCGGCGCCAGCCAGTTGAACAGCGTACTGCTGAGGACCTATAAAAGCGAACAGATCATAAAATGGGCCCTCTTATGCCAGTCCCTGACGGGATCCCTGCTCTTTTTGGGCAGCCTCCTCGGTTGGCTGGGCCTTTTCGGCACTATTTTCTTCATTTTCCTCTTTTTATGCTGCCAGGGCTGCATTTTCCCAAATTCCTCCGCTCTTTCCCTGGCCCCTTTCAGCAGGAATGCCGGCACTGCCTCCGCCTTGCTGGGAGGCATCCAGATGGGTGTCGGGGCCCTGGTCGCTGCCATCGTGAGCCTCCTGAACGATCATACGGCCTTGCCAATGAGCGGTATGATGGCCCTTTGTGCCCTTACAGGTTTTACCGTACTCCTGCTGGGTCGCCGGGTGATCCGGCGCCGGGCCAGCATCGAAAAGGTGGACGCCCAGGCCACGGAAATGATCCGTACTTCCTAATGGTTTTTTGGAGATAAATGGGGACAACTTATCGACTTGGAAATGGGGACTAAGTGTTAAATTTGTAATACTTCTCCGATACCTGTGTAAAACATTCACTATTCTTTAAGAAAGCCTTAGACCACTGTAGCACAAGAATTGATACCATATCATTTTAAAGGCAGCCTTATGCAAATACAATTTATCAGAAACATTCAGTTCACCAAGCTGGTGAAGGCCGAGGGCCGGTTAAGAGAATTCAACTTCCGTAAATCGAATGGTTTACAGGAAGGGCTGTTCACGGTGGACGTGAGCGATGACCGTGGCAACCGCATCGTATTCAGGATGGAAAAGACAGATGGCACCTGGAAGATCGTCAAACAACAGATGCCCGCCTGGGTGCTGGAGAACGAAAGTAATCTTCATACGCTGATCGAAGAAGAACTGGGTGGTTTTGGCATGGTGAAGTAGAACCAACTGCCTTTTCCCCATTCGCTTTCTATCCGGAAATTTCCATTATTATCCCTGGTGAACTCCCGGCATAGAAGGAGCCCGAGCCCCGTTCCTTTCTCTTTTGCAGTCCCATAGGTATTGACACTTTCATTTCTGTTGATCTTTTCCAGGACCTCTTCTTTTATTCCTATTCCCGTATCGGCCACGCAGATCTCGATGGCTTCGCCGATCACCCTGCCCCGGATCGTAATATGATCTCCCGGCTCACAAAATTTTATCGCATTGCTGAGCAGGTTGCGCATCACCACCTGGATCATATCCTTGTCCGCAAAACCCTTCAAAGAATCATCGATCTCATTTTTCAATCCGATCTTTTTTTCCGCCGCCTGGTTGATAAACAGTCCCAGCAGGTCATCCACAAATCCCTGCATCGGCAACACGACAGGCATCACCACGATCCCGTTCAACTGGCTGCCTGCCCAGAACAGGATATTATTTACGAGTTCTGCCGAATAATCGACATTCTTCCTCAGTTCATGGGTCATCAACTGGATCTCCGTCGCAGACAAAGTATTTTCCTTCAACAGGTCCAGCAGGCTCTTCAGCGAATTCAACGGCCCCTTCAGGTCATGGGCGATGATGGAAAATAATTTATCTTTTTCCTGGTTGTTCAGTAATAACTGGACGGCCTGCTGTTCGATCTCCTCCTTCTGCTGTTCCAATACTTCTTTCTGCCGGCCGATCTCCCCGTTCTTGATCTGCAGGAGCTGGTTGGCCTGCTGCTTATCTTTCTTGCTGCGGAACAATTGAAAGACAAGGATGCTTAGGAACAGGATGAGCATCGCTGCAATGGCGATCTCCATCCGCTGGTCGCGTACGATATGATCGTGCTCTGCGTCCTTTTTCAACTGCTCTTCCTTCAGCAGCGATTCTTTTCTTTCAAACTCATAGCGGGCCTGTGATTCATAGGTCTTCTGCCGGGTCTCCTCGTTAAAAAGGCTGTCGGAAAAGTCCTTGTATAATTTAAAATATTCCAAGGCCCCGGGATAGTCGCCTTTCGCTTCGTAGGTATCGGCCAGCACCTTACTTGCGTCCCTGATCTGCTTTTTCCGTTTGAGCGTCCGGGCCAGGTCCAGGCTTTGCTTTGCATACCGGAGGGCTTCGGGATAATTCATAAGCAGCAGCCAGGTGCGGGCCATATGCGTGGAGGTCTCCGTGATCCCCAGCTTGTTGTCCGATCGGGTGTAATAATCCAGGGACTCCCGGTAACGGGCAAGCGCTTCCTTATTCAGGCCTTTCACGGACAGCATCTTCCCCACGTCATTGTTCAGGTAGGCGGCAAAATAATCGTTCTTCAGGGCTTTGACGATCGTCAGGGCCTGGCTGTCCGACTCCAGCGCCTTATCGTATTGATACTGCCGGAAATAGATATCCGAAAAGTTATAAAGGAGGTTCGCCAACTGCAAACTGTCCCCGTTCTTCTCATAGATGCCTCTCACTTTTTCCAGTCCCGCCAGCGCCTCGTCGTACTTGCCGATCTCGGCGTTGAACAGGGCGATATTCATCTTGGTGGTGGCGATCAGCGTAGCATCGTTGATCCGGGCGGCGATCGTAAGGGCCTCGTGATAACAGGATAACATCTTCGTATAATCGCCGATAAGCTCGTACCCGTTCCCCTTCATCCTCCAGCTTACGGACAGGCCTTTATCATACTTCGCACTTTCGGAATACTCCTTCGCTAATTTGGCGTAATGAAAAATACTATCGGAATTGATAGCGTAATACGAATGGGCCAGCGCATTCAACAGGTCGATATAAGCAGGGTCCTTTTGAAACCCGGGCATTGTTTCTTTTACAAGGATCAGTTTTTGCAGACGCGGGATCTCAGACGCCTGCGCTGCCGCCTGCCGCGGCAGGAGGAGCCACCAAAGTCCTATAAAGACCGCTATACAGCAACCTTTCTTCATCTGCGCCTTTAATTTATATCAGAATAGTAGTTATCCTTTAGCAAACTAACGAAAAATCAGACATTCTTTCCCGAATAACACCCAACGGTATCCAAACGGGGTATGAATCGTGATTTCCGGCGTATAAACCGAAAATTTAACAATATCCACATGCTGTTAATAAGTAACTTTAGGAAAATAGGTCACTGAGGATTTATATTTGATATAACACCCCGGTGAAATAAGGAAATAGCAAAGTACCCATTTTCAGAACTTAAAAAGAACAGATCTTGACTGAGACTATTATCAACCTGGAAACCGTTAACCCAATAGAATTTTTCGGAGTGAACAACGGTAAGTTAGATATTTTAAAGAAGAAATTTCCACTGTTAAAAATACTGTCCCGAGGTACTCAGATCAAATTGAGTGGTTCTCCCGAGCAAGTGGAAACGGCCAAAGAAAAAATCGATCTCTTAGTGCAATACCTTCAAAGGAACGGTCATGTCAGCGAAAACTATTTCGAGCAGATCCTCGGAGGGGATGATGCCGAGACGGTGGACCATTTCGTAGACCGGCACCCGAACGACATCCTCGTATTCGGCCCGAACGGGAAGACCGTGCGTGCCCGAACGGTGAATCAGAAGCGAATGGTGGGCGCCGCCGAGAAGAACGACGTGGTCTTCGCCATCGGACCGGCCGGTACGGGTAAGACATACACCGCTGTTGCCCTGGCTGTGCGGGCCCTGAAGAACAAACTGGTGAAAAAGATCATCCTCACCCGCCCCGCTGTGGAAGCCGGTGAGAACCTGGGATTTCTTCCCGGCGATCTCAAAGAAAAGATCGATCCCTACCTGCGCCCCCTCTATGACGCCCTGGACGATATGATCCCCGCCGACAAGCTGGGTTACTATATGAGCACCCGCACCATCGAGATAGCGCCGCTGGCCTATATGCGTGGTCGTACCCTTGATAACGCCTTTATCATCCTGGATGAGGCCCAGAATGCCACGGACCTGCAGATCAAAATGTTCCTTACCCGTATCGGCCCGAACGCCAAGGCCATTATCACGGGGGACCTGACCCAGATCGATCTCCCGAAGAATCAGAAGAGCGGCCTCGCAAAAGCCCTCTATATCCTGAAAGGCATCGATGGGATCTCGCATATCGAGCTGGACGAAGAGGATGTAGTACGTCACCGCCTGGTAAAAGCCATCATCCGGGCTTATGACAAAGACAAGAAAGAACTGGACGAGTCCCGCACCGATCTCAACTATCGTCCCGAAAATAAGTAGTAATCATGTTCCCTTTGACTGTCAAACTATCAAAGCCTGTGGAATCTTTCACAGGCTTTTTTTATTTAATTTCGCGTATGAACAAAAAACTCGTCATTACCTCCCTCGTCATCCCATCGGCGCTTTTTCTATTAGCGGCCTGCGGCGACCCCCATTCATTCAAGCCAGCGGAAGATGCCCAGGATGCCGGCAGGGAATTCATCCGGGCCTCCCTGGATGGCAACTACGAAAAAGCCAATTTCTACCTGTTTGCCGATTCGGTGAACCAGATGATGCTCAGCAAATGGAAAAAAGATTATGACAGGCTGGATCCCGATCAGCAGAAGAAATACAAGGATGCCGAGATCCTGCCGATCAATATCCTTCCCAGGAACGATTCCGTCACCAGCTATACCTACGCCAATAGTTATAAAAAGGACACGACGACGATCAGGATCGTGCGGATCAAAGGCGAATGGCTGGTAGACCTCAAGGAGATCCTCAACACCAAGAAATAACCGGAACACATGTGGAAGAACATTCTCCTGGTGGGCATCGGTGGCGGGTTGGGCAGCATGGGCCGCTATCTTCTCCAGAAATGGATCGGGGGACTTGTCTCCCACCCTTTCCCCATCGGCACCTTCCTCGTAAATATTTCCGGCTCCCTGCTGATCGGCATCTTTTACGGGCTTGCGCTCAAGGGAAGCCTCCCGGGGCAGGATTGGAAACTGTTCCTCACCACCGGCATCTGCGGGGGCTTTACCACCTTCTCGGCCTTTGCGTTGGAAAATGTACAGCTCCTGAAGACCGGCAATTTTTTGATAGCGGGCCTCTATATCGGCGCCAGTGTATTGCTGGGAATAGCCGCGGTCTTCGGGGGAATGGCTTTGTGCAGGTGAGTCCACCGTCGATCGCAGGATAGACCGCAGAACGGGCGTTTTGTTTTATTGACCATTTCAAGTAGGTTTGCTCTAAATTAATCCTTCATCATGATGACAGTTTCACATCCCTGGCATGGAGTTCCGGTTGGAGAAAGCGCTCCCAGGGTCGTTAATGCGATCATTGAGATACCCCAGGGTTCAAGGTGTAAGTATGAGATCGACAAGGACAGTGGCCTCTTAAAATTGGACAGGGTGATCTTTTCCTCCTTCTACTACCCCGTCAACTATGGCTTTATACCCCAGACCTACGGAGACGATAAAGATCCCCTGGATATCCTCGTGATCACTTCCCTCCCCGTCCAGGCCCTTACCTTGATGGAAGCCAAGGTCATGGGTGTCATGCAGATGGTGGACAGCGGAGACACGGATGATAAGATCATCGCCGTAGCGGCAAAAGACCCCAGCGTCAATCACTATAACAACCTGGAAGAACTCCCCAAACATTTCTTCGAGGAGCTCCGTCATTTCTTCGAAGAATACAAGAAGCTTGAGAACAAGACGGTCATAGTAGAAGAATTCGGGGATAAGACCACCGCTCTCAAAGTCATTGAAGAAGCCATGAAGGCCTACAACGATAACTTCCGGCGGGCGGACCGCCGCTAACCCCATTTTAAATTTCCCCTGCAGGATAGGGGGCAAAATCAGGAGCATGTCCACTCAAACGATTGTTATTCTTGTTGTAGTCGGTCTGATCGCCGGGATCCTCAGCGGATTGGTTGGACTTGGAGGAGGCGTGATCATCGTCCCCGCACTGGTATTCATACTGGGTTTCAGCCAGCATCAGGCCACTGGTACTTCCCTGGGCATCCTGTTATTGCCCGCCGGTATTTTCGCCGTACTGAATTATTACAAGAAAGGCTATATCGACGTGAAAGTAGTGTTGATCCTCTTTGTGGGATTTCTCGTCGGCGGCTATTTTGGGAGCAGAATGTCCCTCAGCCTGCCGGAAGGTACGCTGAAGAAGATCTTCGCCGTTGCCCTGATCCTCATCGCCGGCAAAGTATTGTTCTTCGATAAGTAACCAATGGCTGGCGCCTGCCTATTTCTGCTGAAAAAATCGTTTGATGATCCGCAGGTGATGGACCCGCTGAATGTTTTCCGCCTGGAAGATACCCAGATTATCGATCCGGTCCACCCTGACCTTCCCGGATGAATGTATGATCTCGTGATCGTTGAGTAAAAGCCCCACATGCGTGATCTTCCCTCCCTCCTGACCGTTATCGAAAAAGGCCAGGTCGCCGGTGCGCACCTCCTGCAGAAAACCCACCGATTCACCCTGGGTAGCCTGTTGCGAAGCATCCCGTAATAAGGGGATGCCGAACCACCGGAGGACCGCTTGTGTGAAGCCGCTGCAATCCAATCCAAACACCGATCTTCCACCCCAGAGATAAGGACTGTTCAGGTATTTATAAGCCAGTTGCCGGATGGCCTTCGCGTCGCTCCTGGCCTCTGCGGGTTCCCAGGTCTTGCCTTTATAATGCACCTGGTTCTTCCCCCAGTTCGCACGCCCGTTCTTCATTGCCGTAAGAGGGGTACCCAGGGGCACCATCATGGGATGGCCATTGTATTCAAGTTCGTTTACCCATTCCGGAGTGAGGGACTTACCTCCCCGTTCGAACTCCACATCGTCGATCTCCGTCAGGTGATTGGCGGTACACCAGCCTTCATACCCGTCATAGTTGCAGCGGATACGCGCCCAGTTGTCCCTGGTCTGTTCCAGGATCTCGCTGCATTCGCCAAAAAGCTGCTGGCTGACCATTTCGCTCCTGTGAGAAGGTTCGGCCCTGAGAGGACTTACGGGGACGCAACAAATAGCTCTGTTCATACTGGGGAATTATTGCCTTACCGGCCCGTGAAATTATAAAAAATAACCGTCCCAAAGAATTTGTGAATTTTTTCATTTCCCGCATCTTACTATTAGAAATTCCTTACTTTACTCCTTATGACTAAAGACCCTTTTAGCCATATCACTGACCGCGAGATCCTGGAACGCTACTATGCCGACCGGAATAATGAATGGCTGGGCGTCCTGTTGCAGCGTTATACCCTGCTGCTGCTGGGGGTCTGTATGAAATACCTGAAGCAGGAAGAAGAGGCGAAGGATAGCGTCCAGCAGATCTTCGTCAAGGTCATTACCGAACTGCCGAAATATAAAGTGGAATATTTCAAGTCCTGGATCTATACCATCGCAAGGAACTATTGCCTGATGCGGCTGAGAGAGCGGCAGGGGCGTATTTCCGAGGCCCTTACAGACTATTCGCTCGTGTCCTGGGACGAAGACCCTGGCAAGAACAAACACCTGGAAAAGGACCAACTGCTGGAAATAATGACCCAATCCCTGGAAGAATTGGGGAAAGAGCAAAAACTCTGTGTAATTTTGTTCTACCTGGAAAAAAAGTCCTACCAGGAGGTCACAGAAAGTACCGGGTATACATTGATGCAGGTAAAGAGTCATATACAGAACGGGAAAAGGAACCTCAAGCTGCTGATGGAAAAAAAGGCCGGAGAAAAAAGCAAGCTCGCATGAACAAGGATCTGCTGAACATATTATCCAATAGCAACAAGGACATCGACAACCAGCAGTTGATGGACTACCTCAACGGCAAACTTTCCGGTGAGGAAAAGCATGCCGTCGAACAATCGATGGCGGACAACGATTTTATCAACGACGCCATGGAAGGATTGCAGGGATTCGAAAATAAAAAGGATCTCAGCGGCTATGTCGAACAGCTCAACGCCGCCCTCCGGAAAAATCTGCAAAAGAAAAAGCTGCGCCGGGAAAAAAGGCGGCTGAAGGAATACCCCTGGACCTATATCGCCATCATCCTGATCCTGTCGTTGTGTATCGCTGCTTATTTCATCATCCATAAGTCCATACACCGGTGAGACAGAATGGTGAGTGGTCAATGAGGAGTCGTGAATGGTGAAGGGGCAATGGGGAATATTCCTTATTTTGAGGGCATATTTATCGATTATGAAAAGAACCGCCCTCTTCCTTACCCTTCTTTTTTCCTTTCAATTTGGTTTTAGTCAACGCATCAGTTATATCGTCAGCTTTCCCAACCTGGCCCATCATGAAGCCAGGATCGAACTGATCGTAAGCGATATTCCGGCCCGGAACGCTATCTTCCGGATGAGCCGCTCTTCCCCCGGCCGTTATGCGACCCATGAATTCGGTAAGAACGTATATGACGTGCAGGCCCTGGATGCAAAGGGCAAGCCGCTGGCCATCAACCGCATCGACGGAGATGTTTATGAAGTGCCCAGACATGCCGGTTATGTGCGGCTGCAATACACCCTCTTTGCCGATTATTCGGATGGCACCTATGCAGGCGTCGACCCTTCCGGGGTCCACTTCAATATGCCCGCGGTGTTTATGTGGATGAAGGGAGTGGATAATATTCCCATCAGCATTCATTTCAACGTGCCGGAGGAACTGCACTGGACCATCGCCACTCAACTGGAACCCACCAATGATCCCTGGACCTTTATGGCCAAAGGGCTGCAATACTTCATGGATTGCCCGACGAAGATCGGTGACCTGCGCTACCGGAAATGGGACATGAAGAATCCGAATGGCAAGACCTATACCTTCCGGATCGCGCTGGATGGCGGCGGAGACGATTCCACCTTTACGGCTTTTAGCGGAAAAGTTCAGAAGATCGTGCAACAGGCCCAGGCCGTGTATGGAGAGACCCCCGCCTACGATTACGGGACCTATACCTTCCTCGCGGGCATCAACCCTTATGTTCACTCAGACGGTATGGAACACCGCAACTCCACCATGATCACCATTCCCATGAATTTTCGCGGAGACGACTATACGCTGGATGTATTTGCGCATGAATTTTTCCATTGCTGGAATGTCAAGCGGATCCGGCCAAAGACCCTGGAACCCTTCAATTTCGAGAAGAGCGATATGAGCCATGAGTTATGGTTTGCCGAAGGCTTTACCCAATACTACGGCGACCTGCTGGTACTCCGCGCCGGCTTTGGCAGGGATACCTCTTATGTCATGAGCACGCTGGCCGGACTGATCAATACGAAGGTGAATACGGCGGGAGCCAAATATTACTCGCCGGTAGATGCCAGCCGCATGGCGGTATTCGTAGATGCCGGCGTTTCCGTGGACAAGACGAATTACCCCAATCGCTTTACTTCTTATTACCCTTATGGCGGGGCTATCGCCGCGGCCCTGGACCTGGAATTAAGAGGTCATTATCAAAAGACCCTGGACGATTATATGCAGGCCGCCTGGAAGAAATTCGGAAAGCCGGAGATCCCCTACACCGTTTCGGGGCTGGAAGAGGTATTGGCCAGTCTCACCAACGATAAAAAATTCGCCGCAGCCTTCTTTGAAAAATATATCAATGGTCATGAAGCCATCGACTATAACAGCCTGCTCGCGCCTGCGGGTTTTCTCCTGAAAAAAGCCGCCCCGGGCAGGGCCTGGATCGGCAACCCGCGCTATACGGAAAGGGATGGGCTGGTGATCGGGAATAATACCTTGCGCGATACGCCGCTCTATGATGCGGGGCTGGATATGGACGATAAGATAGAGACCCTGGACAACCAACCCGTCAAGTCCCAATCCGATCTGAGTAAACTGCTGGCCGAACATCATCCCGGCGATAAGTTGAGTATCGGCTATAAGCACCGCGACCAGCCAAAGACCGCTACGATCGTCCTGGGAGAAAGCCCCGCCCTTGCCGTGAGTACTTTTGAGAAAGCCGGTCTGCCTGTGACCCCTGCCATCCTGCAGTTCAGGAAGAACTGGCTGGGAGGGAAGTGATGGGTGATTTCGAGATTTCGAGATTGGGTGAGTGGCAGTAGTGATACCATAACTTTAATTCATGAAGCAAATACGACCTGCCCGAAAAGAAGATGCGACTGCGATCGGAGCCTTTTTGGATCAGTTGGAATACCCGGGAACGGGACGCTTCCTCGAAGCGAAAATACAGCGGATGATCCTGGACCCGGACGAGGCGCTGCTCGTTTATGAGGAAGAGGAAAAGATCCTCGGCTTCATCTCCCTGCATTTTATTCCGCAGATCGCCGTCGAAGGTGATTTTGCAAGGATCAGTTATTTTTCCATCGACAGCGCTGCCCGCAGCCGCGGGATCGGACAGGGAATGGAAGCCCATGCCGAACGGCTCGCCCGGGAACGGGGCTGTAGCCTTATAGAAGTACACTGTCATACCCGGAGAACACGCGCCCATGCCTTTTACAACCGGCAGGGTTATGAGGAGTCGCCCAAATACCTGGTCAAAAAACTGTCCCCGCCTCCTATTTGACATACGTATGATTGATCATCCATTGGATGCCGAATTGATCCCGGCACATCCCGAAGTAAGCGCCCCAGAAGGTCCTATTCATCGGCATATGCACCTTGCCACGAACAGACAATGCTTCGAAAGCCTTTTCCGCATCGGCCTCGCTTTCCATATGGATACAAATATGAAAATTATCTCCGCTGGTCAGTTTTTGCCCCATCGATTCCAGCGCATCCGTAGCCATGATCGTAGGACCATTTTTCATCTTCAGGGAGATATGGATAAATTTCTCCTGCTCTTCGGGCCTCATCTTTTCTCCGCCCGGGACGTCTTTGTAGCGTTGAGAAATGGTAAACTCACCGCCAAAAACAGACTTGTAGTAATTCATGGCCTCCCCGGTATTGCCCATGAAGTGTAAATAAGGGTTAATCTCCAGCATAGGTTGTTTTATTTTATATCCTAAAATTATGGTCATTCCTCCATATAGACATCCTGTCAATGCGACATTATAAGGTGGGTGATTGCGACAAATATTTCGTTTACATTTGGGTTGTGGTCCATATTTCCATATTAACCCTCAGAAATGCCGTCCTGGCGTCGATAGCCGATTCCAGGTATGTCTTCACCATGGTGAACGAATTCCTGACCCGTTCGGGGAAGGAGCCTTTGTTCCGGGTCCAGTTGGTGGGGGTTACGGAAGAGGTAAAATTAGACAACGGCTTATTTTCCCTGCATCCCGACGCCCTTATAAAAGATATCGGAAAAACGGACCTGGTCATTATCCCCTCCCTGACGGGCGCCATGATGCCCTCCAATTACCTCAATATAGAATATGCCAGCTGGATCTCCCATATGTACAAGAACGGCGCGGAGGTCGCCAGTCTCTGCACCGGCGCCTTCCTGTTAGCCTATTCGGGATTACTGAAGGGCAAACACTGCACGACGCATTGGTCCTATGCCAACGAATTCAGGCATTTTTACCCCTCGGTAACGGTAGTGGATGAAAAGCTGATCACCGACCAGGACGGTCTTTATTCCAGCGGCGGGAACAATGCTTACTGGAACCTCCTCCTCCACCTCGTGGAGAAATACGCCGGTCGTGAAATGGCCATTCATACCGCCAAGTATTTTGTCGTGGACCTGGACAAGGACATTCAATCTCCCTTTATCATTTTTAACGGGCTGAAGGATCACGGGGATGAAATGATCCTGAACGCGCAGGCAACTATTGAGAAAAATTACCGGGAGAAATGGACGGTGAGCCAGATCGCCGACGAATTAAACGTTACCCGGAGGACCTTCGAAAGAAGATTTAAAAAAGCCACCCGCAACACCGTCGCCGAATATATCCAACGGGTGAAAGTAGAAGCCACCCGCAAACAATTGGAGATCGGCCGCAAATCGATCAATGAGATCATGTATGAAGTAGGCTATACGGACGCCCAGACCTTTCGGGACGTATTCAGGAAGATCACCGGTCTCACCCCGACCGAATACAGGAATAAGTACAATTAGGGGGCAGGCATGCCAATTGCATATATTCTTAAAACTTACATTATGAGTACATTACAAAATATACGGGAATGGAGTAATACCCATCACCCCCGATGGCTGGTAGTATTCAGAGTTGCCCTGGGCCTCTGCCTCTTCATTAAGGGCATCACCTTCATGAGTAATACCACGCTCTTGGAGGAGCTGCTTTATGGCAGCCCTGGGGTTGGCTCCAATCCTACCAATGCTTCCAATCCCGGCTGGCTGGTGCTCCTGATCACCTGGGCCAACCTGTTGGGAGGATTTCTGCTGATCGTGGGATTATACACCCGCCTGGTCGCCTTGCTGCAACTGCCGATCCTGGTAGGCGCCATCATTTTTATCAATGCACAAAAGGGAGGATTTGCATCTCAGTCGGAATTAGGGCTGGCAGTGGCCGTATTGCTTGGGCTGATCCTTTTCCTGGTAGAAGGCAGCGGTCCGCTCTCGCTCGACGGTTATTTCGGCAAGAACAGGGGCAGCCGGTCGCAGGGAACGGCCATGCCTTAGCGGCGAATTCTTAGCGTGCGTTCGCTCTTACTGGTATTGAATATAGATGGGTGAAGGCTTTTGCCGCAGCACTTCCGGAGGCGTCAGCAAGCGGCTGTTCGGCTTCTTGATATCATTTTTATAGAAGAGCTTGAAGCCGGTGAACTGCACCGGTTCGTTGGAGACATAAGATTTATAGCTGTCGTATTTTAGGGTCTGCTCTCCCCAACCATCCATATCCACGACGATCTGGACTTCAGGACGCGTATGGATCTGCTTGTAGTTGGTGATCATAGGCCGGGTGAAGCGATGCACGATGAGGATCTTTGGAGGCAGATTATTCGCCTTTACCAGTCCTGCCAGGTAATTTGAACAGAAATTGACGTCTGCGGCATCCATAGTGCCGATGTTCTTACCAATGCGTTTACCCGGGTGCATCGAGAACTCGGGATCTATACCCAGGTGGACATTGGGCATTTTCAGGTATTTTTCCAGTTGGGGGACTTCAGCCTCTACATTACTGAAACCCACCTGTATGTCCAGGAAGACGAGAGCATGTATCCTGGCGGCCAGGTTGATGGCTGAGTCGATCTGTTTGGAACCCATCCGAAGGCGATATTTACTGTCTTTCCCGGGACTTCCCTGGGCGGTAACGGCAATATAATGAATGGCCGGCTTGACTGGGATGGTAGAATCCGCAGCCTCCCATTTCTTTATCTCAGCGGCTAACATTTTCAGCATTTGATCCGGTGGATATTCACCCAGAACCCCCATTTTTTTAGAATAGAAATTACCATAATAGGCCACGATCCTTGAAAAAGGGAGAATAGCGCCCGCCCTGGGATAGGCTGTCTTTACCGGCCAGCGGCCCGAGGAATCCCCGTTCGCCAGGTGGTGCAGCAGTTGATTATAAAGGGCGGTATCCAGCGGACCCGAAATGGCAGCGGGGTCCGGGGTGATCACCGTGTCCTTCTGCTGTGCGGCTGTCTTCACGGCTGCGGAATCCTTCCCTCCTGCCCCGGCCGGCTGACTGTTATTACAAGCGCTTGCCAGCACGGTAAAGCATCCAAAACTCACCAGGAGAACGGCCCGGAGTGCCTGGTAAGAAGGAGTCATGGAAATGCGGGTGGGGGAACTGTTGGAATATCGCATAGGAAGCAACAAATAAAGAATTTAAAGAATGCGCAAAGTTAACCCAAAACGCAGGCGGTCAAACTTTATTTTATAACAACCGGCTAAAAATGTGGAAAACCGGGTTAATTTATTAGTCTACTTATTTTGTGGACTAATAAAAAATCCTTTAATTTGCTTAAAAGAGAACATGCTGATCCTGCTGGTTATAAAATTAATACTTGAGTTACGTGGCCGAGTGGCAAGGCGGAGGCCCGCAAGACCTTTTACGGTGGTTCGAATCCACCCGTAGCTGCACATAGAGCTGCCGGTCCGGCAGCGATCTTTTTGACAAACAATGGTTAGACCTTAGATCGGGCGGTGTTTTCACACTGCCTTCTTTTTTTTGCCGGTGGGCCCTTACGAATCCGGGAGGGCCGGTGTTATCGGTCGGCTTTGCATAAAAAAAGCCCTTTATTAAAGGGCTTTTAGAAATATCTTTTAAAAACAGAAAGGCTGAAGAGATGCTATCGCTTGACGGGCTTGCTCGAATTCTCTTTAACGATCCTGGGATGGGAAACGATGATCGGAACGCCTTTCAATCCCGGCAGGTTCGTAAGGGTCGTCTTGTACCCTCCGATGTTGCCTTCCTCTCTATTGCTGTTCTTATTTCCTGACATAGCTTATGATTTTCTTAGTCAAAGTTACAACTTATTTTTTATCGCTGAGCTCGACTTTTTGCACCTTAACTTCCTTTTTAGAAAGGGAAATATGCCAGCCGATGCCTACAATGTAGGGAATAATAGCCAGCAAAGCAAAGAGAAGGGCATTGTAGAAAAAAGAGCTTTTTTGCTCAAAGACCTGTCTATTGATCTCAATGGCATCCTCCAGCTCGAGGATATAGGCGCCCTTCAGGGAATCATCCACTAATTGTTGATTTCCAGTGTTTAATGCTTCGATCTGGCTCTTGAACTCATTGTAATATTTCTTCGGAGGTTCCAGGTAGGCGATCTCCACGGGCAGGAGCAGCCGGATCATGTACACGACAGAAATCAGTAGAAGCACGCCATAGGTGTAAACAGCCGTATAAAAGACCCAGCCCCTGATATCCATTTCCAGCGCGTGATGAGTTAAAGGAACGAGGAAGATCCCAAGGGCCGAATAAATGATGATGATATTCGTCAGCCGCTCCAACACCTTCTGGTAGGACAGAGTGTATTCCGCCAGCCTTTTCTCGCTGACCTCGATGATATAATCTAATTCATAGAAAGACTTTGCCATACGGAAAGGATTTGGAGGCGCTACCGCAGCTTCTTATACGCATTGATCAATCCATTGGTAGAAGAATCATGCGAATTCACCGGGTCATTGTTCTGCAATTCGGGAAGGATCTTTCCTGCCAGTTGTTTGCCCAGTTCCACGCCCCATTGGTCGAAGCTAAAGATATTCCAGATCACCCCCTGGACGAAGATCTTATGCTCGTACAGGGCGATCAGCTTGCCCAGGGATGCAGGCGTGATCTCTTTCAGGAGAAAGGAATTCGTGGGCCGGTTGCCGGAGAACTGCTTGAAAGGCGTTAGCTTTTCGATCTCGGCCGCATTCTTTCCCGCCGCCTTCAGTTCTGCACTCACTTCTTCCTTCGTCTTTCCATTCATGAGGGCTTCTGTCTGGGCGAAAAAGTTGGACAGGAGTTTTACATGATGGTCCCCGATGGGATTGTGGCTGACGGCCGGTGCGATAAAATCG